>OEQQ01000113.1_pt1 | contig 19447 bp, 15 predicted proteins | sample 1539741 | NCBI WGS metagenome assembly OEQQ01 (sample SAMEA3891876, study PRJEB23780) | metagenome | biome: terrestrial biome; feature: animal house; material: Caecal content | place: Italy | collected 2015-05-05
CCTTCTTACCCACATTTGTTATAGTAACATATATAAATTTAGCCGTTTTAAAAAGCGCAGCTATTCAGTAACATGGGAAAATTAAGAGAAAAAAGCAGGGCAGTAGTGGTTAACTACAGTCCTGCTTCAGGCCGGGCTTATTTTTTGGGGATTCAGATTTTACAAAAAAAGCATGGCGGTAAGGATACAGATGACCGAAAGCGACATGCATACGGCCCTTGCCGCGATCACGCGTCTGCTTGAATCGAGCTCTTTCAGGATTTCCGGGAGCCTGTCCGAATAATAGTGGTCATAATCCGGGTCGTACTGGAACCCACGGGCATCTTTTAAAAGCTCCCTGTTCTTGGCCCTTAAGATGGATTCTTCTTTCCCCATCAGATTTGATTCTGATATGATATCCTCTGGCTGTTTCGTATCATCTTTATATTCGTCCTTCCCGTCCTTCTTCTCCGGTAGGTAATGCTGAACAAATGAAAAGGATGTGTCTTTATAAGGATATTTCGTGATCCTTTCATAGTCCTCTGCAAGGATATCCCTTAAGGCAATATCCTTACATGGATATGTATTATTGCCGACAGAGATCACATATTTGGGATATCCATCCCTGTCCATTTCCTTGCTGTAGATGATCCCAGATCTCATGCACCCTGCAAAAGCGTTATAGTAAATGCCGTAAAGTTCAGCGACAAGGAGCTGGTCAGCATTTGCGCTGTTTGCCCTTGCAAGATAAAGCATTTGGGCAGTATCCTTAAGAATTTCAGTGTATTTGTTTGTATTTGTCTGCATGACTGCCTCCTATCGTATAAGTGATCCCACGGTATTGATGGTGTCCAACGCCATATCTTCCAGTGATGCCAGCCTTTCCTGCACCTGCCTAATGTCAAAAGGTTCGAGGGCGCTTCCAATCATATCCTCTTTACTGATGTAAAGGCCATCACGGCTGTCTGGCCCTGCATCCCTGTTATCGCTCAGGATAAAATAACATCCAGGCGGGACTGAGAATGACCCGATGGAAGAGTAGGTCTGCATCTCTGTATAATCCTCTTGGCAGAGCTGTCCATTAATGTACAGGCAGCCGTCGGAGATCTCAACTGTTTCCCCTCCAAAGGCGATGACTCTTCGTTGGAATGTATGGCTGCTGCCTCCTACATTAAGCCGGCAGGTTATGACCTCACCGCGGGTTGGTTCCCGAAGGAGCAAAGACATTTTGTTGGTGATAACAGTCTCGCCCTGCTCGATGTATCCGATCATGCCTGTGTCAGAAGCGTAAGAGACATGGAACCCTGTGAGCGCTATACAGGTGCATGCCGCCACGGTCCCTGCCATCCATAATATACAGGATCGGATCTTGCGCATGCGCTGCCGCCGCCGGAACCTCTTCCGGAACCGGGTCTGTCCTACGCCGAGTTTATATGCTTTTTCTTTTTTCAACAGATACACGCTCCTTCCAAATTCGATTTTTATCTGCTTTTCCCTGTTCGGGATATTTTACATGCACTTCCGAATATTGTGCATCCCACAGGCCCTCCTTCCTGGAGAAAGGTATTCATATATATAATGCTGGAAAATATGTTTATGAAACGATTTTTTTCAGAAAAAAGCGGCTGCGTTTCAGCAGCCGCTTCTTTCACAGAGATGATTTATTTCACGTTTTTTTCCTCAATCTCACAGAGAATTTCATATGGCTCCCTGGCTTCGCCCACGATTTCAAAGGATTCCATCAGGAACCGGTTGAAATGCGGGTCTTTTTTCCCGCCGTAAGCGATGTACTTGCCAGTGATATACAGTTCTTCCTTCGCCCTCGTGACAGAAACGAATAACAGACGCCTTTTCTCCTCGATGTCATCACCGGGACGTAATTCTTTCAGGTCATATTTTGTGACCGTATTGTAGACGACCGGGAATTCCATTCCTTTGGAGCTGTGCGCTGTTGTGAGTACAACGCCAGGATAGTTATGTTCCCTGCGTTTCTCAGCTTTTTCACCATACGCTGAAAAATCTTCGCAATAGGAGAGGATCGCATTCATGCTGGCATGGCGCCTCAGGAAATCTTCAAATGATTGGTAGATTTCATCGTCCTCATCCAGGAAATCCAGCATACGGAAAAAGTTTTCCATACACTCTTTTTCTGGAAGGGCTTTATAGCTTTTCACATCCTCGATCACCCGGTCGATCCCGATTTCCATCTGCTCCTTTCCAAAGAGAAAGAGATCACCACTGAGGGATGCATTGAAATAGATCATCGCATCCTGTGTGTTCTCATCTCTGAAAACGCCTGCAAGGGCCAATGCGGCCCTGACCCTGGAGTTTTCCAGGTACTTTTCCGGCGTGAGCAATACCGAAGGGATATCTTCCGACGTAAGGATGTCTGCCACTTTTAACAGCTCCGTCTTAGTGGAAGCGATCACTGCGATTTCCTCCGGCTTCCTGCCAGAACTGATCTGCTGTGCGATGCTGTCTGCGATCCACCTGTATTCTTCATCCGCTGACGCAAATCCTTTGATGGATACAGGCTTTCCAGAGCCTTTTACCGCTACGATGGTCTTGTCAACCCTGCATTTGTTCAGGGTTATAAGATCGTTCGCGAACGAGATGATCTCTGGTGTGCTCCGGTAGTTTTCATCCATGGTAAACACAGCTGCTGTACCGGGAAGCAGTCCCATTGTTTCTTCAAAGGACAGAAAGTAGCGGGGCGTCGTATCACGGAATCCGTAGATCGATTGACTGTCATCCCCAACGATCATCAGGGACTCAAAGGATGTCGTCTGGGTGAGATATTTCAGGATGCGGAACTGGTTTTCAGATGTATCCTGGCACTCGTCTACAAGGATATGCTTCACCCCCAGGCTGTCAAAGTAATAGGGATCCTTACCAAGCATCTCAAGAAGAAGCACTTCCTGGTCTGCATACTCAACAAGCCCTTCTTTTTTTAGATAAGAGCAGTATTCATCGAACAGGCAGGCCAGCCCTTGCGCCGCCTCACGGCTGCAGAAACGTCCCATCCGCGCTGAGATCTTGTCCACGTCAAACTGTGTCCAGCCATACTGTTTCATCAGCCGGAAACATTCACTTGCTACTGCAAGGGCGCCTTTGCAGGTTTTCATATCCGTAGTGAAATTCCTGTAGTCCAGCCCCTCGACTGGCTTCTCGTTCAGAAGCTTCGCAATGATGCCTGACCGCTCGATGGGATCGATGACTTTAGGAACCTTTTCAAATCCCATTGCCCTGTATTCCTTCTCCAGGATGCTCTGCCCAAACCCATTAAATGTCGTGGCGATCATCTTGTCCACAGGTTCCCCGTAACCGAGTTCATCGTTATAAAGGCAGATCCTTTCCTTAAAGACTTCTGCTCCGGCATTCGTAAATGTTATGATTGCGATCTCCTCCGGCTTTACCCCCAAATTCAGGAGGTTTATGATACGCAGGACAAGGACGAGCGTTTTCCCCGCGCCTGGCACCGCATTGACGACAGCGTATCCTGTCTGAAAATTTTGGATCTGCTCCTGTATGCCGCTTAACCGGATCAGGCTGAGGGCTGTAGGGGCCTTATTTTCCTCCAGTTTCAGGGGGGAATGCGTGTAGTAGCAAACATCATAGTATTCACAGTCTTTGCAGTTTTCTTCCGGGCATTCTTCCGCAGGGATACCTTCCAGGTATCTGTCGATCACTGCTGTTATTTCCTTAACTTTCAACACATCTTTGCTTTGTCCGATCCTTATTGCTTTCTGGACCGTTGCCACGTTGTCTGTTTCTTCGCCATTGTCGTCATAGAAAAGGTCCGGATCAAAATACCATTCCTTATCCCTTGGGTTAGGTGCTTTGTCAGTGCTCTTCCTCAAGAACAAAAACCCAGCCTCAATATACGCTTCTCCACCTGTTAGCAGGAGCTGTTCCGCAAATAAGCGGGCGTATTCCAGAAGAGCGAGCACCTGGAGGTCCTGAGCAGCATCCTTCGCCCGGTATTTCGTGCCGCCCGGTTTTTTTGGAGCACCTATCCGGATATGGTATGCCGTGATCTTCGGGATCCCGGCTACATGAGATCTGACGACAAGATCAGGCCTCACACCGGCAACACTCAGGGTTTCCGTGCTACCGGGAAGGATCACGGTCGTATCAGGAAGATCCGTCAGGACAGACCAATAGTTTGGGGCATTTTTTCGTCCGTTGATCGTGTCTGCACAGCGATAAAGGCGTTTGCTGATATCGCTCTCCAATAATTCTTTCCCTTTTTTTGATCGAAAAGGCATTTCCTTCAAAAGTTCATGGAGCCTGTCTGGTATCTCCCCTGACTCCATCCTTTCAGAAAGTACGTCTGACAGGATCGCCTTCTGGATGGCAGATAGCTGCTTCGGATGGCTGTCCGCAGACCTTAAATGCAGAGGATATTCCCTTCTGCGTTTGCAGGCGTTTATCAGCCTCAGTTCATGATAAGTCACTTTTTCCATCTTTTCAGGATTCTCCTTTCTCTTTGAAATCTTTCAGCATTACAAAGAGAATATGAAAGACAGGTACATGGGGTAGAAAACGCTATTTACGCACATCTGTGATCTCCTGATCCTTTTCTCTCTCTTTCTTCCTTCGTTCCTTTTCAGACCAGCTTATGAGCTGGATGACATCATTCGCTATCCTGTTGGCCTTTTCTGTGTCCGGATGGTTCTCGATCCCCTCATTCAACAGCTTCATTGTCTTTGCAAGCTGTACAGCTTCCTGACGGCTGCCAAACTCGCGGATCAATTCCCTGTCAGCTTCCCTGTATTTTTCCATTTTCCCCCTGAGTGACCTGATCACGCGGTCTTTCTCTGTTTCACTTCTGTGATCTGACCGGATCTCCACTATCTCACGGTTCTTATCCCGAATTTCACGGACATGGGCGGCCCTTTCTGTGCGCCATGCGTCTTTTACCCTCTCCACATACTTTTCCGCGCTTTCACCGGGGGTACGGTCAGGCATCGGCATCCCATATACGGCGTCCTCAAGCTTTGCATAAAATCGCTTGGGTGTATCGTGTCTGGACAGGGACTGCTCGATCCCCCTTTCCAGCCCGTGTGCCTTCATGACTTCCGCGTATCTGTCCTGTAGCTCTGAAACCTTGGCTTTGTCACCAGTGTAGTAGGAAGCGTTAACCTTACCATTATCGTCTACCGGTATGACAGCAGCATGGCCGTGTATCGTGCTGGCTTCCGTATATCCGGCTTCGTCATAATGGTATACGACCCCCAGGACATTCTCTTTCCCGAAAGTCTCATTGAGCCAGTCCACATTATCCTGTTTCCACTTCTCAAGGTCTATTTTTCCGGCGGCGGAAGGGGAATAGGCAAAAAGGACGTCGTATGCCATCACTCCGTTTTTTCTGAAATTATGGTCTTTATAGTATTCCAGTTCATTCAGCCTTTCATGAAACCTGCTGATATAGTCGCCGTCTGGCGTGACCCGGTGGTCGTTTAGCGCCTCATATTCCTTATCAACGTTGACTGGCTCCGCAAACCGGAAGTGGTGGTCGTATACCTGCTTCATCATGCTTCGGGATTTTATTTTGTTAAAGCGAAAAATACAGTAATCCATTTTAATACCTCCTTTGTCCAAAGGAATATGACAGATAACAGTTTTTAAAAAACGTACGGAATTCCAAATTCCGTAGTGAGTTATTGAATTTTATTTCCGAGCAGAAACGTTCAACATACAAGATATAAATTGACAGAAAATGAATCATCAGAGACATATCATTTCATTTCAATCAGGCCTGTATCACGGGTAGTATCCATCAGGTCAGAGGATGGATGCGGCGGGTTATAGGAATAAAAAAGGATGATAATGACAGACAATGAGTAACCGGAGGAATTTCATTGCATCTCATTTGAAAAGTTGAGGGCAGCGCCACATCTGGTCGGCTCATGCAGGATCAGTGGTGCGTTTAGAGGGGAGAGGAAGAGGATGAAAGAGATCAAAAGGGATTCAAGAAAGGGAATATGGGAATAAATGGGAGACCAGCAGAGCTCAAAGGAGCGGAAAAGACGGACAATGGATAACCGTCGGTATTTCATTGCATTTCAAAAATCGACATGGAGTAAATGGGAGAAAAGGGGAGATAAATGGAGAAAGCTCAAGAATACTGGAAATCGAATGAATTTAGCCGGGTAGGCTCAGCTCCCTTATCAGTAATTCCCTGAGCAAAGAAGATAGGAGAACATCATATCCGTCAAGGACAGCCGGTGAACCTCAAGACATCATTCCATCGCATATCCTGATATTTCTTCCTTAGAGATTTCCACCTGAACCTCCTGAAAACCGCAGATGTTAAACATATCAGGTGATCGGAGATGTTAAAAGTGTCGGATGAATGGAACTGTTAAATATATCAGGTAAACAGAGATGTTAATTATATCGAGTGATCGGAGGTGTTAATCATGTCAGGTAGCCGGAATTGTTAAACATATCAGTTCACCTGAGATATTAAGATCTCAGGCCTGCCTGCCAATATTGCTTGGAATTTAAAGAAAAAAAAGAAGAAAGCAGATATCATATGATGTCGGGCATCCCGCCACCATAACATAGCAGGAGAACGGATAACATATTATGTCAGGAGATCTGAGATGATATGATATCAGGTGAACAAATATCTTAAAATGTCATGGGGACAGAGATGAAAATAAGGGAAAGAATTGGATAGCTTAAGATAGCTTAAGATTCCCTAAGATTCAGAGTTCCCAGAGATATTAATATGTCCGGCGCACAAACCTGACGCTGTTACCCTGCGATACGTCCAGACGCTGGAGCAGCATATCCTGGGAATTTCTTTTCAGAACCCCGTAGGGGAAGGAAAAAGAGAGTCCTGGAGTAAAAGGGAACCACCAGACTCAAAAGTTGGGGCCGACGGCAACAATCGGCAAGGAGCGAGAGAAGATGAGAGATGGTTTGCGAAAATAGTGTAAGCGATAAGAAAAGAAAAACACTGCGGTCACAAAGAAATATTCCCCAGATACCATCATTGTTCCGGAAAGTATGCTGACGCAATCCACAAAAGGGCAGGCTGTGAGGGATCTTTCTCTCCTGTGTCCCACCCTTCGCAGAAATAAGAAAAGGAAAAAGGAAAATCGCATCCGCCTCACACCGGCGGAAGGGCTGTCTTTCTTTGCCCTAACAATAATATAGCACATCTAAAATTCTTTGTCATAAAAAGAGCGGGACAGAAAAATGTTTGTCCTGCTGGTGAAGCCCAAACATCCGATCCCCCCGAACATTTACAAATAATGCAAGGCAGCAAATCCCAAGATCGCCGCCCTGCTGACAAGAAAGAAAAGGAAATCATATATTCACCTGAACCGGCGAAGGACTGTATCTCATGTCCTGTCTATGTCTTAACACATCTTTTCCGTATCCGCAAAAAGATACCTGGAGTGCTGATGTCAAACAATGCGAAAAAATCAGCTTTTCCCGAAATGGTTTCTTGCATATTACTCTCAAACCATAAAGGAAGGAGGCAGAGGAATGGATCTGCTGGACAGAATCAACCTGAAAAAAAACATGCCTAAACTGGCATTTACGATCCTTGCGGGAGGAGCCGCTGTTTGCGCTGCCAATGAGGCACTGAGAAAAAGAGAGGTAAAGAAGCTGCGTGCGAAAGCATCCCGCCTTGCGCAGGAGAATCTGAACCTGATCGAGCTTGCCTGTGATGAGGTCATGGTCAAGCGCGGATGGGAAAACCGCATTCTCCCCATCGATTCCATAGACGTGCACAAGATCCGTATGTGCAGGTCTGCCAATGACGCTGAGCGCGCACTGTACACCGCTCTGGTGCATTGCCTGAGCAGGGATGCGGAAGGGGAGTGCACGTTAGAAAGCATCCATGAATCCATTTCTGGATGGTACGATGTCGACAACGATACCCCTATCAGCAGCCAGGTGGAAAATGCCGAGATGACCGTTGATATGATCTGCGGTTACCTTGGGAAAGGACGCAACGCATTCCTTTCTGATTTCAGCAGGCAAACTCTTGTAAAGGGAGCAGTGCTGCTTGAAAATGATGTCACATGGGCTGTAAACAGCCTGAGGCCGGATGGGATCTGTACAGGGAGGGGCGGAAAGTGAAAGGCAGACACTTAAAAGCCCTTATACCATCCATGTGCGTATCGCTCCTGGTAGGTATGATGCCAGCGGTTGATTCATATGCTGCCGGGGCCTCATACTTTTACGCCTGTGCTTATGACGACTGCTATATTTACGAGGAAGCAGACCAGAACTCAATAAAAATAGCCTTTGTTCCGGAAGGAGGTGTCTGCCGTGTCATCGGTGAAGACGGTAGTTATGTAAAAGTATTCTCCGGAGGGTATACCGGATACATGAAAGCATCCTGGCTCGATAATTCCGATGAGATACTGGAAGATGTTACGTCACAGGACGGAATAGCGGCGGACAAGGACATATCCATATACGCAGAGCCAGATGCTGGAGCGACTGTTTTAGCGGAAAGGAAAGCCGGTGCAACCGAACCGACAGTTTCTACGGATGACTTGGATGTATGGGGATCAAAAGATGGCTGGATCGAGATCACCTATGTTACTGACAGTTCCGGAAATAAAGAACACGGCTGGGTCAAGGAATCCGAGGTCAGCTATGCCCGTATCGTCACGGATGCGGAGCCATATATGGGAGAACCGGAAGGGGACGATGGGATCTTGATTGCGAGCAGTGATGATCTGCTCATAAAAGAAGCAGATCAACTCAGGGAAAAGGCTACAGTATTGAGGACGAGCCTGAAAAAGGAAAGCAACAGAACCAATCAGAAGGAAACCGTCCGGCCTGGTGTGTTGAACAGGCATAATGGGACTGTGCTCGGCCCTAGTGGAAAGGAGACCTATTATAACCTCAATATGTCCGGTGTGGTCAGGATCATGAGAAAAGCCGGTTTTTCGGAAGAGGAATATCCATACTGGATAAGAGAAGACGGATGTAAAATGCTGGGATCATATATCATGTGTGCAGCTGATCTGAACCTCAGACCGAGAGGCAGTCTTGTCGAAAGCAGTCTTGGTACCTGTATTGTGGCTGATACCGGAGATTTTATCTACGCAAATCCTACGCAAATCGATATAGCAGTCGCCTGGTAAGCCGACTGGATGCCTCATAAAAAATCCCCATACGGAGACGTACGGGGATTTTATTTCAAAATGATTTCAAAATCGGACCAATAACACATTTATGGAATCCTAAAACGTCTTTCGCTTCAAATAGCGACATCCCCAATTTGAACAGCGATATTTTTTTAATTCTCACGGGGATGTCCTGATTCGTATACGAAGCCCAATCGAACGAATCCTGAACTTTATCCAGGTTATGCAATCTGTTAATCAGTGCATTCGAAAATAAAACTACAGGGTGATCTTTATAGGTTTCATATAGCTGTTCAACTGTTTTGCCCTCATAATCTGGATCTTCGGATAATGAAATATTGATCTCGTCGAACCCAGCAACGCCTGATTTTGTTACTGTCACGAATACGTCACCTTTTCCGGTAAGTATATCAAGGTTCTCTGAAAGCTCGATATCAAGAATGATGCCAGAAAGATCTGTTGTACATGATATGATATGGGTTAGGATATATTCACAGGTCCCGTCATCCTTCTCATCTACAAGTACACCTATTGGATTATATGAGACATCTTCCCAATTTATAGTGCCGGCAGCAGTCCTTTTGGTGAGATCTTCCAACAGTGCAATCTGATTCTCATTATATAAACTTAGGTCCATGTCATATCCCTTTCCTTGTATTCCACATATATGCAATATAGCTATTATACCATCCGTTAAGCTAAAGCACCAGAGGAAAAGGTAACAATTCCGGAATGTCTATAGAAGAAACGAAGGATATTCTATAGGCCTTTGATGTCATTAAGAGGAATCTGTCTATATACATATTTTTGTTCATTTGACAGATACTATTTAAAAAGATCAGAGGTGATTGTATGGCAGTTGCACATAGAGGCAGCATATCCATGGGGCTTGTGTTAATTCCTGTAGGCTTATATAAAACGACAGTAGATAATGATATACACTTTAACCAGCTTTGCAGGGAAAGCAAAGAGCGCATCCAGTATAAAAAGTATTGCCGTCATTGTGATAAGGAAATTAAAAGCGAAGATATCATTAAAGGCTACGAATATGAAAAAGGTAAATATGTCGTTATGACCAATGAGGAGCTTGAAAAGATAAAAACGAAAAAAGACAAAACCATCCATATCCTTCAGTTTGCCAAAATGTCAGAGGTCAATATGATCTATTATGAAAGGGATTATTATGCCATGCCGGAAGCTGGGGCGGAAAAAGCCTTTGAACTACTTCGTCAGTCGCTGCTATCCCAAAAAAAGGTAGCGATAGCGAAAACAGTCATGGGGACAAGTGAAAAACTGCTGGTACTGTATCCAACCAAGGATGGAATCATCGTAAAAACTCTCTTTTATCAAGATGAGATTACTGCCATGCCGAAAACTGTACCCAAAATGAAACTGGATGAAAATGAATTGAATATGGCGAAAATGTTAATCGAAAACATGACAAAACCTTTTGATGCCTCTGATTTCCACGATGAATACCAGGAACGGCTCAGGGCAGCAATAACCAAAAAGATCCAGGGACAGGAAATTGTCGCTGTGGATACCAATGGTCCGTCTAATGTCATTGATCTCATGGAAGCGTTACAAAAAAGTCTTGAACTTACTGGAAATGAAAAGCATAAAACACAAGGAACAGCATAATGGATATTTTTTCAGCAAGAGGGGCAAGTCCGATGCTGATCGCTTCTCAGGAGCAGGCCTTCGACGACAAGCGTTGGATATATGAGCTGAAACTGGATGGGATCCGCTGCCTGGCCTATTTTGGCCATGGGGAGGTCGATCTCCGAAATAAAAGAAACTTCCAGATCAACAGCAGATTCCCGGAATTGGGACGGATATACAAAAATGTACGTACAAATTGTATCCTGGACGGGGAGATAGTAGTGCTAAAAGATGGAGTGCCGGATTTCTATGCACTTCAGAAGCGGACATTCCTCACTGATAAGTACCGTATTGAATTGGAAACTACCAGATTTCCGGCCGTTTATGTAGCATTCGACTGTTTATATATGAGTGGAAAGGAATTGATCTGGGAGCCACTGACTACCCGTAAGCAGATCCTGCAGGAAATTGTCACAGAAACTGAGAGGATCGCTATATCACGGTATATTGAAGAACACGGGAAGGCCCTTTACCATGCTGCTGATCAACGTGAGTTGGAAGGTATAGTGGCAAAACGTAAAGATAGTATCTATATGATGGGAAAGCGGAGTCGTGACTGGATCAAATGTAAGCGGATGGCAGATGAAGATTTCGTAGTTGCGGGGTACATCCCAAAAGGCAAGCATATTTACAGCCTGATTCTGGCGAAATTCAGGCACGAAACGCTGGTATATAAAGGACACGTAACTTCTGGTGTAACAAACGATGCCGTAAGAGGACTCAGGGTCTCTGGTAAAAATCCATTCCATCTGATTCCGGCAGGGAACGAACAGGCAGTATGGGTGTATCCGGATCATGTATGCGTAGTTGAATATATGCCGAATATACAAGGTGCTCTTAGGCAGCCTGTATTTAAAGGATATCGGATGGATGTGACGCCGGAAGATGTAGTATCTTGATAAAAACCGAAATAAGTGTTTTTCAGCAAATTGGGTTGTAAAATAAGCTTAATCCCGATTCAAAGGCATCCTCAGTTAAGGGATGCCTTTCCATTGTGGAATTTGGCTTTCTTCCATACATAAAGGATACACATCTAAATCATCATTTTGTATGAACTATCTATCTGACATATTCGTTCTGTAGGTTTGATAATAATTAACTGCAGAAAGGAAGAGAAAGATGGAAGAAAGTAACATCCTCACACTTAAAAGCGAAATAAAACCGGCTGAAATGGGGTTCAACGCGGCAGAGATCAGGACTTTACTGGACAGAAGGCTTAACGAGTACAGGCAGCTGGTTGTAACTGAGGACACACAGAAAGGCTGCAAAAATGCCAAAAGTGAACTCGCTTCTTTTCGAGTAAAACTCGATAAATTCCGTAAGGAGAAAAAGAAAGAAGCAATGGAGCCTATCGATTCTTTTGACAAAGAGGTCAATGAGCTGATTGAAATGGTCCAGAAGGTTGAAAAGCCGCTCAACGATGCCCTTGATGTCTACGAAGAGAAGGAACGGCAGAAAAAGCGTGCATTTGCCGAGAAAAAGATCTCTGAGGCAGCAGAAGCTCATGGGCTGCGTCCGGAATATGCTACCAGGATGGTTGTAAAAAAGGATTTCATGAACCTGACGAAAACCCTGAAGTCCATCAAAGAGGACGTAGAGGCACAGGCTGCAGCCCTGGAGAAACAGCAGGCGGAACATGACCGGAATATTGCCCTGGTCAGGGAAACGGTTGAGACGGAGAACGCCAGGATCAGTATCAAACTGGATGCTGCAGAATTCCTTGAGGACTTCGAAAAGACGGATGATATCCTGGAGACTATCCGGCGGATCAAAAGAAGGGCGGAAAACATCTTCCAGCAAGAAAAGAGACTGGAAGAGGAACGCCTGGAAAGGGAGCGGCTGGAAAAAGAACGTTTGGAGAGAGAACGTCAGGAACAGGAAAGGCTGGAGCGTGAAAAAGCAGAAAGGGAGAGGCTTGAACAGATGAATAGAGAGCATGAAGCATTTGCAATGCAGAATCATGCTTCAACTGAGGGGCCTGCCATCCATGATGCTGATGTTTTTGATATTCCTCCGGAACTGTATGACCATGAAGAGTGGGACCAGGAGAAATCCAATAAATCCCCTGATGTTAATATGAATTCCTGTAGCGCCTGCAACGATAAGATAATCCCTTCCGATATCGAAACATCTTCAGATAGGCCTGCACTGGAAAAGAGGGAATCCATTTTTGAGGTATCATTCCGCGTCAGAGGAAATTTTGCCATCCTTCGGGAATTAAACAATTACCTGAAGGGCAACGGAATCGAGCATGAAGTAGTAGAACAGAAAAAAATAAAATAGACATAGGAATTGTAAAAGACAAAATGATCCACCCCGTCTGAATACCGGCCATATGGCAGTTTTCGGATGGGGCTTTGTCATTTTATTCCTTAAGCACATGTAATGATCAGCGAAAAAAAATGGTCGGCATTCAATAAAATGTCATATTCTCTGTAGGAACCGTTGATTTGTACCCATTTGCCGGATTGCGAGGTGAATATATGGAATCCAGAGTTTACAGTGTTGCAGAAGTGAAGGACATTCTTGGTGTCAGCCGTTCTAAAGCATATGAATTTATAAAGAACGCCTACAAGGATGAAGGGCCTTTCCGTGTAATCAAAGTCGGTGATAACTACAGGATCCCTAAAGCCAGCTTTGACCAGTGGCTGAACGGAGCATAACAAAACGTTACGAATCACTATGTTTTGACATCCATTAAAACCTATAGTACAATTTACACGACTATCATTCTTACTTGTTAACGCTTACGGAGGTTGATAATGGAGAATGGAAGCGTTCGCTTTGTAAACAACAGTTGGATGTATGTAAAGCGTTCTGTCAATATGAATAACTTTACTATATCATATACGCAGGAAGGAGGTTTTACCACAAAAAAAGAGGCGGAAAAATACCAGGCATTAGATGATGCGCAATATGAAATTGATCTAAGGCGGATCAAAATCATTGCCAATATGCAATACACTTTCAAAGAATATATTGAATATTGGGCAAAAAACATCTTTCTGTCGAACACTGACACCAGCACAAAGACCATCGGCATTTGGGGGATCTACCATCTGATCCTCCCTAATATACGCCGTGATGTGCTCCTGAACTATGTATCCGTAGATTATGTCAACGAAATAATCGAAAACTGTATCCCCGTTTGTGATTCAGCTGGTGAAACAGCCCAGAAGTTTATGAAACGGATACTAAGGGATGCCTATGAGTATGGGTATTTTTCAAAAGATATCCGAAGTGAGATCGTACCGGTAAAAAGAAAGTCTCCCAAGATCAAACTGTTAAACAAAAATGATCTGAAAAAGATCGTGCAGGAAGCCTCTAAGCATCCTGGTTATTACTTTGAAATACTGCTCGGTTTATTTGCAGGGCTGAGAACAGGCGAGATCAGGGGGCTCCGTTACGGAGACTTCGACGCAGAAAAGCAAACTGTCCGTATATCAAGGCAGTATACGACAAATTATAACCTGTCAGACAGTAACGATCATTTTGAATATACCTGTTATATGGAGGAAAAAAAGCCCAAAGGAAACAGTTATCGGGTTATAAAAATACCTGCATTTCTTTTCGATGAATTGGAAAAGAAAAAAGCATTTAATGAATCCATAATCAAGAACTGTGTATCCAGGGGCCAAGAAAAGATTGACACGGAATATGTCTCACTTTCTGTGTATGGGACAAGGAAAACAAAAAATACCCTTCTTGCTTCCATCCACCGGGTATGCAAGTATGCCGGGGTCCAACAGATATCATTCCATACCCTCCGTCATCAATTTGCTACGATGCTTCTTGAAAAAGGGGTCCCTTTAGAAGAGATCAGCAAACTCCTTGGACACAAATCCGTGCTCACAACATTTAATGTATATTGTGGGATAATGGATGCAGACGAGGATACAAGAAAGGTCATAGACGTTATGATTCCGTATTCGGAGAGGTTACATGTATGAAAATGATAACCCCGGATATCAATCCAACGTTCTTTTACGGGCCGATCGTCAGTTATCGTTTTATGGGAGACGTTTCAAAAGACAAAGGCAGGTATCGGATCCGCTTTACTCTTTTTTTTAAATCTGGAGATAAATATACAACGCAGAAGAGTGGATATAAAACTGAGGCAGAAGCGCGGAGGGCAAAGGAAGTCCTGATCTCCGAACTTGAAAAAGGAGAATACATACCTTTTTCATACACGGTGAAGGAATTCTTTGACTATTGGCTGTATTATCATATGATCGAAGAAAAAGGTATCAGGTATAACTCCTTCCAGACATCCAGAAACATTCTGTACAACTATCTGCTGCCAGGCTTTGGAGCAGATACCAAGCTTGAGGCCCTGACTCACAGTATTATTGAGGATACGGTAAAGGGTATCCGTTACCCATCTGTAAAAGACCAGAGCATCAAATTGATCAGGCAGCTTTTTGCCTACGCACAGAGCAGCCGTTTCCTTTCGATCAATCCCAGTGTTTTGGCTTTAAGGAACCTTTCGAAAGATGTTCCCAAGCCAAAGAAACGTGAGGTTGAACTGTATACTGTAGCAGAGATCCGCAACATGCTCTTCACATGCAAACAGTGCTTTCCGGAGATGTACATGCCCTTACTCCTTGCCGTAACGACAGGTATCCGCATTTCTGAGACGATCGCCATAAAATATTCGGACATTGATTTCACGACATTGGCACTATATATATCCAGGCAGCTCGGACGCGATATCAGAGTTGAGGGTGACCATGGGATCACTACCCGTGAACTCGAAGTTAAAACAGACAACAGTATCCGCTGCATACCTCTGGCTAAATGGGTGGCTGATGAGATTGCTGTAAAACGCGCATGGTATGAGCACCAGAAGAAATGGGTACCCTCGTTCAAGGATCTTGATTATATATGCTGCAAATGCGATGGCACACCTTATAACAGGAAAAGTTTTATTTCCCCCTTCCACGCGTTAACTAGGATGTGCGGATTAAAAGAAATACATTGGCATGATTTAAGGCATATGTACGCGAGCGTCTTAGAGCATAATGAGATCAATATGAAAGCAGTATCGGAATATCTGGGACACTCATCTCCGGATTTTACAAAAGAAGTATATGTAACCCAAGCTGAGCCCATATATGATTGCACTATATTAACTGAAATATGGGAGTTTGTGAAACCCGTAAGCATGAAGGCAGAGCAGGATACGTTAGGTATCCCTTTTACAGAAGAAGACTATAAGGTGTTCTTTTGTGATAAAAAATCCAGATAATGTCATTTTGTAGTAAAATTCAGGATTTTTGATCTCTTGTCGCCATAGGCCTCAAATTCTTCGTAATATTGATAATTCATGTTTGCGGAAGATTCTTTAGTTTTTATTTTGTCGTTTGCAACTATATTGTTTTACGAATGATTGTGTTTGTATAAATTGTACAATAAATCAAGGTGTAATGAATGAGAAAACTAGCGTTAAGTGATGAAATTTTGTTAAAAGTAGACAAACCCGCCCGCTACATCGGGGGCGAGGTCAATTCGGTGATGAAGGATCCCGAAAAGGTGGACATCCGCTTTGCCATGTGCTTTCCGGATGTGTACGAAATCGGCATGTCCCATCTGGGCATCCAGATTTTATACGATCTGTTCAACCGCTACGGGGACGTCTGGTGCGAGCGGGTCTATTCGCCCTGGCTGGACCTGGACAGGGTAATGCGGGAGAAAAACATTCCGCTGTTCGCGCTGGAATCCCAGGATCCGGTGCGTTCGTTCGATTTTCTGGGGATCACGCTGCAGTACGAGATGTGCTATACCAATATCCTGCAGGTTCTGGATCTCTCCGGCATCCCGCTTCTGGCGAAGGACCGCGGGCAGGAGGATCCCATCGTCATCGGCGGGGGGCCCTGCACCTATAACCCGGAGCCCGTGGCGGAGTTCTTCGATCTGTTCTACATCGGTGAGGGGGAAACCGCTTACCGGCAGCTGATGGATCTCTATCTGGAGACGAAGAAAGCGGGAGAGGGAAGGGAGGAGTTTTTGCTGCGGGCCGCCCGGGAAGTGCCCGGGATCTATGTGCCCTCCCTCTATGAGGTGAGCTATGAAGAGGACGGGACCATCGCTTCCTTCGCGCCCGCACGGGAGGGCGTGCCCGCGACGGTGCGAAAGGAAATCGTGATGGATCTGGACAGCGTTCCCTATCCCACGAAGCCCGTGGTCCCCTACGTGAAGGCCACCCAGGACAGGATGGTGCTGGAAATCCAGCGCGGCTGCATCCGCGGCTGCCGCTTTTGCCAGGCCGGGCAGATCTACCGTCCGGTCAGGGAAAAGAGCCTGGATACCCTGAAGCGCTATGCGGCGGAGATGCTGGACAGCACCGGCTACGAAGAAATTTCCTTAAGTTCCCTCAGCTCCAGCGACTATTCCCATCTGGAAGAGCTGGTGGAATTTCTGATGGACACCTGCCGGGAGCAGAGGGTGAACATTTCCCTGCCTTCCCTGCGGATCGACGCCTTTTCGCTGGACGTGATGGGAAAGGTGCAGGATGTGAAAAAGAGCAGCCTGACCTTCGCGCCGGAGGCGGGCAGCCAGCGGCTTCGCAACGTGATCAACAAGGGGCTGACCCGGGAAGATATCCTCAACGGCGCGGGGCTGGCGTTCGAAGGCGGCTGGAGCCGGGTCAAGCTCTATTTCATGCTGGGCCTTCCCACGGAGACGGAGGAGGATATCCGGGGGATCGCGGAACTCTCCAACGATATCGCGGCCCTGTACTACGAAAAGGTGCCGAAGGAAAAGCGAAACGGCCCGGTACAGATCGTATCCAGCACCTCTTTCTTCATCCCGAAGCCGTTTACGCCGTTTCAGTGGGCAAAAATGTGCACGAAGGAAGAATTTCTGGAAAAGGCGGCACTCACCAGGCGCAGCGTGCGGGAACAGCTGAATCAGAAGCGGATCCGCTACAACTGGCACGAAGCCGACGTGAGCGTGCTGGAGGGGGTCTTCGCCCGGGGGGACCGCCGGGTGGCGGAAGCGATTTTGACGGCCTATCGGAAGGGCTGTCTCTACGATGCCTGGGGTGAATCCTTCCAGAACGACGCGTGGCTGGAAGCCTTCGAAGAATGCGGCCTGGATATCGGATTCTATACCACCAGGGAGAGAAAACGGGACGAGATTTTCCCCTGGGATTTCCTGGACTGCGGAGTGACCCGGGAATTCCTCTGGATGGAATGGGAACGGGCGCAGAGGGAGGAAGTCTCGCCGAACTGCAGGGCCCGGTGTCAGGGCTGCGGAGCGGCGCGCTTTGGCGGCGGCGTATGTTTTGAAGCCAGGGAGGGGCAGAACGGATGAGAGTGCGGGTAAAATTTGCCAAATACGGGGCTCTGCGGTTTATCGGGCATCTGGATGTGATGCGTTTCTTTCAGAAGGCCATCCGCAGGGCGAAAATCGACGTGGCCTATTCCGGAGGCTACAGCCCCCATCAGATCATGACCTTCGCTTCGCCCCTGGGGCTGGGGATGAGCAGCTGCGGGGAATATATGGACGTGGAAATCAACTCCCATCAGGGGCGGGAGGATTTTCTGGCGCGGCTGCGGTCCGTCTGCCCGGAAGGCATTGAAATCCTGGATGCGAAGGCCCTTCCGGAGGGGACGGACAACGCCATGGCCAGCGTGGCGGCCGCGTCCTGGGAAATCGGCTTTTCGGATTGCCGGATGAGCTTTCAGGCCATGGAGGCGAAGCTGCCGGAATTTTTGTCCAGGGAAGAAATCCATGTCACGAGAGAGGGGAAAAAGGGCACCAGACAGGTGAACATCCGCCCCGGCATCCGCGCGTGCAGCATCCGGGACGGTAAGCTGTGCGTGACGGCGGATTCGGGCAGCAGCCAGAACATCCGCCCCGAGGAGGTGGCGGAAAGCCTTCTGTCCTTCTGCGGGGAGCCGCTGCCGGATCGCCCGGGCTTCTTCTCGATTCTCCGCCGGGAGACGTGGATGAACGCGGGGACGCCGCAGGAGCCTGATTTTCGGCCGCTGGACGCGCCGGGGGAGGATTTTTAAGGGATTATGAGTACGGTATATGCGATCACCCGGCCCGGTTTTTCCGAAAAGGACGGATCCGCCGCCCTGCTGGGACAAAAGCTGTGCGGCTTCTGGATCGAGGACGGAAAGCTGATGGAAATCAGGATCGACCGCTTCGGTCAATCGCTGCTGGGCAATATTTATATCGGCAAGGTCCGGAATGTGGTCAAAAACATCGAGAGCGCTTTTGTGGAAATCGCCGGCGGACAGGTGTGTTTCCTGCCCTTTTCGGAGATTTTCCATCCGGTTTTGACCAACCGGCCCTATGACGGCGCGCTGAAACCCGGTGATGAACTGCTGGTCCAGGTGAAAAAGGATGCGGTCAGGACGAAGGACCCCGTCCTGACCGCGGATCTGACGCTGAAGGGGAAGTACTTCGCCCTGAGCCCGTCCCAAACCGGCGGCCTGCGCTGTTCCCATAAGCTTTCTTCGCAGCAGCAGGACTTCGTGCGCGGCGCCCTGGCGGAGGTGGAAATCCCGCGGTCCATGGCTCTGGTGGCGCGCACGGTTTCCGGAACGGTTTCGGATCCCGCGCTGCTGGCAAAAGACGCGAGGGCGCTTCTGGAACGCGGGGAAGGGCTGCTTCGCGTCGGCAAAACCCGCACGGTCTTTTCCATCCTTTCCGGGCAGGAGCCGGGC
>OEQQ01000114.1_pt1 | contig 19385 bp, 13 predicted proteins | sample 1539741 | NCBI WGS metagenome assembly OEQQ01 (sample SAMEA3891876, study PRJEB23780) | metagenome | biome: terrestrial biome; feature: animal house; material: Caecal content | place: Italy | collected 2015-05-05
CGCGGCATCACCGAGCCCACCCCCACCTTCTCCGCATGCTTCGGCCAGGCTTTCCTGGAGCTGCATCCGACCAAATACGCGGAAGAGCTGGTGAAGAGAATGGAGCAGAGCGGCGCGAAGGCATATCTGGTCAACACCGGATGGAACGGGAGCGGAAAGCGCATCTCCATCAAGGATACCCGCGGCATCATCGATGCGATCTTAAGCGGCGATATCCTCAAGGCGCCCACGAAGAAGATCCCTTACTTCAACATCGAAGTTCCCACCGAACTTCCGGGCGTTGACACCAACATCCTGGATCCCCGCGACACCTATGCGGACGTTTCTGAATGGGAGACCAAAGCGAAGGATCTGGCGCAGAGATTCATCAAGAACTTCGCGAAATACGAAGGGAACGAGGCCGGCAAGGCTCTGGTTTCCGCGGGCCCTCAGGTCTGAACCCTTTGCGGGCTGAATTGAAATAAGAAAAACGGGAACGGGACTGTCGCTCAGTTTGGGCGGCGGTCCCGTTTTTTCTGTCACAGGAAGGGAACGATGGACAGAGGAAGGAAAAGGGAGTATCATAACCTGAGACGGCCGGGGGTGAAAACAGGATGGTGGGTCCTGGCTATTTTTGCGGTCGTCTATTATTTCTTTTACAACTTTGATTTTACGGCGCTGATCGGGGACGCGTCCATGGAAGCGCTGGAAAGCAGCGGATCGATTGCCGTCAATGTCTATGCGGGGCTGGGAGCTGCGGCGATCCTGCCGGCTTTCATCGAAAATTTTGTGGCCAACGGGGTAGCGGAAGAGATTTTGTACAGGGGATTTTTGTGGGGGCGGAAATTTCATCGCGACCATGGCGGCGGCATTCGGATTGTGGTGAAACTCGTTTTTGTCTGAAAGAATGGGGAGGCGCGCATGAAATTTTTTCATCTTTCCGATCTTCATATCGGGTTGAAGCTGTTCAACCGGGATTTGAAAGAAGATCAGGAATATATTCTGAAACGGATCGCGGATTTGGCGGAACGGGAGCGGCCGGACGCCGTGGTGGTGGCCGGGGACATCTACGACAGGGCGGTCCCGTCGGGGGAAGCGGTGGAGGTGTTCGACCATTTTATCGCGGATCTGACGGACAGGCTTCCCGGGGCGTCGATCATGCTGATCAGCGGGAATCACGACAGCGGCGCCAGGCTGAACTGTTTTCGGAGCGTGCTGGCCAGGCAGAACGTGCACATGATCGGCATGCCGCCCCAGTCAAAGGAAGAGCATATGGAAAAGGTATCCCTGAAGGATGCGTACGGGACCGTGAATTTTTATCTGCTTCCCTTCGTCCGGCCTTCCATGGTGAAAAAGGTGCTGGAAGAGGAGGAAGGGGAAGGCGGGCTGTCCTACGACGAAACGGTGCGCAGGCTGATCGCCAGGGAGACCGTGGATCCGGCGGAGAGAAACGTGCTGGTGAGCCATCAGTTTTACCTTCCGGCCGGGAAAAGGGCGGAAGAGGTGGAGCGGATGGATTCGGAGATCCGCACGGTGGGGAACATCGACGAAGTGTCGGCGGATGTGCTGGAACCCTTCGACTACGCGGCGCTGGGGCACATCCACAAGCCCATGCGCGCGGGGGGAGAGCGCTACCGGTACTGCGGCACTCCCCTGGCCTGTTCCGTCAGCGAGGCGGGGCAGCAAAAGGGCGTAATTCTGGTGGAGCTGCGGGAAAAAGGGGAGATTCGCACCGAAGTCCTGCCGCTAGAGCCCCTGCGCCGGATCCGGGTGATCCGGGGGACGCTGGAAGAGGTGGCGGGCCAGGGCTGCGGCGACTACGTGACGGCGGTGCTGACGGACGGGGAAGGCCGGGACGGGATGGAAGCGCAGGACCGACTCCGCCGCGCCTTTCCCAACCTGCTGGAAATCCGCAGGGAAACGGCGCGCAGGGCGGATTACGGGCATGTCCCTTCGCCTTTGGGCGAACCGGATCCCTTCGAGCTGTGCTGCGCCTTTTTAAAGGATGCCGGCGAAGAAGAACGGGAAATTCTGAAGGAAGTGATCAACGCAGTCCGGGAGGTGAAACGGGGATGAGACCGCTGAAATTGACCATGCAGGCGTTCGGATCCTATGGGAAAAGGACGACCATCGATTTCACGAAGGCCGATCAGAATCTTTTTTTGATCGCGGGGAATACCGGAGCGGGCAAGAGCACGATTTTCGACGCCATCGCGTTCGCGCTCTACGGGGAGGCCAGCTCCGGCCTGAACAAAAAGGACGGGACGGAGCTGCAGAGCCAGTTTTCCGCCAGCGGAACGGAGCCTTTTGTGGAGCTCGTCTTTTCGGAGGACAACGGGGCGTATCCGGAAGGGAACGAATATACGGTGCGCAGGGTTCCCCGGCATGTGCGGCCCCTGAAACGGGGGCAGGGAACGAAGGAAGAGAGCGAATCCGTGTCTTTGCTGATGCCGGACAAAACGGAATATCCCCGAAAGGAGACGGATGAAAAGATCCGGGAGCTGGTGGGGCTGACGAAAAATCAGTTCATGCAGGTGGCCATGATCGCACAGGGCGAATTCATGGAGCTGCTCCGGTCCAAATCCGACGAGAAGAGGGAAATTTTCCGCAGGCTGTTCCACACGGAGCTGTATCGGGATATCGTGGACGAGCTGGGGCGGCGCCGCAGGGAAAACCAGCGGGAGATGGCGCAGATCTGTGCGGTATGCCGGACGGAAGCCGCGCATGTGGCGATTCCGGAAGAATATGAAAACGCGGGCCTTTTGGAGAAGCTGAAGGAGGAGGTCGTGGGGACGGAGCCGTTTTCGTCCGGAGCGATGGAGGAGTTTCTTCAGGAGCTGGCGGCGGCGCGCGGCTGGCTGGAGGAGAAGAAGAGCGCGGCGCAGGCGGAGCAGGAAGCGGCGGAGGCCTTTTATCTGGAAAAGCGGGAAGCCGTGTCCGGGGCCCGGGAGCTCTTAAACCGTTTTGAAGAACTGGAACGGGCGCAAAAAGAGCTGGAAGAATGCGCGGCCGTTGAGGAAGAGATGCGGGAAAATCTCCGGCTGGCGGCTCAAATCCGGGCGGCCTGGGAGATCCGATCCGTCTTTTTGCGCTGTCAGGACAGCGCGGACCGGCTGGCGAACGTTCAAAAGGAACTGGAGAACCAGCGGGAAAGACAGCCGCGGTGGGAACAGGAAGCGGCGCAGGCCCGGAAACGGGAGGAAGAGGCCCGGGAGCTTTGGGAAAAAGAGACGCAGCGCTGCGCCGCCGTATCCCAGAAGGCGAATCGGGCCCTGGAGAACTTCGCCAGGAAGCGGGAAGCGGAGGCGGACGCACGGCGGAAAGAGGAAGCGGCCCGCCGGGCGGAGGAAAACAGGGAGGCCGCCCGGAAAAGGCTGTCGGATCTGGAAGATATGGAAGCGGGCTGGAGGAAGCGGGAAGCCGATCTGGCAGACGCGCCTGCCGGGCAGGAGCGGTGGAAGGCGGAGAGCGCCGAAAAGTCCGGCCTGGAAGCGGATCTGTCCGCGCTGGAAGGGCTGGAGCGCGGGGCGAAGGACCGGCGCCGGCAAGCGGAAGCCGCGCAGGAGGCCTACGCAAGAGCCAGCGCGGCATACGAACAGAAAAATGCGGAGTACGAAGGGGCCCGTCGGGACTTTTTGAACGCTCAGTCGGGATTTCTGGCCAGGGAGCAGCTCAGGGAGGGGAAGCCCTGCCCGGTCTGCGGATCCCTGGATCATCCCAGCCCCTGCCGGCTGGAGGAGGGAAACGGGATATTGAGCCGGGAAGCCCTGGAGGAGTTGGGGGATGCGGCAAACCGCCTGCGGGACGGACAGGAACGGGCCGCCGCAAAGGCCCATGCGGCCCGGGAGGTGGCTGCGGAGCAGGAAAAACGCCAAAAGGAGGCGGACGGAGCGTTCCGGAAGCGCATGAAGGAAGCGGCAGCCAGGTTTGGTTTTTCCCGGGATTTTGGCGGGGATGATCCCGCCGGCCCGGAGCCGGTCGGGATTTCGGCCCGGGCCGAGCTGGCGGGCTGGGGCCGGTCCCTGGAAGCCCGGGGCCGGGCGCTGCGGGCGAAGCTGCAGGAGCTGGAGCGGGTGAGAAACGATCTGGCGGGATCGAAGGAGCGCCGGGAGGAGCTGAAGGCGGAAGCCGACCGCATGGAGGAAGCAGCCGCGAACGCCCGGGCCGCGCTGGAGCGCAGCCGGGCCGCCCTGGAAAGCCTGTCGGTTTCCGGGGACTATTCCGACGAAGGAGAGGCCCGGGCCGCGCTGGAGAGGGCCCAGCGGGGGCTGGAGGAAAAGAAGGAAGCCGCGGACAGGGCACAGCGGGAATCCGGGGAAGCCGGCGCCCGCCTGGAAAATGCCAAAGCCCTGATCCGGCGCTATGAGCAGGAGCTTCCGGGGCTGGAAGAGGAATGGAATCAGCGGAGACGGGAGTACGAAGCCGTCCTGGAAGAAAAGAGTATGGACGAGGCCGGATGGAAGCTTTTCACCCAACGGTATGAGCCCGGCAGAGCCGATGCGTTTCAGAACGCCGCAGACGCCCACCGGCAGAAGAGAGCGGCGGCCGGGCGCCTTTTGGACGCCGCGCAAAAGGCGGTGGAGGGCAGGGAACGCCCCGATCTCGCAAAACTTACGGCAGCTCAGGAGGAAGCGCAGCGGCGGCGGGACGCCGCCCGGGAGCGGACGGAGCGGATCCGGGAGGTTTTTGGCGCAAACGACCGGGCGTATCGGGCGCTGGCACCGAAGATGAAGGAGAGCGGCGCTCTCATGGCGCGATATCAGCGCATCAGCGGCCTGTACGATCTTCTGGCGGGAAACGTGTCCGGCTCCCGGATGGATATCGAGACGTTCGTGCAGCGCCGCTATCTGGAACGGATTCTGGAGCGGGCCAACCGGAGGTTCGGGGAGATGTCCGCCGGGCAGTTCGAGCTGCGCCTGCGGGATCTGGAGAGCGCGGGAATCGGGAAAAACAGAGGGCTGGATCTGATGGTCTATTCCTCCGTGACGGGAAAGGAGCGGGAAGTGCGCACGCTATCCGGCGGGGAGTCGTTCATGGCCGCGCTTTCGCTGGCCCTGGGGATGGCGGATCAGATTCAGGAGAGTTCTTCTGCGGTTCATCTGGACATGATGTTTATCGACGAGGGCTTCGGCTCCCTGGACGAGCATTCCAGGGATCAGGCCGTCCGCGTTTTGCAGGAAATGGCCGGCGGATCGAAGCTCATCGGAATCATCTCCCACGTCACGGAGCTGAAACAGGAAATTGAGGATCAGCTGATCGTCACCAGGGACGACGAGGGGAGCCATGTGAGATGGCAGATCAGTTGAGGAGGGGAAGGGTATGGAAAAAGATTATCTCGCGCATGTGAGCCGGGACGGGAGCCGCGAGCAGTCCGTCAGGGAACATCTGGAGGGGACGGCGCGGCTGGCGGAACGGTTCGCGCAATCCTTCGGAAAAGGCGATTGGGGTTACTGCTGCGGTCTGCTTCACGATATTGGGAAGTACTCTTTCGCCTTTCAGGAGAGGATCCGTGGAAGAAACGACAGAAAAGTGGATCACGCCACGGCCGGAGCGCAGCTGTGTTTTCAACTGGGGGGACTGTATGAAGCGCTGAGCTATTGCATCGCCGGGCATCACGCGGGACTTCCGGATTACGGAAGCAGCGCGGATACGGGAAACAGCCCGAGCCTCATGGGAAGGCTGAAAAAGAAGGTGGAACCATATGAGGGATATCGGGAAGAGATCGAGGTCCCTGCTCTGGTCTCCGAGCCTTTTGAGCGCGAAACGGGGCCGGATTTCGATTTTCCCTTCAGTTTTCTTATCCGGATGTTGTATTCCTGTCTCGTGGACGCGGATTTCCTGGATACGGAAGCGTTTATGGAAGACGGAAAAACGCTGCGGGATCCGGGAGAGAAGCCGGAGCAGCTTTTTCGAAAGCTGGAAGAGCATATCCGGGATTGGCTGAAAAACGGGGACAGGGATACGATAAACGGGCGGAGGACGGAAATCCTCAGGCATTGTCTGGCGTGCGGGGCCATGGAACGGGGCCTGTTTCGCCTGACCGTGCCCACCGGAGGGGGAAAGACCATAGCGTCGCTGGCTTTCGCCCTGCGCCATGCGGCGGAAAATGATATGGACCGGGTGATCTATGTGATCCCGTACACCAGCATCATCGAGCAGAACGCCGGGATATTCCGGAAGATTCTCGGGGAAAAAAACGTGCTGGAGAATCATTGCAACGTGGATTATGACGGCTGCGACCCGAAGAGAGCGGAGGAGTTGAGACCGATACAGCTGGCGGCGGAAAACTGGGATAAGCCCGTCGTGGTGACGACGAATGTACAGTTTTTTGAATCCTTATTTTCCAATCGGTCTTCCAGGTGCAGAAAGCTGCACAATATCGCCAACAGCGTTATCGTGTTCGACGAGGCGCAGATGCTGCCGAACGATTATCTCAGGCCATGCATCGCGATGATGGAGGAGCTGCTGGACCATTATCGAACCAGCATCGTCCTGTGCACGGCCACGCAGCCCGCGCTGTCCGGCTTTTTTAAAAAGGAAAGGAAAGCGACGGAATTGTGCCCGCGGACAGAAGAGCAGTTTCGCTTTTTTGAACGCGTCACTTTCCGGAATATCGGCACGGTGTCGGAGAAGGAACTGGCCTGCAGGCTGGAATCCATGCCCTGCGCCCTCTGCATCGTGAATACCAGAAGAAGGGCCCAGAATCTTTATCAGCAGCTGAAAGGGGAAGGAGTGTTCCATCTCTCCACATCCATGTATCCGGAACATCGCCGCCGCGTTTTAGAGCGGATCAGAAAGCGGCTCGAAGATGGGGAGAGATGCGTGCTGATTTCTACCAGCCTTGTGGAAGCGGGGGTGGATCTGGATTTTGGAGCCGTGTACAGGGAACTGGCCGGGGCGGACTCCATCATCCAGGCTGCCGGCCGATGCAACCGGGAAGGAAAGCGGAAAAAGGAGGAGAGCCCGGTGACCGTTTTTCGTTTCGAAGACGGGAAACCCGCGTTGGGGCAGAGACAACCCATCGACGTGACGAAAGCGCTGCTGGCCAGCGGCGTGGACATCGCCTCCCGGGAAGGCATCGAAAAATATTTTTCCGGCCTGTATCATATCCGGGGAGAGAGCCTCGATCAAAAGAAGATCCTTGCGGACTTTCGAAACTGCAGATATGATTTCGCCACGGCGGCCAGGGATTTTCGTCTGATCGAAGAGAAGACGGTAACTCTGTTGATCCCTGTTGAGGATGAAGCGAAGGAACTTTTGACACAGATTCAACGCTGCGGTTGTACGAAAAGCGGAATGCGCAGGGCCGGCCGATACTGCGTTTCGGTGGATGAGAGGGAGATCAAAACGCTGTATGGCGCCGGAATGGCCGTGCCGGTGTCCGGAGAAGCGAAGGATTTTTGGGCGCTGACGGAAGAATCGCGGTATACCGAAGAGATGGGATTGAATCTGGAAGCGGTGAACGGAATGGGAATTTTCTGGTAGATTGCGCGGATGTCGCAGGGGCGGCGTCAAAGCTGAAAAATATGCTTTGACGCCGCCCCTGCGCTCTGCGCTTAGATCAAATATCAGTATTTCAATCCACAGGTTTTCCCTGACATGAAAACAGTATAACAAATCGGAGGATTGACTTCAAACGGTAATATGATGAGAAAATTTTTATTTTCACTGAAATTTATCTAACAAAAAAATATTTTGTGTTGCTTTCGTGGCGGAGATATAGTATAACAATAGTATACAACAATGAATTGTCTGAAGAAACTGTATGGAGTATTTTATTTTCAGAAAGAAAGGGTAGCTTTCATACGGTTTCAGCCGCGGGACTACATCGCGGAATGTTACAGAGAAGGGAGGGTACTGGAAGGATGAGAAGGAAGGAAAGGAGGAAGCCATGGGAATGGGTGTAAAGGTCAGGGTATGGGGGGATTATGCCCTGTTTTCCCGGCCGGAGATGAAGGTGGAGCGGTGCTCCTACGATGTGATGACCCCGTCGGCAGCCAGAGGAATCCTGGAAGCCATCTTCTGGCATCCGGGGCTGAAATGGATCGTCGATAAAATTTATGTTAAAAAACCGATCCGGTTTACCAGCGTGCGGAGAAACGAGGTCAAGAGCAAGATTTTGGCCAGCAACGTGCTCCAGGTTTACAATGGAGCGAAAAAGCCGCTTTATATAAGCGGCAGATCCGACATTGTCCAGAGGGCGTCGCTGCTTTTATGCGATGTGGAATATGTGATCGAAGCCCATTTCGAGATGACGGACAGGGCCAACGCCACGGACAACCCCGGGAAATTTAAGGACATCGTGATGCGGCGTTTGAAGCGGGGAGAATGCTATCATATGCCCTACTTCGGGTGCAGGGAGTTTCCGGCTCATTTCTGTTTGTGTGAGGAAGAAGAAATCAGGACCGCATATGACGGGATTGAGGAGAAGGACCTGGGATACATGCTGTACGATCTGGATTACTCGGATCCGGAAAATCTGCAGCCCATGTTTTTCAGAGCCGTCCTGAAACGGGGCGCGCTGGATCTGAAGGACTGCGAGGTGGTACGATGATCTTACAGGCGCTGACGGAATACTATGAAAATCTGGTGGAACAGGGAGAGGTATCCCGGGAGGGATGGTGCCGGGCAAAGGTTTCCTGGGCGATCAATCTGTCCGGGGATGGGAAGATTCTCGGGATTATTTCTTTGAAACGGGAAGAGGAACGGGGGAAAAAGAAGATAGCGGTACCGGCATCCCTGACCGTCCCGGAAATGGTCACCCGTTCTTCCGGCGTTTCGGCGAATTTTCTGTGCGATAATTCGAAATATCTCCTCGGCATCGATGCGCAGGGGACGAACAGGAGGATTCTGGATTGCTTTCAGGCCGCGAAGGAAAAACATCTGCGGCTGCTGGAGGGGGTGGAGGGAGAAATGGCCCGGGCTCTCCGGCTGTATTTTGAAAGCTGGGATCCCCAAAAAGCGGCCGACTGTGCCGAAATCCGGGAAAACTGGGACGATGTGACGGATGGAGGAAATCTGATTTTTTGTCAGGGCACGGACTATGCTCAGGACGATCCGGCGATTCGGGAAGCGTGGGAACGGGAGAAAAACGGCGCGGCCGGAGGGCCGGAAGGAATCTGTCTGGTGACCGGGAAAAGGGAGGAAATCGCGAGGATTCATCGGGGGATCAAAGGAGTGCCCGGCGCCCAGTCCAGCGGGGCCGCACTGGTTTCCTTCAACGCTCCGGCCTTTGAATCTTACGGGAAGGAGCAGAGTTATAACGCCCCGGTGGGAAAGTATGCGGAATTCGCCTATACCACTGCGCTGAACGATCTGTTGAGCCACAGGGAATATACGTTTCAGCTGGGAGATACCACGGTCGTTTTCTGGGCGGGGAGCGCAGAACGCGTATATCAGAGGACGTTTTCCCTGTCGGCGGCTCCGGGGCGGGACAACCAGGAAGAGTTGAAGGGAATTTTTGAAAACCTGAAATGCCACAGGCCGATCCGGGTGGAAGGGGTGGAGCTGAATCCGGAGCAGAAGTTTTATATTCTGGGGCTGGCGCCCAATGCGGCCCGGTTGTCGGTGCGCTTTTTTCACCAGAATTCCTTTGGGAATATTCTGGAAAATCTTGCCAGGCACTATCGGAGGATGGAGATGATTAAACCGGCCTGGGAGGACAGGGAATATCTGGGGATTCGGGAGATGTTGTTCGAAACGGTGAATCAGAAATCCAGGGAAAAATCTCCGATTTCCAGCATGGCGGCCATGGTTTTGCAGGCGATCCTTCAGGGAAGCAGATATCCGGCAAGCCTTTATACGGATACGCTGATCCGGATCCGGGCGGAACAGGGAACGGTCACGTGGGGAAGGGCAGGGATCGTGAAGGCATTTTTGATTCGAAATTACGGATGGGAGAAGGGAGAAAATTACATGGGAATCAATGAGGACAGCAAAGAAGTGGCGTATGAGCTGGGACGGCTGTTTTCCGTGTTGGAGTCGATTCAGAAGGATGCGAATCCCACGATCAACGCTACGATTCGGGACCGCTATTTCAATTCGGCCTGCACCACGCCGGTTTCGGTATTCCCGATTTTGATCCGGCTGAAAAACAGCCATATGAAGAAGCTGGAACGGGAAAAAGCCAGCGCCAAACCGTATTATGAAGGGCTGCTGGGAAAGCTGATGGAAAATCTGACCGCATTTCCGGCGCGTTTATCGCTGGAGGAGCAGGGGCAGTTTATTTTGGGGTATTATCATCAAACGCAGAAAAAGTATGAAAAGCGGGAGGAAAAATAAATGAAGGAAGCGATCAAAAACAGATACGAATTCGTAATTTTGTTCGACGTGGAAAACGGGAATCCGAACGGGGATCCGGATGCGGGCAATATGCCCAGAATCGATCCGGAAAGCGGCCTGGGGCTGGTGACGGACGTTTGCCTGAAACGGAAAATCCGGAACTATGTGGAAACCGTGAAGGAAGGCGAAAAGGGATTTCAGATTTATATCAGGGAGGATGTCCCGCTGAACAGAAGCGACAGAGAGGCCTGTGAAGCGCTGGGAATCGCGGAAACGGACGATAAAAAGCTGACGGAGGAGCTCAAGAAGCTCAAAAAGAGCGATCCGGACGTGGATTTGAAACTGCGAAATTATATGTGTGAAGAATTCTATGATGTCCGGACCTTCGGCGCCGTCATGACGACGTTTGTGAAGGCAGCTCTCAACTGCGGTCAGGTGAGGGGGCCGGTCCAGCTGGGGTTTGCCAGAAGCATCGATCCGATTGTCAGCCAGGAAGTGACGATCACCAGAGTTGCCATTACCACGGAAAAGGATGCGGAAAATAAGAGCACGGAAATGGGGAGAAAGAACATCGTTCCCTATGGATTGTATCGGGCGGAGGGCTATGTGTCCGCAAACCTGGCCAGAAAGGTGACGGGATTTTCCGGGGAGGATCTGGAACTGTTGTGGGAGGCGATTTTGAATATGTTCGAAATCGACCATTCGGCAGCGCGGGGAAAAATGGCCGTCCGCGAACTGATCGTTTTCAGGCACAGCAAAGAGCTGGGAGACTGTCCCGCCTATAAGCTGTTCGACGCGGTGGAAGTCAGGAGAAAGGATGGCGTGGAATATCCGAGAAATTATCAGGATTATTCCGTCTGCGTGCATGAGGAAAATATTCCCGATTCCGTGGAAGTGAAAAGGATGGCATGATGGGAGAGTATTCGGAAGACGATTATCTGATGATCTCCGGAATACAGCATTTCAGGTTTTGCAGAAGACAGTGGGCCCTGATCCATATCGAGCAACAGTGGGCGGAAAGGCGTCATCGTAACCAGGGCCCTTCCCGTGGTTTCCAGAAAAATGGGAATCAGCGGGGAGTGCGATGTGGTGGAATTTCGATCCTGTGAAGACGGGATCAGACTGTACGGGCATCGGGGGCTGTATTCCATTTATCCTGTGGAGTATAAAAAGGGAAAGCCGAAAGTGGAGGATGAGGATCGGCTGCAGCTGGCGGCACAGGCGATGTGCCTGGAGGAAATGTTTTCGGCTGAAGTACCGGAAGGGGCTCTGTTCTACGGAGAAACAAGGCGCAGGGAAGCCGTGAAGATCGACGGGGACCTCCGGGAAGAGGTGCGCGCCATGTTTCGCGAAATGCACGGATATTATGAGAGGAGATATACTCCAAAAGTGAAATACAGCAAGGCCTGCAGCGCCTGCTCTCTGAAGGATATCTGTCTGCCCGGGCTCGGGAAATCCGTTTCCGCAAAGGAATATATCAGGAGGATATTGGAGGAAGGGGAGGAAGTGACGATATGAAAAAGCTGCTGAACACGCTGTATGTTGCTTCCGATAACGGGTATCTGGCCCTGGATGGAGAGAATGTCGTTCTCCTGGAGGGAGACAGGGAAGCGGGCCGGCTCCCCCTTCATAATCTCGAAGGGATCGTTTCGTTCGGATATCGGGGGACCAGCCCGGCGCTGATGGGAGCCTGCATGGATCGAAATATTTCCCTGTGTTATCTCACTCCGCAGGGAAGATTTCTTGCCAGGGTTTCCGGGAGAACCAGGGGAAACGTAATTTTGAGACAGCGGCAGTACGACGCTGCCAGAGAGGAAGAAAAGAGCCTTGAAATCGCGAAGAACTGTATCCTGGGGAAAGTTCATAATGCGAGATGGGTGCTGGAACGGGCCGTGAGGGATCATCGGATGCAGATCGATGCGGACCGGGTGAAGGCGGCTGCGGATTTTCTGAAACATTCGACGGGGTATATTGCGGGCTGTCGGACGAAAGAACAGCTTCGGGGATACGAAGGGGAAGCGGCCAGCATTTATTTCGGCGTTTTCGACGAATTGATCCTGCAGCAGAAGAAGGATTTCTTTTTTGAAGGGCGAAGCAAAAGGCCTCCGACGGATCCGGTAAACGCGATGTTATCATTTGTCTATACGCTGCTGGCGAATCAGATTACCTCGGCGCTGGAATGCGTGGGATTGGACCCGTATGTAGGATATCTGCACACGGACCGCCCCGGACGGGCTTCGCTGTCGCTGGACCTGATCGAAGAACTTCGGGCGGTTCTGGCGGATCGATTCGTTTTGTCGCTGATCAACAAAAGAATCGTAACGGGGAAGAATTTTACCCGCAAGGAAAACGGCGCGGTCCTGATGGACGATGAGCTGAGAAAGAGGGTGCTGGCGGAGTGGCAGAATCGAAAAAAAGAAACGTTAACCCATCCCTATCTGGGAGAAAAGATCGAATGGGGGATGGTTCCGTTTGCGCAGGCGATGCTGCTGGCCAGGTATTTGAGAGGCGATCTGGACGCTTATCCGGTGTTTTTATGGAAGTGACAGAATCAGGGGGAAGGAGGTGCGGGAATGCTTGTTCTGATTACATATGATGTCAATACGGAGACGGCAGCGGGAAGGGCAAGGCTGCGCAAGGTAGCGAAACAGTGCGTGAATTATGGAAGGAGGGTGCAGAATTCCGTATTCGAATGTATTTTGGATAACGCTCAGTGCGTTATGCTGAAGGCCGCTTTGACGGAGCTGATCGATGAAAACACAGATAGCCTGCGCTTTTACTACCTCGGAAACAAATACCATACAAAGGTGGAGCATGTGGGCGTGGACAGGGGAGTCGCCGCTGACGGGGTGTTGATTTTTTAGGGGAATATGCGCCTGGCATCGCCGTGATGCGGTTCTGGTTCGAAGGCCGGACGGGGATCCCGGAAAAATTCGTATCGCCGGCGATCCGATACGGCCTCCGATTTCAGTTCCTCTGAATACGTGAAGTGCGAATGTGAAGCGAACGCGTATGTGCAGGGGCATTCGCACCGGATTTCGGCTCTCGTAAGTTACTGCTGTGAGATGAAATGGGGAGATTATGCGGGTTACTATTGCTGGATTTGGAAGAACTGCATAAAAGATTCGATCGATTGTGGTTAATTGTTGTTTGTTGTTGCGGTCGTCCCCTACGCTGGGGACGTGGATTGAAATGCCGCCAGGTGGCGGGTCAATGGGATCACTTCCGTCGTCCCCTACGCTGGGGACGTGGATTGAAATCAGGGAAAAGAGTACCGGCTTGATCTGGCCTATGACGTCGTCCCCTACGCTGGGGACGTGGATTGAAATTTTGCAAAGGCTTTGAATGTGTACACGAACGCATGTCGTCCCCTACGCTGGGGACGTGGATTGAAATGAAAAACGGTGGGATCAGGCCATGACAGCGATTGGTCGTCCCCTACGCGGGGGACGTGGATTGAAATACCCGCATAAACACAATGTAATGATCTTTCACTTTGTCGTCCCCTACGCTGGGGACGTGGATTGAAATATTTTTGACCGGCTTCCCGCGGGCGTTTATCCAGTCGTCCCCTACGCGGGGGGCGTGGATTGAAATCGCTGGAAAAGATCTACAACAAAAAGTGGGAGAACGTCGTCCCCTACGCGGGGGCGTGGATTGAAATCGAGTAAGGAGGCAGGTATGAGCTACTTAGAGCGGTCGTCCCCTACGCGGGGGCGTGGATTGAAATCAAATGCAAGGTTGATTATTATAACAAGCATACCGTCGTCCCCTACGCGGGGGCGTGGATTGAAATGATAATGGATGAGCATAAACTCAAGAAAAAAGCGTGTCGTCCCCTACGCGGGGACGTGGATTGAAATTTTTATGCACGCATACCGCCTGACGCCATCTTTTGTCGTCCCCTACGCGGGGGACACGGATTGAAATGGTCATTGGGAAATGGATACCGTAAAGGGAAAACGTGTGGTCCCCTGCGCGGGCAGCAATACCCCGTTGCGCCCAAAAGAAACACCGAAATTGAAGATATGACATCAACGATGCCGGACGAATCCAAAACCCCTCGGATCCGTCCGGCATTCTTGAAAGTGCCTGATCGATAGAAAATTACTGTATTTCCGCTCTACACTGCAAAATCGAATTCCGATTCCCCAGGTTATAGGGACAGACATCCCTGCATTTATGGCAGGCGATTCGCCAGACCTGCGTTTTGCTGTCCTCTCCAAAGGCGAAGTCAAAGCAGGCCTGCTGCCTGATCTCCGGTTGCTCCAGTGCATTGACCGGGCAGGCCTCCACACATAAATTGCAGTGATTGCAGAGGGGCTCCTTCAGCTCATCGGGCTCAAATTCCCGTTCGCATAGTACCATGCCGAGCCAGACCATACTGCCGAATTCCGGAGTGATCAGCAGGGAATGCCTTCCGATCGTGCCCAGACCGGCGGCCTGCGCAGCGTGTTTCTGGGAAACGATGGAACGCCATCTGCCGGTATCCGGATCCCATTGGCTTTCATTGGTGGGGACGGGGACGCATACGACTCCATGCTTCTCCATCTCGATACAGAAGTCGAGAGCCATCGCATCCATTTTGGCAGTGATGGAATTGCGGGCTCTGGTATAGGGAATATGGCTTTTGCAGGCCAGCGTTCCCGCCGGAAATCTGCATGCAAAGGATATGACGGATTTACATGCGGGTAAAACGTCGCAGGGATGATACCCCTTCGGGGCGTCGGAAAACCGGTCCATATTCGCTATGCCGCACAGATCGGCGCCCAGAGAAAACAGGATTTTTTTAACCGTTTCGCGTTCCAGCATGGATTCCTCCAAATTTCCCCGGACGGGCTGACGAAAATCCGGGCTTTATTCCCACTCAATCGTCGCCGTGGGTTTGGGGCTGACATCGTAGCAGACCCGGTTGACGTTTTTCACTTCCTTCAGAATCCGTCCGGTGATCCGTTCCATAACATCCCAGTCCAGCCGTTCGACGGTGGCGGTCATGGCGTCCACGGTGTTGACGGCGCGGATGATGACGGGATAGTCGAAGCAGCGGGCGTTATCGCGTACCCCTACGGACTTGAAGTCCGGGACGATGGTGAAATACTGCCATACCTTTTTGTTCAGGCCTGCTCTCTCGAATTCTTCCCGCAGAATGGCGTCGGATTCCCGCACCGCTTCCAGGCGCTCCCGGGTGATGGCGCCCAGACAGCGCACGCCGAGGCCAGGGCCGGGGAAGGGCTGACGGTACACCATGCTCTCCGGAAGGCCCAGCTGCAGGCCGCACTGGCGCACCTCGTCCTTGAAGAGCTGCTTTAAGGGTTCTACCAGCTGGAACTTCATATCCTCGGGAAGGCCGCCGACGTTGTGATGGGACTTGACCATTTTGGCGGTTTTGGTCCCGCTCTCGATGATATCGGGATAGATGGTGCCCTGTCCCAGAAATTCGATGCCGTCCAGCTTGCGAGCTTCTTCCTCGAAAATGCGGATGAATTCCGCGCCGATGATTTTCCGTTTCCGTTCGGGGTCGGATACGCCGGCCAGCTTGTCCAGATAGCGGTCCGTGGCGTCCACATAGATCAGATTGGCGTCCATCTGATTCCGGAATACTTCGATGACGCTTTCGGACTCCCCTTTGCGCATCAGGCCGTGATTGACGTGCACGCAGACCAGCTGTTTACCGATGGCCCTGATCAAAAGGGCGGCGACCACGGAGCTGTCCACGCCGCCGGAAAGGGCCAGGAGCACCTTGCTGTCGCCCACCTGGGCGCGGATGGCTTCCACCTGATCGTCGATGAAGTTTTTCATGTTCCAGTTCGCCTGCGCGCCGCAGGTCTCGAATACGAACTCCCGGATATGGGGCTGCGCCTGCTCCCATGAGGCGAAGGTCAGGCCGCACCTGGCGGGGGCGTGGTCGATGGCCATAAAAGGCAGGCCGGTGTCGTAAAGAGCCGGATCCACATCGATCTCCTGGCCGTCAACGACCCGGTTTTCCCCGCCGAAGAGGATAACGCCCCTGACGTTGGGGAGGTCTTTGAGCGCCTGAGGAGAGATGTCGTGGGGATAGATTTCGCTGTACACCCCGAGATCCCTGATTTCTCTGGCCAACACGGTATTCTGCGTGCTGCCCAGATCCAAAATGACGATCATGTCCTGTTTCATTGGTAAAGCCCTCCTGTCTGTTCTTTTTAAAAAGTGTAACTGATTTTCCGGCAAAGAGCAACAGGTTTCAGGGCGGAAGAAAAGGCGTGGAAAGGGCGACATTACTGTTCGGACACGGAGGATGAGCGTTTCGGCAATCGCGCCCGATGCCTGCGCGCAGGGAATATGTTGACCGGGGGCAACCGCGCCCGGCGCGAGTGTGCACAGGCGCATATATGCGCCTTGGCGAACACTACTTTCCACCATATCAGCTTTTACCGTATCAGCTCTCCGGAATCTGCAGCACCTGCCCCACGGACAGAAGGTCGGAAGTCAGCCCGTTTAAGGCTTTGATGGCGTCCACGGTGGTGTTGAAGCGCCGGGAAAGAAGCCAGAGGGTGTCGCCTGGCTGAACCGTGTAGGAAAAGGAGGGCGTTCCCCCTTCCGCCGGGATCAGGAGCTTCTGACCGATGTAGAGCATGTCGGAGGTCAGATTGTTCAGGGCTTTGATGGCGTCCACGGTGGTGCCGAAGCGGCGGGCCAGAAGCCAGAGGGTGTCGCCGGACTGGACGGTATATTCCACCGTTTCCGCGCCGGGAGCGGACGGCGTATTCTCCGGGATCCCCAGATAGACGTCGTACAGGGCGCTCCAGGTGGCGGGCCCCACGATGCCGTCCGGATTGAGGCGCATCAGCTGCTGAAAGGCGATTACAGCCTGTCGGGTCTGATTGTCGAAAACGCCGTTTTGGGTCAGGCGGGGGACGGAAGGATAATATTCGCTGATGAGGCTTAAAATCGCCTGCAGGGTGAGCACATCCTGTCCGGTGGAACCGAACCTCAGGACAGAAGCGGGAGGGACGGTCCCGATGCCCAGGGAGGAACCTTCGCTCTCCAGATCGGCCAGCCTGGTGACGGCCGTATACAGATAGGAAATTTTGTTCCAGGTGGCGGGCCCCACCAGGCCGTCCGGGGTCAGGCCGAAAACGCTCTGGAATTTTTTCACCGCGGCCAGCGTGCTGTTGCCGAAGACTCCGGCGGGATCGGTGATGGCGGGAATGGCCGGATAGTTTTGCCGGATCCGGTTTAAATACGTTTGAATGGTCTGGACGTCCAGGCCGGAGCTCCCCGCGCGAAGGATCGTGCCCGGATAGGAGGCCGGCACGGCCGCGATGGCCTCCGCCGTAGCGATCTCCACGTCGTCAGGATAGTAATGGCGCAGGATCTGAAGCGGAGTTTGACCCTGCTGGGCCAGGGTGACGGTTCCCCACTGGGAGAGCCCTCTGCAGGTGACGGTGGTGCCGTTGCAGAAGGAGGTGAAATAGGGGACGTTGTGCCCGGCGCGGCGGACATACTGATCGAAAATCCGGTCCACGATCTGGCTGATGGAGTCATAAATCGTGCGGCCGTAGACGAAGTACTGGTCATAGGAGGTGCTGTTGGTGATGTCGAAAGGATATCCCTGGCTCCGGTACCACTCCGTGAACACCCGGTTCAGGGCGAAGGTGATGATGGCGTAAATGTTCGCGGTCAGGGAAGAAGCGGGCCAGGTGGGGTAGATCTCGCTGCTGGCCACATTTTTCACATAATCGGGGAAGGAAACCTGTACGTTGGCCGCGGCGGAAGCGGGGCGGCCGAGATGGACGGTGATGGGATTGGGGATTACCACCTGGCGCAGGATGAAGGGCTCCACCGCAGGGCCTTCCTGGTTCCAGGGATCGTTTTGCTGGACGGCGGGTTTGCCGATGATGATTTCCGTCCGCCCCGGGGTCTGCTGGCGTTCCGTCATGGGGGTCATGGGGGCGGGCTGGACGGCCGCAATCCCGTCGAAAATATGGACGCCGGAAACGTACAGGGTCTGAAACCCGTCCGCCTGGGCGATGATCCGGTAGGTGGTGTAGGGAGAGCCCTGGTAGTCGGGCTGAAGGGAGAGCTCCTTTTCTGCGGCGGGAAGGGAAACCGTTTCGGTCTGACCGCTTTCGTCGGTGACCAGATCGTACAGAAGCTGATTCTGCGCGTCCAGAATTTTTACCGAAACGCCGGGCAGGGGCAGAGCGTCGTTCGCCGTACGGGCCTGTATCATGAGAGTACCTGTAGCCATATATGCGCAATCCTCCTCTGGATAAATGGATGATTATGGAGTATCCTATTCGGGAGAAAACGCGGATATGAATGGACGGTAAGGGAACGAAAAAGGAGGAACGAAAGATGAAGCGATCGTGCGGGAAAAAGAAAATCGTCGTGGCGGGAGCGGCCGTTCTGGATGCGGTGGCGGTGAATGTGGGGCCGGAGGTTTTCGCGGCCGGATCCAGCCCGGCGGATCGGATCCGCCTTTCCACAGGAGGGGACGCGCTCAACGAAGCCACGGTGCTGGCGCGCCTGGCGGCAGCGGAAGAACCGGAAAGGGAGGGGGAAAACAGCCCGCTGTCGGTGTCCCTTCTGACCGTGCTGGGGGAGGATATGGCCGGAAAACTGATCCTGCAGCACTGCGCGGAGTGCGGGATCCTGGTGGAAGAAGGGACGGCCAGGGAGGGGCTGGATACGGGGGTCAATCTGGTTCTCGTGCAAGGGGACGGGGAACGGAGTTTTTTGACCGATCCGAAGGGGAGCCTGCGCCGGCTGAGCCGGGAAGACATCCTGGGACGGCTGCCGCGGGACGCGGATGTGTTCTGTCTGGCCAGCATGTTCGTCTCGCCGCTTCTGGGACCGGGGGAGATGGAGGAGGTGTTTCGGGCGTGCAAAAGCAGGGGAATGACGGTCTGCGCGGATATGACCCGGCCGAAAAACGGGGAGACCGTGGAAACCGTGAAGGAAGCCCTGAGCCGGCTGGACTTCCTGTTCGCCAACGAGGCGGAAGCGGCGGCGCTGACGGGGGAAAAGGACGCTGTGCGGGCGGCCCGGGCCCTGCACGGCGCAGGGGTTTCCTGCGCCGTCATCAAACGGGGGGCGAGGGGCTGCTGTCTGATCGACGGGCAAAATGAGATGGAGATCCCCGC
>OEQQ01000115.1_pt1 | contig 19378 bp, 20 predicted proteins | sample 1539741 | NCBI WGS metagenome assembly OEQQ01 (sample SAMEA3891876, study PRJEB23780) | metagenome | biome: terrestrial biome; feature: animal house; material: Caecal content | place: Italy | collected 2015-05-05
GTCCGGGAGCCGTCGGGCAGCAGGACGAAGAGGCCGGAGATTTCGATCCCTTCTTTCTGCAGGGCTTCCGCAAACAGGCGGAAACAGGTTTCCCCATCCGAAGTGAGGGAGAAACGGATGGCATAGCGATAACCTCCCAGCAGGCGCTTCTGCTGTTCCAGGATTTCCTTTTCCAGAATGGTATCCCGGGCCAGAAAGGCGTAGAAGGTGGCCAGGGAATCGGTGCCCTGGGTGTAGTCCCCCTCATGCCAGAGCCGCGTTCCCTCGAAGACGTGTTTTTCGCCGGAAGCGGCGAAGCGCCCGGCGCGGGCGTCTTCCCGGATGATGTCCTGAAGGCGGGGTTCCCCGGCGGACTCCGCCTGCGGAGCCTGTGCGAGTTCCTGTCTGATTTCGTCGATGAAAGACATGCTGACTGTGTTCTCCTTTGCAGATGTGGCGGACGATCTTACAGCGTCCTCTTGTCGAACTTCTCTTCGCAGTACTTGCAGCGATATACTTCCTTTTCCTTGTCCGCCAGGACGAAGATATGGGGCAGCCCCTGCTCGATGGAGGTGATGCAGCGGGGGTTTTTGCAGCGGATGACGTTCTTGATCTGGCGGGGAAGATGAAGGATCTTTTTCTCCACGATTTCGCCGTTTTTGATGACGTTGACGGTGATGTTGTGATCGATGAAGCCCAGGACGTCCAGATCCAGCATATCGATGTCGCATTCCACCTTCAGGATGTCTTTTTTATCCATCTTACTGCTCTTCGCGTTTTTAATGATGGCCACGGTGCAGTCCAGTTTGTCCAGCATCAGATGATGATAGATGGACATGGCCATTCCGGCCTGAATGTGATCCAGAACGAAACCTTCTTCGATTTTTCCTACGTTTAACATATGATTCTCCATTCCGGAGCGATGTTGTCAGAGCCATTTGCGACGCTCCGGCACAAATGGCGGCGTGAGACGATGAAGCGAAACGGCGGGCGGCCCTCAGTCCACATGGATGTCCAGCAGGGTCAGGATCAGGGCCATCCGGACGTAGACGCCGAACTGGGCCTGCTGGAAGTAAACCGCTCTGGGGTCGTCATCCACATCCACGGAAATCTCGTTGACCCTGGGAAGGGGATGGAGAACCAGCATGTCGGCGGGGGCGAGTTTCATCTTTTTGCGGTTTAAGATATAGAAATCCTTCAGGCGGATGTAGTCTTCCTCGTTGAAGAACCGCTCCTTCTGCACCCGGGTCATGTACAGGATATCCAGCTCGGGCATCTTGTCCTCCAGGCGGATCACCTCTTCGTAGGGAATCTGCTTTTCCCGGAGCATCTCGGTGATGTAGTCGGGGATCCGCAGCTCGTCAGGGGAGATGAAGATGAAGCGCATTCCTTCGTAGCGGGAAAGGGCGTTGATCAGGGAGTGTACCGTGCGGCCGAATTTCAGGTCTCCGCACAGGCCGATGGTCAGATGATCCAGTCGCCCTCTGAGGGTGCGGATGGTGAGCATGTCCGTCAGGGTCTGAGTGGGGTGCTGATGGCCGCCGTCGCCCGCGTTGATGACGGGGATCCGGGACTTCTCCGCCGCCACCAGAGGGGCGCCTTCCTTCGGATGGCGCATGGCGCAGATGTCCGCGTAGCAGGAAACGATGCGGATGGTATCGGCCACGCTCTCGCCTTTGGATGCCGAGGAGCTGTCCGCGTCGGCAAAGCCCAGAACGGAGCCGCCCAGATTGAGCATGGCAGCTTCGAAGCTCAGCCGCGTCCGGGTGCTGGGCTCATAGAAGCAGGTGGCCAGCTTCTTCCCTGCGCAGGCGTGGGCGTAGCGGGGCATATTGTGCTCGATGTCGTTTGCCAGATCGAAGAGCCGTTCCAGCTCCCCGACGGTGAAATCCAGCGGATTCATCAGATGTCTCATGGAAAAAGTCCTCCTTTTTGAATGGAATAGAACGTTTTTGGCCCAAAGAAAATCGAAGAGAACAAAATCCCTTCGATTCGATTCAATGCGTGCTGCTCACGGAGGAGACAACACATCCATATGGGAGTGGAAAAGAACGACGCCGCCGCAAACCTGAGCCTGACGGCATAATTTTCTGCGATGGAAAACGGATTTTCGGGCGATCATGCTTCCTCCACTTCTGTACCTTGCGCGCTTGTACCATGGTTGTTTGTGCACATTTGACTCAGTATAGCACAGGGAAAAAATGATTTCAACAGGGAATTGCAAAAAGTGACAGAATGCCTTATAATGCGGTTATCAGTGAATCCAGTGTGTCTGCGAGGAAGGTACGAATATGATGAAATTTGTGGAAAGAAAAAGATGGGTGTTTTTGGGGCTTCCCTTTACGTTTACGGTATATACGGTGAAGGAGGATATGATCACCGTGCAGAAGGGTTTTCTGAACAGGACGGAAAACGACTGCTACATGTACAAGGTGCAGGATGTGGAGCTCCAGCGCACTCTCGGAGAGCGGATTTTCGGGCTTGGGACGGTGAAGTGCTATACCGGGGATACCACGGATCCGGAGCTGTATCTGACCCATATCCGGAATTCGAAGGAGATCAAGGACTTCATTCTGGAGGTTTCGGAGACGGCGCGGCAGAAGCGCCGCACGCTGAATATGCTGGATATCGGGGCGGATGGGGCCGATGTGGACCCCGGGGACCTGTAGGCCGGCTGGGAGCGCGGCGGCGCGGGGCTGTGCGAAAGACCGAAAACGGGCAGAGTGTTTCCCTGAGCATGCGGATGCGAGGAGAAAGGGCACTCTGCCCTTTGTGCGAGGAGATTGGAGATTACCATGGAACTGGATATGACAAAGGGAAAGCCCCTGGACCTGATCGTGAAATTCATCATCCCGATCATCCTGGGCAATATTTTTCAGCAGATGTACAATGTGGCGGACACCGTGATCGTGGGGCAGTTCGTGGGCGTCGGGGCTCTGGCGGCAGTGGGCGCTACGGGAACCATTTCCTTTCTGATCCTGGGGTTCATGCAGGGGCTGACTACCGGATTTACGGTGCTGACCTCCCAGCGTTACGGGGCCGGGGATACGGAAGGGCTGAAGCGGAGCGTGGGCAGCGCCTGGCTCCTTTCCGCCATCGTCACCGCGATCATGACGGCGCTGAGCGCGGCGGGCATGGACTGGCTTTTGCAGGTGATGCGGACGCCGGAAGATATTTATGAGATGTCCCGGACCTATATCCTCATCATTTGCCTGGGGATGGGATTCAACATCCTCTATAACCTGCTGGCCAGCATGCTGCGGGCGGTGGGAAACAGCAGGGTGCCCCTGTATTTTCTGGTGCTGGCGGCAGTTTTGAACGTGATCCTGGATCTGGTTTTGATCATCGTATTCCGGATGGGCGTGGCAGGGGCCGCCGTGGCCACCATCGCCTCCCAGGGGGTCAGCGGACTTCTGTGCCTGGTCTATATCTGGAAGAAGGTCCCGGTGCTGCGGGTTGGCAGAAAGGACTTTCGGCCGGACAAGTGGTGCATCCGCAACCAGATTTCCATCGGCATCCCCATGGCGCTCCAGTTTTCCATCACGGCGGTGGGGACGATCATGGTGCAGACCGCGCTGAACATGCTGGGATCCGTGGTGGTGGCTTCCTATACGGTGGCCTGCAAGGTGGAGCAGTTCGTGACCCAGGTCCATGCCGCCATGGGGATGACCATGGCCACCTACAGCGCCCAGAACAAAGGGGTGGGCGATCTGGGGCGGATCAGGACGGGAACCCGGATCGCCTTCTGGATGTCTGCGGTCTATTCCGTGGTGACCTTCTTCGCGCTGCAGGCCGCCCTGCCCTGGGTGGTGCGGATCTTTGTCACCGGCGATCTGGGAGAAATCCTCTCCTACGTGCGCATCTATATCACCATCTGCGGCGTTTTCTTCATCCCTTTGGGCATGATCTTCATCTACCGCAACGTGATGCAGGGATGCGGCTACGGCTTCATGCCCATGATGGGCGGCGTGGTGGAGCTGGTCTGCCGGGGCGTTGTGGCGGTGATCGCGGCGCGCCTCGTGAGTTATGAGGGCGTATGCGCGGCCAACGCCAGCGCCTGGTGCCTGGCCGGAATCTTTTTGTGGCTGGCCTACCGGCATGCCATGAAGCGGATGGAGCGGGGGCTGGAGTGAGCGGAAAAGTTTAGGTTTTGTTTAGCCTTCAGAGCACTGTTTGTTTAACAGTGCTCTTTATAATGGAAAAAACGGGGGAAAGCGACGAAAAGGAGGGAGAGCCATGAAAAGGATATGGAAGGGAGAAGGCGGCGGAGGAATCGGGAATCTGCCGGTGTTTCGCCTGATCGCAATCGTCCTGATCACCGCCTGCATTCTGGCGGTGGGCCATTTCGGGGGAGATATGGTTCCCCTGTTATCGGCGGTGGAGGTCCGTCTCGTCCTCGCGCTGGCCATCATTTTGATCCTGTTCGTGATCATCGACGCGCTTTGAGGAAGAGGTTGGGGCGCGCGCTTTTAAAAAGAAGCCGTTTGCGGTATAATAGGAACGTCCAAAAGCAGGGGGAAGAGGGAATGAACGGGAAAAATGCGGGAAAAAGCGTGCGGCGGCGGATTTTTCTGTCCAACGCCCTGATGGTATTGGCGACTTTGCTGCTCTTTTTGGCCCTCAGCCTGGGGACGGCAATCATTTACTGGGAGTCCGTGGAGCAGCAGCTTTTGTCCTCCGCGGAAACCCGGATCGATCCGGAGAGGCTGGAGGAGATCGTCCGGGATCTGACGATCCGGAAAAACGAATTTTTTCTGATGTTTTTCGCGGACGGCGCTCTCTGCATCGCGGGGCTGCTCATCGTCAGCCAGCTGTTCACCGGCAGGCTGGCGGCTCACATCATGAAGCCCTTAAAGGCGCTGATGGACGGGGCGGAGCGGATCCGGAAAAACGATTTGACGAAAGAAATCGAATATGCCGGGGACTCGGAATTCGAAACCGTGTGCGCCGCTTTCAACGAGATGCGGCGGCACATCCTGGAGGAGCAGGAAAAAAACCGGAAATACGAAAAGGCCAGGATGGACATGATCGCGGGAATCTCCCACGATCTTCGGACTCCGCTCACGGCCATCCGGGGAACCACCAAAGGGCTCATGGACGGCGTGGTTTCCACCCCGGAGCAAAGGCAGCGCTTCCTGGAGACCGCCTATCGAAGGGCGGGGGATATGGACCGGCTGCTGGATCAGCTCATGTGCCTGTCGAAGCTGGAGACCGGGAATCTGCCGATCTTGGCGCTGGAAGCGGACCTGGCGGAATTTCTGGACGACTACGTGGAGGAAAGGCGCGGGCTTTTGCGGGACGCTCCGGTGGAGCTGAAGGCGGAGATCGAAGGGAGGGGGATCCGGGCGGTTTTCGATCCCGGGCAGTTGCGTCGGATTCTGGACAATCTGCTGGATAACAGCATGAAATACGGGGAGAAAAATCCCCTGCGGATCACGATTTCCCTGACGCAGAGAAAGGGGACCGCCTGGATCCGCTTTGCGGATGATGGGATCGGCGTTCCGGAAGAAAAGCTCCCTTACCTTTTCGACCGGTTCTATCGGGTCGATGAGTCCCGAAGCCGGAAGGAAGGGAACGGCCTCGGGCTCTCCATCGTCAGATATCTGGCGGAGGCCATGGGAGGCAGCGCGGAGGCTGAAAACGACGGAGGCCTTGCGGTGCGGATCGGGATGCCGGTTTCGGAAGGAAAAGGAGGGAAGGCGGATGGATCGGAAAAAGAAAATCCTGATCGTGGAAGACGATGAAGATATCGCCATGGTGGAAAAAGTATATCTGGAATCGGCCGGCTTTGAAACGTCGATCCTGGCGGACGGATCGCAGGTCGCAGGCCTCCTGGAAAAGGAGCACTTCGATCTGATCCTGCTGGATCTGATGCTCCCGCAAAAGAGCGGCTATGAAATCTGCAGCGAAATCAGGGACAGGCTGGATATCCCGATCCTGATGGTGACGGCGCGGACGGAAGCGGTGGACAGGATTCACGGCCTCGGCCTCGGGGCGGACGACTATATCGCAAAGCCCTTCGATCCCGCGGAACTGGTGGCGAGGGTGAATGCGAACCTGCGCCAGTACGAACGGGTCGCCCGCAGGGGAAAACGGCCGGAGACGGAGCCGGAGGAGATCCGCGTCCGGGATGTCCGGATCCTGGTAAACAGCTGGAAAATCTATAAGGGAGACCGGGAGATCCGGATGCCGAACCGGGAATTCGAGCTGCTCAAATTCCTGGCGCAGAATCCGAACATCGTCTTTTCACGGGAGCAGCTCTTCGAAAAGATATGGGGATACGATTATATGGGCAGCAGCGCCACGGTCATGGTGCACATCAACCGGATCCGGGAGAAAATCGAGGACGACGCCAGAAATCCGGAAATTCTGGAGACGGTCTGGGGCGCGGGATACCGGTTAAACGGATAGGAGGACGGATATGTGGATACTGTATGCGGCAGGATCCGCTTTTTTCGCGGGGATCACCGCGATCCTGGCGAAGTGCGGGATTAAGAAGACGGATTCCAATGTGGCTACCGCCATCCGGACGGTGGTGGTGCTGGCATTTTCCTGGCTGATGGTGGGAGTTACGGGAGCGGGGGGAGAGATCGGGCGGATCGATCCGAAAACCCTCCTCTTTCTCGTCCTGTCGGGGCTGGCCACAGGGGCGTCGTGGCTCTGCTATTTCAGGGCCCTTTCGCTGGGCGACATCAACCGGGTGGTTCCCATCGACAAGTCCAGCACGGTGATGACCATCGTGCTGGCACTGATCTTTTTGCGCGAAGGGATCACCTGGGGAAAAGCCGCAGGGGCCGCCATGATCGGGGCGGGGACGCTGATGATGATCGGGAAAAAGGAAGAGAGGGCAAAAAGAGCGGAAGGGGGCAGCTGGCTGCTCTACGCGTTTTTGTCCGCGGTTTTCGCAAGCCTCACCGCCATTCTGGGAAAGGTGGGGATCGAGGGCGTGGATTCCAACCTGGGAACCGCCATCCGGACCGGAGTTGTCCTGATCATGGCCTGGGCCATGGTATTCCTTACGGGTAAACGGAAAGAGGTGGGCAGCACGGACAAAAAGGAGCTCGTCTTCATCTGCCTTTCGGGGCTGGCTACGGGGGCGTCCTGGCTCTGTTATTACCGGGCGCTGCAGGAGGGCCCTGCCAGCGCCGTCGTCCCCATCGATAAGCTCAGCATTTTGGTGACCATCGCCTTTTCGCGGATCGTTTTCCATGAAAGGCTCACGAAAAAGGCCGCCTTCGGGGCGGCGATTCTGACGGCCGGGACGGTCCTTCTGGCCGTAAAATAGCCGATCCGGGCGGGAAAGAGAGCCGGGCGCAGAGCCGATAACACGCAGAACAATGCGGTTATCGGCTCTTTTTGTGGCATTTCCGGGTATGAAAGCTCAGACCTCCAGAATATGTCTCAGGCAGGGCGTCTGTTCCCGGCCGGGAATCAGGCGCTCCCCGTCGCTGTAGCCTTCTTCCCGGCCGGACAGGGTTTTCGCCAGCTGCGCCCGCAGTTGTGCGATGCGCTCCTGACAGCCGGGATCGCCGATGGCGTCATGCAGCTCCAGGGGATCCTGGTCCAGGTCGAAATACTGCTCCCTTCCGGTGCGGGAAAACCAGATATATTTGTCGCGTTCTGTTACAAGAAACTGATTTCCCAGCCCCTCCGGTCCCCCGGCGCCGGTATGCTCGCCGTGAAGAAAGTCCCGGACCCGGTCGGTCTCCCCGCGCATGAGGGGCAGCAGGCTTTTCCCGTCCAGTTCTCCGGGGATGGGAAGGCCGGCGATGTCCAGAAGGGTAGGCATCACGTCCCTCAGCTCCGCCAGCGCGGATATGGAACAGTTTTTGCGGATGCCCAGCACGTCGCCCGGATCGTAGAAGAGCAGGGGAACGCCACTGCTTCCTTCATACGGGAGGAATTTGCGGAACAGGTGATGATCTCCCAGCATTTCGCCGTGGTCGGAAACGAAGACGAAAACCGTGCGATTCAGCTGGCGGTATTCAAAAATTGCCTGCAAAAGCCGGGCGATCTGATGGTCGATGTGAGTGATGCTGCCATAGTAGGCCGCTTTCGCGCGCTTTAAGGCCTGAGGATGGACGATTCCCCTGTCCGTATTATAAATGAGCCCGTTTTGCTCCGGATCGTCTGGCTGCGCCCAGTCGCCCATCAGCGGATCGGACAGGGGCCGGTCCTGATACAGATCGAAATAGTAACGGGGCGGCGTATAGGGAGGATGGGGAGCGACAAATGAAGTCATCAGAAAGAACGGTTTGTCCGGATCCCGGCGCCGGAGAAAATCGATGGATTCGGAAACGGTCCAGTTGGTATGATGATATTTCTCCTCCATGAGAAAAGGGCGGCAGACCCAGGAGTTGACCTCCATGCCGTCGTCGATGATATCCGCATCCGCACCTTTGTTTGATTTGAGCCAGTGAAGATAATCGTTGCATCCGCAGAAATTGTCAAAAACGCTTTCGGTATACGAACGGCCGTGGTGCATATAGCCGTCGTTGAGCACCACGTTGTGAAAGCCCAACAGATTTCTGGCGGGGGACACGTGCATTTTTCCCACGCACTGGGTATGATAGCCGGCTTTTGCGAACTCTCCGGGAAGGGTGTGGGCGTAATTCCAGCGGACGCCGTCCCGGTATCCGACCCTCCCGTGATGCTCCTGAGACAGGCCGGTGAGCAGGGCGGCCCTGGCGGGAATGCAGGAAGGAACCGCGGAATACGCCCGGGTGAAGGAGCAGCCCTGCCGTTTCATGGTATCCAGCGTGGGCGTTTCGATTTCCGGGTTGCCGAAAGCGCCGACGCAGTCCCGGCGCATCTGATCCACGCAAATCAGCACGATATTGGGAGCCTGTCGTTTCATTCTGTGTGCACCTCCTGAAAAGAAGCTTTTTTTGAGCGTAGCACATTCCGGAAGAAAAGGGAAGAATTTTTCAACTTATTTTATAAAAATGGAACAAAACGGATTGGACAGGATATATTTTCGATGATTGAGAAATGAAAATGGCGGAAAAGAAGAAACGGATATGGCAATACACACAATGAAATGCCGGAATATCCCCGCAAGAACCGGGGAAATTGTGCAAAAACATGGAAGGAGAAATATAATTAAAAAAAGTTTAATAAAAACTTGATTTATGGGATCAAAAGGTATATCATAAAGTTGCGGGCAAAAAGGATAGAAAATCCGTGAAAATACCGCAAAAGTGTACAGATCATCCAAAAGAGAAAAGGAAAAGAGGAGATGAAGCGTTGAATGCGAAGAAAAGAAGTAAATATGCCTATTTGTATATCGCACCATTTTTTATCGTTTTTGTAGTATTCAGTCTGTTTCCGATTTTATACTCCCTGGTGCTGAGCTTCTGCAACATGGATGTGCTTTCCGGCGACCTGACCTTTATCGGCCTGGACAACTACGTTCGGATGATCAAATCGGGATATTTTTTCCAGTCCATCGGAAACACGCTGCTGATCTGGATCATGTCCATCATTCCGCAGCTGACCATCGCCTTTCTTCTGGCGCTGATCCTGAGCAATAAGTGGTTTCGGGGAAGGTTCATCCTCCGGAATGTATATTATTTCCCCAACCTGGTGACGCCCGTTACCATCGGACTTCTCTTCGGCGCCATGTTTTCCTATCCGGGAGGCGCGGTGAACAACATCATATCCGCCCTGGGGCTGGAAGCGGTGGATTTTCAGAACCACCAGATGCTGGCCAGAATGGTCATCGCCATCGCCATCTGCTGGAAGAACTTCGGCTTCAATATCATCTATTTCACGGCGGGCATCAATTCCATTTCCGACGATGTGATCGAGGCGGCGGAGGTGGACGGGGCCAGCTCCTGGCAGAGGACCACGAAAATCACCATACCGCTGATGAAGCCCATCCTGATTTACGTCCTGGTGACTTCCATCATCGGCGGGCTGCAGATGTTCGACGAATCCAAGCTGGTGTTCACCAGCGTTCCGGGCGACGCCACCACTACCATGGTGAAATACATGTACGATTCGGCTTTTGTCCGCTTCCAGTTCGGATACGGAGCGGCGGTGGCCTACGGCATTTTCATCATCGTCGCTTTCTTTGGAGTCCTGTCGCTTCTAGTGACCCGGGACCGGAAGGATGATTACGGAAGAAAGAGAGGAAGGAAGGCGAAATGAATACGAAGACGAACGACTCCCTGGTGAGACGGACGAAGGCCAGACGGATTTTGTGCCGCGCCGTGATCTACCTGTTTGCAATCGCGGTGGCCGCCGTAGCCTTTTATCCCTTTTTTGTCATGATCATCTCCTCGACTCACGATAATTACAATATCGTAGCGAAGATCAACATCCTGCCCGGCACGCACCTGAAAGAGAATTTCCAACGGCTGACGGAGAATATCGACCTGTACCGCGGTTTTGCGAACAGCCTGCTTCTGGCGGTTGTGGTGACGGTGGTGCAGAACTACTTCACCATGCTGGCGGCCTACGCCTTTGCCAAATTCCAGTTCAGGGGGAAAAACGTCCTGTTTTCCATCGTTCTGGTGGCCATGATGCTTCCCGGTCAGCTGGGGATCATCGGGTTTTACAAGGAGATCCAGGCGCTGGGGCTGCTCAACAGCTATTTCACCCTGATCGTTCCCACCATCGCCAACTGCTTTGCGGTGTTCTTCTATAAACAGTTCATCGACGGGGCGCTGCCCAACGAGCTCATCGAGGCGGCCATCATGGACGGGTGCGGGGAATTTAAGATTTTCCATACCATCGTGCTGCCGCTGGTGGTGCCGGCGCTGGTGACGCAGGGCGTCATGACTTTCATCGGCACGTGGAACAGCTATCTGACCCCGCTGATCGTCCTCAACGAAAAGGAGAAATTCACGCTGCCGCTGATGATCGCCACGGTGCGGGACGCCACCCACGCGGATTACGGCGCGCAATATGTGGGCATGCTCGTATCCGTGGTCCCGCTGGTCATCGTATTCTGTTTCGCGTCGAGAATTATCATGGAAAAGATTTCCATCGGCGCGGCGGTCAAGGGATGAGCCTGTATCCCGATTCCATCCGGTCTTTTGTCAGCCTGGCTGATAAACGATATCGTATCCTATCATTCATGAAAAAGGAGGTCATATCATTATGAAAAAGAAACTGTTGTCCGTAATTTTGAGTACGGCGATGCTGGCCGGCGCGCTGGCCGGCTGCGGCGGGCAGGAGAGCGCGGAAACGACCGCGACGGCAAACGCGGAAACCGTGCAGGAAACCGCCGGGGCCGCGGAAGAGAGCGCGGAAGGCGCCGGGGAGGCTGCGGCATCCGAAGAGGCGGTGGATCCCGCGTCCGTGACAGGGGAATTCACCTACTGGACCTATACGGATTCCGCCAACAACCTGGTAAAGGCGTTCAACGAGGTTTATCCCAACGTGACGGTTGACCTGCAGGTGTTCGGCGGCGACGAGTACAAGACGAAAATCCTCACCGCGCTGCAGAGCGGCACCGACGTCCCGGATGTGTTCGACCTGGAAGAAAACTACATGTATGAATTCCTGGACAGCGATCTGATCGCGGATCTTTCCTATATCGATATCGAAGAGCTGACGAAGGATTTCTATGAGTTCCAGAAAGCGGAAATGAAAGATTCCAACGGAAACTATAAATGCCTGACGTTCCAGTCTTCCCCGGTGGGCTTCTGGTATCTGCGGGACGCCTGCGAGGAGTGGCTGGGAACCAGCGATCCGGATGAAATCTCCGCGATGCTGACTGACTGGGATACCATCATCGCCAAAGGCGAGGAAATCTATGAAGCTTCCGGCGGCACGGTGCATCTGTGGCCCAACATTACGGAAATGGTGAAAGTGGACGCGTTTTCCTTCACCCCTCTCGTGAGGGACGGCAAGCTGGAGATCACCGACGAATGGCTGGGCATGATCGATTCCATGAGAAAGATGTACGCATCCGATGCCAACGCGGAACTGGGCAGCTGGAGCTCCGAGTGGGCCGCGGCCTGGAACGACGGGACGGTGCTGCTGCGCGTGATGCCCTCCTGGGATTTCTTCACCGACTGGGATGCCAACGCGGGCAACGTGGGAATCGCAGTCCCCTTCAAGGCGGCGTATGAAGGGGCGACCGGTGCCTGCGTCTATAACGATTCCGATAAGAAGGATCTGGCGGGGCTGTTCCTGACCTATATCGCCTCCGACGATTTCCAGAAGCTGAACATGGAAAACTACAACCAGGTGCCGGCCAGCAAGGCGGTCTGCGACGAACTGGCGGAAGGTTTCTCCGCGGAGGACTACGGCGGGCAGAACCTGCTGGCGACCTACAGCGAAATCTGCGATAAGATCGCGGACATCACGCCGGATAAATACACCCGCGCCACCCAGAATCTGTTCCAGAAGGTGGCTACGGACGGAATCAAGGCGGGGCAGACGAACGACGAGATCGTTGCGGAATTCAAGAAACAGTTGCAGGATCAGTATCCGGAAGTTATAATGGAATAATAGAATGAGACGAAGAAACAGGATCAGGGACTGACCTGAAAAGACCAGGGGTTCAAAAGCCGGAGGACAAGCCAAAGCCTTTTGAACCCCTTTGCCGTGGGGATCGGGCGGTTCGGAAACGGGGGGAAAGATGAGGGATCAGCTGGATCAGGTTCGACTGAAGAATTTTAACAGGAGATCGGTGCTCAATTACATCCGGAAGCATCAGACGGCGACGAAGGCGGGGCTGGCGTCCGTGACGGGGCTGACGTTCATGGCGATCAAGAAGATTCTGGAAGAGCTGGAGGGGCTGGGGCTGATCCGGTGTGAGGAGAGCGATCCGAAGAAGCCCGGAGGCGTGGGGAGAAGAGCCGTATCCTACGCGCTCAACGAAGGATGCCGTTATACCCTGGGCGTGCATATCAACAAGTTCGTCACCAGCGTGGGGCTGATGGATCTGAGCGGAAACGTCCTGTACAAAAGGCGGAGGCCCATGCAGCAGGATCTGGAGAGCCAGAGCTCCTTCGTGGAACAGGTTCTGGAGGACGTGGCAGCCGTGATCGCGCAGGCGGGAGCGGACCGGGGAAAGATTCTGGGCATTGGCGTCGGAGTTCCCGGGCCGGTGGACACGGAGAGCGGAACCGTTTTGACCCCGCCCAACATTCCGGTACTGCGCTATCTCCCTTTAAAGGAGATCCTGGAGCAGAGGACGGGGCTGCCCGTCTATGTGCAAAAGGATACCAACGTAATCGCGTTCGGGGAATACTGGTGCGGGCCCAGCGAGGATGTTTGCGACCTGACCTATATCGACGTGGATATGGGCATCGGTTCCGGCATGGTGATCGGGGGCATGATCAACGAGGGAGCCAACGGCATGGCCGGGGAGTTCGGGCATATCACCATCGATCCCGACGGCCCTCTGTGCAACTGCGGCAACCGGGGATGTCTGGAAGCCATGAGCTCCGGGATCGCCGTGCTGCGCGAGATGGAGCGCCAGCTGGAGCAGAACGCCTCTCATCCCCTGTACGAAAGAAGGAGGGAGCTTGCGCTGGAAGACATCTTTTGCATGGTGGAAAAGAAGGACCTTCTGACGATTTCCATTTTGAACCGTTCCGCTTTTTATATGGGAGTTGCGGTGAGCAACCTGATCAACATCCTGGACCCGCAGATCATCGTCCTGGGCGGAATCCTGATCCAGAGATATCCCCGTTATTATTCCATCGTGAAGGACGTGGCGGCTTCCCGGAGGCTGAAGGGCGCGCGGGAAACCCGGATGGAGCTCTCCCTTCTGGGGGAGAACGCCGGTATGGTCGGGGCCGGGGAAGTGGTTGCGGACCATTTTTTCAACGAGATGGTCAACGAAGTGTTTTCGAAAAACGGGTCATGAATGCAGAATCGGGGAGAATCCTTTGCCGATTCTCCCCGTCCGTTTTCAGTCGCAGAGAATGAAGTTGCCGTAGCCCTCCAGCCCCTTCGGGATTTCGTCGATCAGGATCGGATAAGCGTCCAGATCCGCCACCTGCACCATGGTGACGATGCCGTATTTGGTATGATCCAGAAGGAAATAGGGCTGGCTGGAATTGTTCAGGGCCAGCAGCTTGATGACGCGTTCGTTGATATCGTGGTTCGTGATTCCGGATGGGATGGAGAAGCCGCTGGCGCCCAGAAAACACTTGTTGAAATAGAAGGTTTTGAGCGTGGCTTCCGTCAGCGGCCCGATGCAGGAATTGGTCGTCCTCTTGATGGAGCCGCCGATGAGGATGCAGGGGATCTCCAGGTTGATCAGCTGGTTGATGTGGGAAATCCCGTTTGTGACCACGGTGACGTTCCTTCCGGCCAGGAAGGGGATCATCAGGTAGGTGGTGCTGGAAGGATCCAGAAAAATGGTATCCCCCTCTTCCACAAGGCTCGCGGCTTTGGAAGCGATGCGTTCTTTGGCCTCCTTGTTGAGCTCCAGCTTCGTGGAGATGTTGAGCTCCACGGATTTCTGCATCAGGCGGACGCCTCCGCCGTGAAGCAGGGTGATTTTTTTCTCCTCTTCCAGCTTCACCAGATCCCTGCGCAGGGTGGAGACGGAAACGTCGAGAACCTTCATCAGGGAGTCGGTGGAAACGATATCGTTGTTGGAAAGCAGTTCCAGGATCTTTTCCTGGCGAACGGCAGGAATCATATGTATACCTCGCTTTACAAGAAATTCAGGATGTATGAAATATAATCTAATCTTTCCTCATTATACCATACGCAGGACAAAATGTGAATATTTTTTCAAAAAAGAATGATTTTTTATGAACAATAATTGAATAAAAGTGGATGAGAAAGGGGCCTTTTCGGCGACATGCGCGCGAAAAGGCCCCTGTATGCGAGGCGCAGTTCGTCCGTCCGCTCCCGGTTTAATACAGGAAGTGTTCCATATCCGTCAGCAGGGCGCTCAGTTCTTCATTTTTTTCCACGAGCTGTCTCCAGGAATCCAGGGCGGGCGGTTCCTGACCCAAAAGCCGGTCGATGGGGCACTCGAATGCGGAAGCGATTTTGACGACGGTGATCAGAGAGGGACGGCGGATTTTATAGCTCAACAGCTTTTTTAAGGTTTCATAGGGAAGATCGGCGCGGTCGGATAACATTTTGATGGACCAGTTCCTGCGGGACATCTGGATGCCGATGTTCTGAATCAGGAGAGGGATCAGTTCCTCTTCCTCGGTTAAAGCGGCCTTTTTCATAATGATAATCATTCTCCTCCGGTATCGTTAGATAAAAAGAAAGGCATTGCGGTTTCGAAACGGGATGACTGGTTGCTGGCGATGAAAATGACATAGCTGCAGGGTGGATGGGGTCATTTTTTCGGGCGTCCGCCCGGCGCTTTCTTCGCGGACCGCAGCTCGATGCGGAGCGTTTCTTCAAAAATCTCCAGGACCCTGTAGCGGTCCTGCTCGGGCAGGGCGTCCAGCATTTCCTGAATCAGCGCGAGGCGGGAGACCAGGGCCGGCGAGGCCCGGTTCCCCAGCAGGATGTCGATGGAAACGTTTAACGCTTCGGAGAGGGATAACAGCGTGTCCAGCCCGGGTTTGCGGATGCCCCGCTCCATATAGGAGACGAAAATGGGGCTTTTCCCGATCAGTTCCGCCAGCTCCTCCTGTTTCAGGCCGGCCTGTTCCCTGTATTTTTGAATTTGTTTCCCGATGAGATTTCTTTCCATATAAAACCCTATCCTGTATTAGAACTATGATCGTTCGTCTTAGTATAGGGAGAAAGCCGGAATTGTACCAGTGACTGAAAGTAATAGTATTAGCACAGAAACGACGATTGCCGCGGTTTGGGATAATACGCTGACAAAATCCGTCAATTCGCTGACAAACCCAACAAAAAATTTTGAAATGTGATACGATTAGAAAAAGATGGAAAAGGGGAACCGGTATGGCGGAGTTGGTGGACAGGGTCGTGATCGAGGGGGCCAAGCTCGCCATCGAAACGCTTCCCAGACGGAGCGTTCCGGTGACGGAGGTGGTGGCGGAGAGCATCCGGACGCTGATGCGGTACGGCGAAGAGAGCGGGCGGAAGGAATGCGGTGAGACGGCCCTGGCCCAGATCATCGCCTGGCTGGAGCTGGGGATGGAGTACGGCCTTCTGGAGGAATTGTTCGACGAGGTCCTTTTGAAAAACCAGGTGTCGAAAACGGAGCTTCTGTTTCGCTACGGCAGGCCGGAAAAGGGGAGCCGGATCACGAAAAACCGGATCCGGGCGCTGATCGGAAGGTGGAGAAGGGGACGGCCGCAGGACCTGTCCCTGGACGAGGTGGTGGAGGATATTTACCGGAGGATGCTGCACGACAGCAGCGGCTGCCAGACCTATCTCTGTCATTCGGCGGACGGCTCCGTGTTCGGGATGATAGAGTTGATCCTTTCCGACCAGAAAATCGTGCTGCACGACAGGAAACAGAAGAGATATTATTATTTCGCGGGGGGACGGGATGCTGAGGATCGGGCTGGTGGATGATGAGAGGGAGTTCCTGAAGGTCCTGGAACGCAGGCTGCGCAGGGAGTGCGAAAAGAGGGGAATTTCCTGCTGGATCGACGGGTTCGAAAACCCGGAGCTGCTGTACTTCCAGTTCGCGGAAAGAAAGGCTTACGACGTCTGTTTTGTGGACATCGAGATGCCGCAGATGGACGGCAGGGAGCTGGCGGGAAGGATCCGGCAGCTGGATGAGAGGGTGAAGCTGATCTTTCTGACCTCCCACAGGGAGTTCGTCCGGGCGGGATACCGGATCGGAGCCTTCGACTTCCTCACAAAAGACAGGCTTCTGGAGGATTTGCCCGAAACCATGGATCATCTGATCCGCGTATGGCTGGAGGAGGAGAATCAATACTATACGATTCAGACCAGCTCCCGCTATGAAAGGATCCCTTTTGGGGACATCATCTATATCTATAAGCGGGATCAGAATATCTGCATCGTCACGAAAAACGGGGAGACTCACGAAAGGAAATCCCTGAAAAAGATACAGGAGGAGCTGGATGAAGAGCAGTTTGTGCTGGTGGAGCGGGGACACATTGTGAATCTGGCTCACATCGTCCGGGTGAATGCCCGGGAAATCGAGCTCAGCAGCGGGAAAACGGTGACCGCCAGCAGGGACCACATCGGCCTGGTGAAGGAACGGCTTGGAAAGTACTATTTGCGGAAGCTGGCTATGAGAAAGGAATAAGGATGAACCTGGTATTACAGATCGCGCTATGCTTCTGGGAGATTTTCCTGCCGTTCTGTTCCGGAGAAAAGTGGCTCCGGAGGAGGGAAATGACGGCGGCGGGAAAGGGCGTCTGGTATCTCGGGATGGCGCTGTCCTTCCTGCTTTTGAACCTGCAGCGTCTGGATGTGCAGTATTCCCGATGGTACCTGATTTTTGAAGCGGCCGTGGCCGCGCTGCTGTTCGCGGGGAGGTTCCGGATCGCGCGGCGGGACGCGGGGCTGTTGATCGGGATTTTCTATGAGGGCATGTACGGTCTGGATCTGCTGCTGCTCGTGGCCGTGGGATATTTTCGCGGGTTTGCCTGTATGCTTCAGATTCAGGCCTGTTTAACGCCGGACAGGGTCGTCCTCTGCGCGGTCAGCCGGGGGATCGTGACGGCCGGGATCTGGTATCTGGCGCGCGCTTTCGGGGATCGGATTCTGAAGCTGTGCGAAAGGAACCGGAAGATTTTCCTCCTGATCCTGTCGATGCAGCATTTGAGCCTGTTTCAGTGCGACGTGGTCTTTGTGGATCACATGGGCTATCTCACGAAACGGAGTCTGGTTCTTCTGATCTTCTTCTATTTATTCCTCTTGTTTTTCCTTCTCTTTTTCCATATCCGGGAGAAAGGGCAGTATGAGCAGAGGGTTTTGGAACAGAAGGCGGACGCCGCGCAGCAGAAATATGACGCGCTGGTTGCAGAAGGAAGAAAGAGGGATCTCCTCGTTCACGATATGCGAAATCACCTGATCGTGCTGAAGAGCATGCTGGAGGAGGGGGAGACAGGCCGGGCCCTGGGCTATATCGAGGGGATCTGCCGGAGCGTTTCCCAAACCCCGCGCAGGGTGGAGACCGGCAATACCGTGGTGGACGCCCTGCTCCACGAGAAGGCGGAGCGGGCCGGGGAGCAGGGCATCCGCTTCCGGATCCTGGCGGAGGATCTGACGGACGGCTTCGTGGAGGATCGGGACTGGTGCTGCATTCTCGGAAACCTGCTGGACAACGCGCTGGAAGGGAGCCGGAAGGCCGAGGGGGAGAGATGGATCATCCTGCGGCTGGAAAACCGGCCCTTCGGGATCGTGGTGTCCGTGGAGAACAGCTGCAGCGGAAGGCTGCGCGTCTCGGAAGGGAAGTTAAAGAGCACCCGGGAGGATCCGAAGGGCCACGGCCTGGGGATGGAGAGCGTCGCTTTCTCGGCGGAAAAATACGGGGGAACTTTTTTGTATGAATGTGAGAACAACGTCTTTTTGGCGAGCGTTGTCCTTTACAGATAAATTTTATTCAATCAGGAGGAAAAGACATGCAGGAAGAACGTTTGAGGGAGCAGCTGATGGAGGGCGTGGGCCGGCTTCAGGCGGAGGAGCGGATGATCCGGGAAATGGAGGACGCGGAAGAATTTCTGATAACGGGAAATACGCACTTTTTAACCTTTATCTGCTGCTGAATCTCGGGGCCGCCTGCGGGCGGCCCTTATTTCATAGAGGGACGTCGCGCTCCCCGGGAGACGTGGCCTGCGCGATCTTCCGGAAGGGCGATTTTGGCCGTCCGGAAGTCATTCGAAAAACGGGAAGAAAGGGAGAAAAAGCATGGAAACGCGTCTGTTTGAACGCTTTTATGAGGAGATGATGGAAGAAGCGCGACGGCGCCTGATTCGGGAGACCGGAGCGTTCTGGGATTCCGGGGATCTGGACTGGGAGGGGATTTGGGACGGGATCTACCGGGCGCTCAGCGGTGCGGGATTTCGCTGTCTGCTCCTGGAGTTTCAGGTCTGCGACCGGTCAGGGAAACTCAACGGTCTGACGGCGGAAGAAAAGCTGGAGGATTACGGGAACCGTTTTTTGAGCCGCAGGGCGTATCGGGAGGAGATCTTTGAGATTTATCCGGAACTGAAGGCGCTGTGCGGACGGATTTTGGAGAACCGGACGGCCGCGGCTGCGGAAATGCTGATGCGGCTGCGGAGGGACCGGGAACGGATCGAAGAAACCCTGCTGGACGGGAGACATTTTTGCCGGATCGCAAAAATTTCCGCAGGGGAGGGGGACGGGCACTGCGGCGGAAGGACCGTAATGAAGCTGAGGCTGGACTGCGGAAAAACCATTTTCTATAAGCCCCGCCCCATGGACGGGATTTCGCTTTTTTACGGTTTGGAGAAGGAAATCCAAACCGCTTTGGGAATGCGGCCCCGGGATATTTTTCGATATTTGCCCATGGATTCCTACGGGTGGTCCGGGAAGGTGC
>OEQQ01000116.1_pt1 | contig 19342 bp, 13 predicted proteins | sample 1539741 | NCBI WGS metagenome assembly OEQQ01 (sample SAMEA3891876, study PRJEB23780) | metagenome | biome: terrestrial biome; feature: animal house; material: Caecal content | place: Italy | collected 2015-05-05
AACGCTGGTAAACTTTTTCAGTGTCAGTGGTAAAGAAATTCATTGACATTTACAATTGAGAGAAACACTCAATGTCGTCAAAGTAAACCTCTGTACCATCCGTATTAATAGTACAGGGCTGAGCAATATGTAAGCTGCTTCCCATAATGCACATAACTAGATCAGGGGTATCCTGTTTGAACGCAGACCGGATATTCTGATTGAGCATGGTATACATTTTGCTTGTTGGAATATACCAGTTATCAACATGGCAAGAATAATGCCCGTCGGCACACTGTACACGGAAAGGAGCACCACAAGAGCAAGACAGCCAGCCAGAGTCAGAACACTCCAGGGGCTTTCCGCATTCTGAACAATAGGGAATCTCGTGACTACCACATTGCTCACAGTAGATTCGAGGAATTACAGTGAACAATTGACGCTTACGCAGAAGAGATTTCACATTCTCCGGAATTTCGTGAGTAGCAGCTTCGGTCGAATTTAAGCAAGCAATTGCTTGGGTTAAGAACCACTCAGCAGAGGCCTTATCCTCTTCAGTCGACAGATATGCCCATTTTATTTCTTGGCCCAATTCTTTGAAGATTTCTTTAGCTGGACGACCTTTGAGGTTTTCGATTTCCTCCAGAATGATAGAAATTGCGGACTGAGACCAATTAAAAAGAACCGGCGCAGGGAGATGCTTAAAAATACCAATGCTTCCCTTTTTGACGTTGTATTTTACAGTCGCCTGAGTGTCTTCGCCAATTGCAGCGATATAGCTACCAGAAGTATCAAAACGTTCATTCTGCAAACGGCGAATTTCTTCCTCCTGTGCTTCAGTAAATCCCTCCGACCGAGAAACAACGGTTTTTTCACCATTGGTCCCCTGCAGAACCAATCTACTCATGGCAATTCGGTTAATACACCGTTCGATAGCTGTTTTTGGGGGCTTTACCTGAACAAGCGGGATGCCCGTCTTTTCAATGATGTAATCGACAATACATCCCGTCATTCTGTCGTGTTTACTAATACAAGCTACGTAAGCCGTATCTGTACCAATCCAGAGACAACCACGATGTTGCTCCCACACACTATCACTTTTTCCTGACTCATTAATATATGAGTACTCCTTGCTGTATACATAGAGCATCTCAATACGATCGCCGCAGTTTTTAACAGATAAAACGGTCAAACCGCGAAAACCGTTTGCGCGCAAATATGGTTCCGTTTGCCCTTCGAGCCTATAAATGTTGTCGTAATGTGCTTGGGTAGGCTTTTTGTCAAAATTCCACAGTGTGAAAGATACACGATCACCATAGATATAATCGTTTACGAGGTCTTCGATTTCAGAATCTGTGATCATAGCCTCAGAAAGAAGCTTTGAAATAATAACAGATTTTTCTTTACCTTTGATTTGCGCCTCATCGATTTCCTTGCCTACGGCAAAATCAAATAGCGCTTGCCAGGGGAGCATATCAAGTTTTTTTCTTTTATCTTCCTCAGACATTAGTATTCCCTCCAAAATGGATGATAGTAGGTTTTGGTATTTACTCAACCAGCTTTTTGATCTTGTTGAAAGATGCGCGAGGGCTCTTAGCAAAGTTGCTGATTGCAATTCGCTCGATAATATCACCGTTGTTGTTAGTGATCGCGAAGAAACTCTCGTCGACGATGACAGAATGCGTGTCATTAACACAATACACAGCAGTACTATTATCAGAAGTGCTTGCAGAGAGGTCGTTGAATGCTTTGCTAATCTCAACCATCAAGCGGTATTCTTCCTCAGAAGAGATCGCAAACAGCTGATAGGATCTTGTGCAGTGGTCGAGCAGGAACTTGTTTGTGAACTGAGGCTTGCCTTTGAAACTGTCTCTAATTTCGATTGCTTGAGGCAGATCGATCCACTTTCTAACGACAAAGTAGTAATAAAGCTCCTCAGGGGTTGCACCAGGACGCATGGTGACCGGGATTCTTCCGCGCTTGATTTTCTGTGCTGTAAGCACTTCGCCATAACGCTTGATGCCGGATGTGCCACCAAGTCCTTCTTCGTGCAAAGCAATATACTTGATGGGCAACTGCTTGTCCGAAATATACTTGGCAGGAACGTAGTAACCGTTTTTATCAAGGTTGAACTGCAGCTGCTCTGCAGTGCGGACGGTGCCGACCATAACATCCTTAACAGACCAGTCAACTTTAGCCAGTTTTTCTTCGATGCCACGAGGCAGAGAAGCGCGTTCAAAGGCGGATTCGGAGGAGTCTGCAACCAGCTCAGCCAGGAAGTTCTCAACCAACTCAGTTGTCCCGGGTAAGAATGGCAGACCACCAATATTGACAGTTTCAATACTCTTGTAGAAACGATGATCCTTGTATTCGCCATCTGGGTCATTATAGGGGAACAACACATATGCGCCAAACATTTTTTTCTCAAACATGAACCGGGAAGACTCCGTGTTCTCGTAAACAATAGAGTCACGGTAACGGTGCATGGTGTTAATATCGTCTACCTTAGGACCGGGTTTGTTATCCGGATAGAAGGGGTCAGACGGGTTGTTTTCAATACGATACTTGGCATCGAAAACATACATGTAAGGAACATCTGTTCCTTTCTTCTCTAGGGTAAGCACATTATCCGGCTTCTGATTGACCGTCTGTGTGTTCTGCTCGCCGGGGTTATATGCCAGCGTGATCATCTCACCGGTACGGGGATTTATGAATTTAACCTCAGACTTTTTGCCTTTCACCAGGCTGATTGTCACACCGGTATTATCAACCTTGATAACATCCGAAGATGCCAGGCGATAGTTCCGTTTCATAAGTGTTACCAGTTTAATGAAGCACCAATACTCATAGAGCTGGGCGGTGTCCTTCAAGGACATTCTGAACACATCACCGTGGACGGACAAACCACGCTGCATCATCAAATAGTACTTATACAGTTCCCGGTAGCCGGGTGCCATCTCAAAGACCAGGGACATACTCTGGGTAGCTTTATAGTCGTCCACCTCTCGCAGGAAGGCGCCGTTGATGAACTTATTCAGCGTAGCTGTCATAGAGTCAACACTGTCAAGCACGGCCGGTTCCGGTTTCCGGGTAGAACGAGTATAGCGGTCCCGGAAATCCTTCAGTTTCTTAACTGTGGATTTCAGAATAAACTTGGTGAACTGATTTTCGATGGTGTTGTATGTAATCTGCTTTTTGACAGTCGGCGCTTTGGTGGCAGAGTAGCCTGCAAACATAGGCACAACATACTGAGGGTGCTTCTGCAACCATTTAATAGTGTGGTTATCAGTTTTCTTCACCTTGTGCGCAGGCACAATGGGATGCTCTACATACAACTTGTGGTGGGGCGAAGAGATAATCGTATTGGCGGCATTTTGTAACTTATCGAAGATCCTCTTTATGATTTCAAAGAACAACGCTGGCACGGTGTTTTGCGTACCGCCGATGGAGAATTCCTGATAGGTGTTACGCATGAAGTCCAGAACTGCACCGGAAATCTCGTTGGAGATATCTTTCAGCATATCTTGGTAATCCTCTTTATAGGAAATCTTAGAAGGGAAAACCTCGATGCGGATAACCAGGCTCTTCTTTCCGTCATAGGAAATCTCAAAATCGGAGAATCCGGCACTGTTACCGAAATTGACAATACCACTAATTAAATCGTCCGAATCGGTAACGGTGCTAATCTTGTCCCGGACGCTGTAATTCTCGTGCCATAGGGATACAGATTTTCCATCTGTACTCCTAACGATTACCTCATAATCTGTCTGTTCAAAGAACAGCGGAGATGTGTGAATATTGTAAAAGGACGCACCAACTGCGCCGTTACCAGCCGCAATTTTTTCCTCGCCGAATATCTTGACACTGTTTACATTCACGCCGGTTACCCTCAGCTCAGAGGGTTGCTGCAGAATGCTCGTATTTGTCAAATTCGGGTGGGGATTTTTGCTTTTAATAACGACGTAGATATTTCCTGATTGAATCTCTAATAATTTATCAGAGCCAGTAGGAAGTGAATCCATCTTCTTCGTATCTCCTCATCATAAATGCAATTTTCTTTGCACTGTTGGGATATTTACAGGACTTGGAATCCAAGTAAGTGCTCATCTGCTCGTATGCGGCAGCACCGGCAAAACCGGTATAGTCACCGGCACACTTGACGAACAGTTCGGACAGTACGTCCTTAATGGCTGCGCTGCTGCCCTGAACGCGGGGCAGGATCTTCTGCATGATTTCATGGTCGAATGCAGCGTCCTCGTCGAGAAGTTCAGCCTTCTTATTATTCATCATATAGAAGGAAATCTCGTCACGGACACGGTAACCCACATGCAGATTTGCTTTCACAAGGATCTGGTTGAGCTCTTCCAGGTTGAAGCAAATCGTGTCGATCAAATCCTCATCGTCACAATCCTGCAGATACAGGTACTCTGTTTTCAGGAAACTGTTATCCAACTTCTGGGCTGCTGCTTGTCCACCTGCGGTTGCTTTTGCCATCAGATTCACAAAGGAGAATTCGATGGTGTTGGCTCGGTCCAGTACCTTCTTGCTGAAGGGGAAGGTAGTTTCATCCATGTTAACGGTGCCGATAATGTACAGGTTTTCAGGGATGTAAACCCGTCCGTATTTTTCCTTGGCAGACTGGGACTGGAAGTAGGATGCATCCACAAGAGCATCTGTTTCGATAACACCATTATCTTTGCGGTCACGGGTCTCAATAATGGACAAAAAGTCGCTGAGATAATACTCCACGCGTGCCAGATTCATTTCGTCCAAACAGAGGAAATGGGGAGTCGACTTGTCCCACTCTGCCTGCTTGATGAAGTCGATAATAGCACCCGGATGGAATTGATTAGACAGATCCGTATGACCAAAGAGATCAGAAGAGTCTGACCAGTCAGGACGCACAGGCACCAACTTCATCTTTGCACCGATTGCTTCAGCAAACAGTTTGACCAGGCGAGTCTTACCGGTACCAGAGGTGCCTGCAAGGATAACGAAAGGCTTGGACTTAAGGCTGAGATAGAAATTCTCAATCAAGTCGCCTTCATAGTTAAAGCCTCTAGCTGCAATGTAAGCTTTGACTGCTGCAATTCTATCTTTAGTGGACACTTTCGCCTGGTAACTTCTAAGACCCCAGATGCCTTTTCCTTTGCCCTCAACAGAGTAGAAGATGTCATTTCCGGTAAAAGCGGTTGAATCCGCAGAATTTATCTCAATGGTTCTTCTGATGCCAGCCTCTTTGTTGTCTGTCAAAGGCTGCCCTGTGATTTGCTCATATGCCTCATATATTTGAGAATATGAGCCTTTGCCGCCTATCCGCTCAAGCGCTTTTATCACATTTTCTAGCATTGTGCCTTCCATTTCCTTTTCACCACCTTCAAGGGATACAGCGTATGTATCGCTTGCATTTTTCTTAAATGTTGCTGTTGTGTTAGTAGTGTTGAATTCATTAAACAGCGTGCCGAGCTCGGTGTTCCAGAAGACGCGAACACGTCGGCAGTCTGTGGAGTCATTAGCTACACGACCCTGGTAAGACTTGCCGGCATACATAATGGTAATTTGCTTTGTTTCACCAGGTTCCATTTCTTCGGCATCAAAGAACCAGGTGATGCCCTTAGGTACACCAGAACCGTTATGCTCAAAGAAAGACTTATCGCAGTGCTTAATTGCTGTGTTTTCGTCGATGATTTCCCAAGAGTCAAACTTTCCGGTGACTACGCCGTGCGGTAAATATTTCTCAATACCATACTCAGTCAACGCGGCATACAGTTCGTCACGGAACTTCCAAATGAATCTATCTGTTTTGGATTCGTTGTGGCCAACAAAGAAGACGGGCCAATATTTGGAATCTTCCTTATCTTGCAAAATTGGGCAGTTTGTTGCTTTGACGACATTTTCCGCTGCATGTACAACAGTCATAACATAATGGCTTGCTGTCTTTCCGTAGAGTTCTGCTAACTGTGCACATGTGGTGGATCCGCCTTGTGCGTACATTCCAGCCAACATTCTGCGGATGTTATCACCAAGAATCTCGGGCGTTCTCAGCAACTCTAACCATTTTTCTTTAGAAATACGAGGGTTATATTCTGCTAAGGACGGCCACCACTTATCTTGATTAGTGTTGCTCACATATTCGCGGTAGATATCCATCATGTTTTTAAGATCAGCCTGTAAAACTTCATCGGATGGAACATTACCTTTACGGTATGCTTTGTAGAAGATGGTTCCTCTCTGATAAAGTTCGCCGAGATCGGTTAGTCCGGATCCGAGATTAATATTTTCGTCGGAAGCAAATCCACGTCCGTCAATTTGAGACACAATCTCGGCTGCCTTCTGGCGCATGATTTTAATGGTCTCAGCTTTGCTATGGGTATTACGGATTTCGGTACAACCTTGGTTAAAGGTTAGATACAGCGTGTTGCCGTCCTTAGAGAGTAGGTACACAATGTAAACACCCTTAGTTGCACTGGTGGTGATTTGCCGGTCAAAGATGCAAATCCACGGGACCATAGCCCAGTTGCCCTTGCCTACACTTCCGGTGATCAAGTGCGTTTTAGAGTCAACGATACCTGTTTTGTAAAGAAAGCTAGGGATATCATTTCGGAAAAACGAACCCATAGGATGCCCAGTGAAAGGTGCTTTTTTAGCATCTATGTATTCATTTAGTATTTTTTCTACTATCTGTTTCATAATTAGCTTCCACCTTTCTCTGCGCTGTTAGGAACAACCTCTAGAATGTCGTCAAGTTTGCAATCTAACGCAGTGCAAATTTTTATCAACACCTCTGTTGTAACGTGGCCGCCCTTGCCCATTTTGGTAATGGTGGCGGGACTGATGCCTGCCATAGTACTGAGATCCTTCTTCTTGATGTCCTTGTCGATGAGGATTTTCCAGAGTTTCTTATAACTAACTGCCATAGGTTTTTCCTCCCTAAATGCATAAAAGCTCCGCCGGGATGGCAGAGCTTTGGGTGTTCAATAATCTGCCAGAATACAGAATATATACAACACTGACATGTTGTATTCCACTATAGCAGATAAAAAGACAAATTACAAGCAAAAATGCTGCGATAATAGCATTTAATGATAGATCCGCAGTGTTTAGGCAGCGGGAAGGGCGGCAATATAGCTGCGTACAAGCGATTTTCTTAATAGAGGCAACTTGAATTTCCAGGCAATTCGTCCTAGTCCATCTAGACACATTCAATTAAGGGTCAGATTAGGGGCAAGAGGCGAAGAAAATGCGGGAATATATTAGGAAAGCGTTGATATATGCCGAAAATCGCAGATATTTGCCGGAAAAATGTTCTATGACCTCATATAGTCCAATTAGTGGTCAGATAAGTGTCAGGCAGTTCCGGGAAACGGGGTAAAATGCTACATTTTTGCGCCGTAAAATAAGAAAAACCTCCGAAATCACAAGATTTCGGAACTTTTTCTGGTGGAGATAAGCGGGATCGAACCGCTGACCTCTTGAATGCCATTGGCCTTGTATGAATAACCATATGTATTTTATGCATTTATAAGACTAAATAGACCAGATAATCCAATAAATATTCAATTTCGTGACAGCTGGTGCATAGTGTTTCGCTGTTTTTAGGGTAGAAATTAGGGTAGTAAAAGTTTCGCAAAACGGGCAGTTTCGCAAACCCCTCATTTTTCCACCCAGCACAGCTGAAAGGAATGAATAAAATGGAGTACATCACAGTGGCTGAAGCTGCTGCCGCATGGCAGTTGTCTGAGCAAATGATCCGTAAGCAATGCAGAGAAGGAATCATTCCCGGCGCGTACAGGGAAGGCCGGTCCTGGCTGATCCCCAATTACGCGCAAAAACATATTCCGGATACTGACCGAGAAAAGAAAGAAACTCCTCATCTTGCACGGAAGCTTCAAAAGCAAAAGACGAAGAAATCTTTTCATGGCCTGTACGATTATATACAAATATATTTCACTTACTGTTCCAGCCGGATAGCAAGCAATCGGCTCTCACAAAAACAGATTGAAATGATTTACAAAAAAGGCAAAGTCCAAGATTGCTTTGAGCCGGTAAAGGTTTCTGATCTGGTTGAAACTTTGAACCATCATGTCTGCATAGACTATATCATCGACCATACAGGAACTGCAAATACCACAATCAGAACCAAAGCTACTACACTACGAAGGACTTTTTTCATAATTTTCACTCCTTTGTGTCAGAACAGCTATCCTCAAACTTCCGGTTTTTCTGAATATATTCCGCCTGCTTTGCTACTTATAAAATTTCTGTCAGATTCTTTAAATGCCGGATGGTAATGTCCGAATTGGGGTCGTTGCCCTCTGTCCGGATTCCGATCGCCCGGAATCTGCCTGCTTTGGCTGCCCGGACACCGGATTCTGCGTCCTCAATGACCACCGCATTTTCCGGCCGCACCCCCAACATGGAGGCGGCCAGGAGAAACACCTCCGGGTCAGGCTTGGACCTGGTGATCATGGTGCCGTCGGCAACCGCATCAAAAAACTCACCCAAACCCAACTGCCGTAAAATCTGCCGGGTATTTTTGCTGGAGGAGCCAATGGCCAGAAGATACCCACGCTGCCGCAGGGTATAAAGCGTACTGCGGACTTCTTTGGAAAGGTCCCCCGGTGTCATGGCAGAAAGATAGCTTTTATAGATTTCATTTTTCCGGGTAGCCAGGGCAGTTTTCTGTTCCTGGGAATACTGTGTGCTGTGCTCCCCCAGAACAATCTCCAGGCTCTCCATCCGGCTGACTCCACGAAGCAGCCCGTTTACCTTCTCGTCAAAGGGAAGCCCCAGGCTGTCCGCCAACGCCTTCCAGGCAAGATAATGATACTTATCTGTGGTGCAAATGACCCCATCCAGGTCAAAGATAATTGCGTAAATGTCATTCATATTTCAGCTTAAATCCATTTCTTGTAAACACGGGGAGCTTTCCGTCCTTACCGGCGATTATCTTCTGATTGCCGTCGTACCGGGTTCCGTCAAAGAAATCAAACCACTCCCCCTGGGGCAGGTAAACTTCCCGGGACACTGCGTTTTCCTCCAGGAGAGGTGCCACCAGAAGATCGTCCCCCAACAGGTACTCGTCCTGGCAGTTCACCGCATTTTTGTCCTCCGGCCACTCATAAACCAGGGGCCGTATAAAGGGCTTACTATCCCTGACGCAGTCTTGGGCCGTTTGCCACAGATAGGAGCGCAGCTGCTCATGGAGCTTATGCCAAAAGCGCATTTCCTCCATAAAGCCCTCTGCTCCATAGCTTTCTTCCATATTCCAGGGGCTTCGCTCGTTGTTTCCCTCACCGCCAGGCATCAGCTCCCGGAACTGACCCCCATCCGGCTCGGAATGCCACTGCATCACCGGCACAAAGCAGGCCATCTGGGTTGCTCTGCGGTACAAATCCAGGCTGGGCAATGGGCCTGCAAAGCCTGCCAGGTCAAAGCCCCAGAAAATCATACCGGAAGCTCCGGCAGACAAACCTGCTTTCAGAACGCTTGCCAGCTCACAATTTTGGGACTGCTGATCCCCTGCCCAGTGGCAGGGCACCCTATGCTGCCCGGAGAAACCGGCACGGCTGAAAATCACGCCCCTGCCGCCCACAAAATTCTCATAACTTTCGGTGTAATCCCGGCTGTAGCGGTTTACCCCCTCCTTGCCGGTTGTGCCGTCGTAAAACCGGACATCGGCACGGTGGATAAACTCGCCCCCATCGGTTTTGAAGCCATCCACACCCATATCCAGCAGGTACTGCCGCTTTCCAAACCAGCTTGCAAGGGTTTGGGGATTGGTGAAATCCGGCACCATGGAGCCTGCAAACCAGTTGCCCTTTGGAATGGTATAGGGCGTCCCATCGGGCATGGTGACGCAGAGCTTCCGAGTCTTAGCATCTTCCCGGTCCAAATCATTCTGAGGGTTCTGCACCTCATCATCCCCCTGTTTCTTATACACTGGCACCTGCCACAGCAGCAGCTTCATCCCGGCTTCATGGATACGGGCAATCATCTCTGCCGGGTTGGGCCAGGGTGTATCCGCAAAGTCAAAATCTTCGTACCTCAATGCCTTTCCATCCGGTACCGGCGTATACCTGGCGCCGTTCCAGATATAGAAGGTTGCCTCGTCGCTCCACGCCTCCAAGACCACCACAGAGGCAGGAAAATCGTACTTTTTGAGCTTTTCCAGCAGTGCCTCCACATCCTTCTGGCAATTCCATCGGTTGGCGGAAACCCAGACTCCCATGGTCCACTCCGGCGGCAGAACCGCCGGGCCGAACAGTCCCATGTACTCCCGGATAATTTCTTGGGGGGTGCCGGAGAATACAACCACATCCGCCTTTTCCGGCAGGGTAACTGCAATGCAGTCCTCGCGAAAGTCAAAAATCGTCTCCTCGCAGGTCTTTACATACAGACCAAAGCCCGTATCCGTCCAGAAAAACGGCGTGGTGCAGTAGGTCTTATCCCCCTGAAAGCAGAATTTTTCCTCCACCCGGTTTATGACCTTTTTCCCCTTTTGGTTCAGGCTGTCGTACTTTTCCCCCATGCCGTAGGCTCCATTGTAATGGAGTTTGACAAGCAGCGTATCACCGTTTCGGGAAATCACCCCGCCGCCATAGGAAACTTCATTTGTATTACAGGAAATATATTGCATAAATCTTTACCCCTTGATGCCACCGGCCATCATGCCGCTCTTGAACTGTCTCTGGGCGATGATATAAATCACAATAATGGGAACCATAGAAACCAGGCTGCCTGCCATCAGCACATTATACTCCGTTCCATACTGTCCGTTCAGGGTAGACAGGGCAATGGGCAGGGTCATCTTGTCCTTGTCTCCCAGCATCAGCAGCGGCCACAGATAGTCATTCCAGGACTCCATGAAGGTAGTGATGGACAAGGTGGCAAGGCTGGGAATACACAAAGGCAAGGCAATCTTCCGGAACACCTGGAACACCCCGGCGCCGTCAATCCTGGCAGCAGCCAGGAGGTCCTCCGGGATGGTTCGCATCTGCTGCACCAGCAGGAAGATGGCAAAGGGCCTGAAAATAGACGGCATAATCACGCTGGCATAGGAATCCTTCAGCCCCAGCTTTGTCATAATGACAAACAGAGGAATCATGGTCACCTGGGTGGGAATCATCATGGTTGCCAGGTATCCTCCGAAAATAACCCTGCTGCCGGTGAAACGCAGCTTGGCAAAGGCAAAAGCTGCCATGGCAGAGGACAGCAGGGTAATTGCCGTATAGCTGACAGAGATAAACAGGGAATTGGCGATTGTCTTGGCGAAGGGGAACTTGGAGAACACTTTTATGTAGGCATCCCAGGTGGGATTCTCCGGTATCCACTCAATGGGAATGGACATGAGGGCGCCACGGCTCTTGAAGGATGTGGAAATCATCCACAGGAAGGGAATCAGGGCAATTACCGCCAGGAGAATGGCAACCCCGTAAAAGAACACCGTTCCCAGTCTTTTTTTAGTCGTCATAATGCACCCACCTTTTTTGTCCCTTCATCTGAATCGCAGTAAAGACCATAATAATGACAAACAGAAGCCAGGAGAATGCCGCCGCATAACCCATGCGGTAATACCGGAAGCCGTATTGGTAGATACGCTCCACCATGACCTCCGTTGCCTTATTGGGACCGCCGCCGGTCATAATCATAACCTGGGGGAACAGCTGGAAGCTGTTGATCATGGCCACAACCACCACATAGAAAAGGGAGGGTGTCAGCAGCGGCAGGGTAATCTTTACAAACCGGGTCCAGCCGTTGGCACCGTCAATTTCCGCCGCCTCATAGTAGGTTTTGTTGATGCCCACAATGCCCGACAGGAGAATCAGGCCAAAGAAGCCCATATCCTTCCATACGGAAACCAGGACGATGGCAGGCATTGCCCAATCCTCATCCAAAAGCCAACCGGGGCCCTGGATTCCAAAAAATTCCAGGATTCCGTTCATGGCACCATACTGAGGTGCCAGCACAGATTTCCAAATCAGAGAGGCCGCCACCCAGCTGGTCAAGACAGGAATGTAATACACCACCCGGAAGGTTCCAATGCCCTTGCAGGGTCTGCTGAGCAGGTATGCCACCAGCAGGGAAGCCGCCAGCATGGAAGGAATATAAAGGATGATATATTCCGCCGTATTGCCCAGGGTGTTCCAGAATTCCGGGGTAGACAAAATCGTTTTATAGTTTTCAAGGCCGATGAAATGCTCCTGGAAAAAGCCCGGTTTCGTCAGCTGATCCAGTCCATTCCAGTCCGTCAGACTGATGAGACCGGAAATAATCAGGGGCATCATGCTGAAAATCAAGAGGCCTATCAAACTGGGCAGCAGAAATGGGGAGGCAACCAGCAAACCGCTGCCACGCTTTTTCCCTTTTTTCTTTTGTCTTGTCATGGTATTCGTGTTCATTTCACACCTCCAGGGGGTAAAAATAGGGCCGCTGCATAATCAGCAGCGGCCCAATACTACGCATTAGCCAAGCTTAATCTGAGCCTCACACTCAGCCTGTGCCTGATCCAGAGCTTCCTGCACAGTGATACTGCCTTCGGCTGCTGCGGCCAGCTTCTGACCAATGATGTCACTCATGAGGGCGTAATCCTCAATGACGGGAGGCATTACCAGGTAGTCCAGACTCTCGAAAACAGCCTCACGGTTGTCAGGGGGCGTGACTTCCAGGTAGGAGGACAGGGCATTCAGATCCTTCAGGGCGGGCAGATCCCAGCCAGCCTCCAGACGAATGTCGGCAGAGGTGGTGGAGGAGGCCAGCCATGCCAGCCAGGTGGCAACTTCCTCAGGATGCTGGGTTTCAGGATTCATAACCACACAGTTGGAGAAGAAGTGGGTAGCCTTCTGGGTGCTGCCGGGCTCCACAACAATGTCCCACGCAAAGTCACAGCCCTCGGTAAAGGTCTGGAAGGCCCAGATACCGGTGGGGATCATACCCAGACGGCCGCTCATAAACATATCCCAGTCACCCATACCGCCCTGCTGCACTGCATTGGGCTGGACATTGGAAACCAGAACCCGGTCTACCAACACCTGGGCAGCCTTCAGGTTTTCCGGAGAGTTGATGGTGAAAGCAGTCTTATCTTCGTTCAGCAGGGAACCGCCGTACTGGGCAACTACCTTGAAGAACTCATTGTAGGTGATGGGCTGCCAAATGCCGTAGATGTCCTCGCCCAGAGCACGGATTTTCTCTGCCGCGGCCTGCACATCGTCCTGGGTCCAGTCATCAGTGGGGTATGCAACACCGGCCTGATCAAACAGGTCCTTGTTATAAATCAAAACCACATTGGAGAAGCTTTCCGGCAGGCCGTACTGCTTGCCGTCAACATTGAATGCGCTCAGCGTGGTCTCATTCAGACCGCTCACATCCACACCGGTAATTTCTGCCAGCAGCCCTTTATTGGCGTAGGCTGCAAAGTTTTCGATATTCAGCTCGTAGCAGTCGGGAGCGGTGCCGCCGGCCACACGGGTCTGCATCTGGGTGAAATAATCGTCAAAACCGATGGTCTCCACATCCACCTTGATGTTGGGATACTCCGCTTCAAAGGCTTCAACCATCTTGGCCAGGGTCTCTTCGTTGCCGCCGGAGGAGTTAAAGTTGCAGTAAGTAATGGTTACAGGCTCTCCGGTGGTATCTTCAGTCTGATTCTCCGTATTCTGGCCCGTTGTAGTTCCGTCATTGGAAGTCTCTTTACCTTCGTTCGTCTTGGGCGTGCAGGCCGCAAATACCATCAGCATTGCCAGCACCAGTGCAATCAGCGAAAAAAGCTTGGTTTTCTTCATATTTGTTTCCTCCTCAATCATTTTATCATTGATTTTTTTACTCTTTTCGCTTAGAATATCTTTTAGCAAAAAGAGTGCCCTACACATTCTTTCTTTGCTGCGGTTTGCATTGTCTTTGACCGGGAAATGCAAGCCGCTTTTTTCATCCCTCCTTTTACACGACCCGGGAGCTGTCAAGAAATCTTTTTAACAGACCCACGAGCGATAAGCTGGAGGGGAAGAATCTCCTCTTGCTTAGGGAGCGTGGGGTCTTCGATGTGCTTCAGCAGCAGCTCCACTGCCTTTTCCCCTTTCAGGGATATTTGCTGACGAATGGTGGTAAGTCCCGGTGTCATATACTGGGAAATCTCCACATCGTCAAAACCAATGATGGAATAGTCCTCCGGCACCCGTTTTCCGGCTTCATAGAAGCCCTTAATCGCCCCGATTGCCAGAATATCTGCCGCCGCAACCACACCGGTTGCAGGCAGGCCGGAAGCCATCAGCTTATCGGCTAGCTCAATGCCGCTGTTATAATCAATCTGGCCTTCAAAGATATACTCACTACGGAAAGGAACCTCAAATTCCCCCAACGCTTGCTGATATCCCAGCAGGCGTTTTTTCATAACGCCGTTTTCCTTCAGCTGACCGGCAAAGAAGGCTATATGCTCATGTCCGTTCTCCAGCATATAGCGGGTGGCAAGATAGCTTCCGTAAGCATCATCAATGCGGATGTTGTGATAATAATGGTCATTGCAGTAGCTATCAATCAGGACAATGGGGATTTGGGTTTTCTTCATCTGCTGATAAAAATCATTGGGGTACATACCAATGATAATAATGCCATCCAGATTGCGTTTTTTTGCAAGGGTCAGGTAGCTCTCGTTGGCATCCGTTGCGGAAATCAGAATGTGGTATCCCTGCTGCCGGGCGTAATACTCAATGCTGCCAAGGATTTCACTATAAAAGCTGTTTTGGAACATCAGGCGGTCGCCAGGTTCTGTCTGGGGAACCACAACGCCGATCAGCTTGGAATCCCGCATACTCAGGCTCCGGGCATTCAAATCCGGCACATAGTCAAGCGCTTCGATGGCTTCCATCACCCTGCGTTTGGTCTCTTCAGAAATGGGACGCTTACCGCTAAGGGCATAAGAAACTGTTGCCGTCGTAACGCCCGCCAGCTGGGCCACATCCTTGAGTGTAGGTCTTGCCATGGTATCGTCCTCCCTTCCCGGCTTATTAGTTTAACCGTTTAAATTCATCTTCTGGGTTTATGATAATATCTCTTCTTGAGTTTGTCAATAGTTTTTTAGCATTTTGTTTAAAAAATTATTGACAAGCAGTTTTATTTTGTTATACTTGAAATATAAAAGCAGTTTAAGCGTTTAAACAACAATCTGCGAGGTGTTACTATGAATCGTTACTTGCCCACCGGCAACGAGATGATCTCCTTGCCAAAAATCAACGAGAATACAGCCGGAATCGAGGATTTCACCTATCTTTCCATGGCTCACAAGGGTCTGATTGAGGTCAGAGGCGGAGAAAACACGCCTTTGATTGTCCCTTTTCTCCAGATTGACGGAGAGAAAGTTTTGCTTACAGACAAAACCTGGAGCCGGGAGCATTATTGGATTCCTGCACTTTCCGCCAAGGCTGGCGGTCACGATTTTTCCCTGACTATCCTCACCCCGGTGGGAGAACGGGGCTTTGCCATGAAGCTCGCCATTACCGCCGCAGAGGATGGCCAGGTGGTTTGGGGTCTGAGAGGCTGCTGGGACAGCAGCTGGCACTGTATCAACGAGGACAAGGAATTGGACGGCAAAGCCCACTGCTACGAAAGCGGCTGGAACGACAGCATTGTTTTTGACTTCCGCTGCGGCGCACCTGTGTTCTCTTTTGCCCCCATGAGCAGCCGGAAGACCCAGGCGGACTATGCCTCTGACGGAAACCGAATCACCTATGCCCTCTCCCGGCAGGACACCCTCCGGAAGGGGGAGCGGCAGGAGTTGATTTTCTACTGGGGGCTGGGCTACGAGGAGGTGGCCGCCGCCACCAGTGCCAAGGAAATGCTGCGCCGGGGCTGGGACTGGGAGTATCGCCGCACCGCTGCGTGGCTGGACAAGCGGGTTTGCCAGATGGCCACCCCAAAACTGACAGAAGTCTACAATACCAATCTATTCTTCTGCATTTTCTATTCCACCGGCATTACCTTGGATACGGAAGAACTGGTCTGCGCCACCAGCCGGGGCACCCGGTACTATGTCAGCGCCGCCTACTGGGATCGGGATGTGCTTCTGTGGGCATTTCCGGCAATTCTGGATGCAGACCCCCAGCTGGCAGAGGAAATTCTCCACTATATTTTCGGACGGCAGCGGAAAAACCTGGGGATTCACTCCCGGTATATTGACGGTACCGTACTGGAGCCGGGGTTTGAGCTGGACGAGCTCATGTCCCCTGTCCTCGCCCTGGAAGCCTTTGTAGAACAAACCGGCAGCCGGGACATTTTGGAAGAAGCCAATGTACAGCAAGGCATCGCTCAGATTCTCAAAGTACTCTCCTCTATGAAACACCCGGATATTGCCTTGTACGAAACCTTCCTCCAGCCCACCGACGACGAAATCCTATACCCTTACTTGACCTACAACAATATGCTGGTATGGCGGAGCCTGAAGGCCATAGCCAGGCTTTATCCTGACCGGTACGCCCATTTGGAGCAGCAAGCGGAGGAAGTAAAGTCCGCCATATACCGGCACTGCGTATTTTATGACAACCAGAAAAAGCCTTACTTTGGCTGGTCTGTGGATTTGCAAGGACAGCACAACATCTATGACGAGCCGCCGGGAAGCCTGCAGCTGCTGCCCTATTATGGGTTCTGCGAAAGCACCGATGAAATCTGGCAGAACACCGTTTCCATAATCCGCTCCCCTGCCTACGAATACAGCTTTGCAGATTCCCCCATCGCGGAAATTGGCTGCGCCCACGCCCCCTACCCCTGGATTCTCAGCCTGTGCAACAGTCTGCTTTGCGGATATGAGGCCCAGGCCTTCCGGGAATTGGAGATTCTGGAAATGGACAACGGTATCGCCTGCGAGAGCGTCGACCCGGTAAAGGGCACCTGCACCACCGGTGCCGCCTTTGCCACCTGCTCCGGCTTCCTCTGCCACAGCATGAAGACAGCGCACCAAAAGGAGGTATCCCATGAGAAATGATTTGCAGCTTAACCCCTGGGTAATCTCCCAGAAAGGTCCAGGCTGGGTGGATGATTTTTGTGAGAGCATTTTCTTCCTGGGCAACGGGCGTATGGGCGTCCGGGGCTATCCCTCCGCCGAGCCCGACCACCGTCCAATCCAGAAAGGTATGTACCTGGCAGGGATTTTCGGGGAGATAAAGCCGGGCATTACCGACTTTGTGAATCTGCCCACCCCTGTCTGGGACCGGATCTTCATAGACGGCACCCCGGCAGAGCTGGTATCAGATCTGGAGCGTGTTCTCAATATGCAGGAAGCTACCCTCACCCTGCGGTATACCCTTGCCGCCGGAGAAAAGCGTCTGGATGTGGAATATCAACGGTTCTTACCCAAGGGGTATCCGGCGCTCATCCTGCAGCGGCTGGTACTTACGCCCCAGGCAGATATGGCAATCTCAGTAGAAAGCGGCATTCTGACAGACAGCTGCAACAGCCCCATTCCCGACGACCAGACCAAGGCCAATACGGAAACCATCCAGCTTTCCCGACTGGTCAGCACCTCCCCTTCTCCCAACGGGGTCAGCTGTACCTTTTCCATTTTGGGCACCAACCTTACCGTCACGGAGGAAGTGCAAATTCAGAGTTCTGATTTTGCCTATTACCATCATTGTAACACCGGTGTCTGCTGGCAGGTATCCGCCCAAAAAGGGAAAAAATATATTCTGGACAAGGGAGCGTGCCTTCTGACTTCCAGAGATGTTGACCCCCGGATTTCCGGGCTTCCCCAGGCCTGGGATTACAGCCGGCTGCTGGAAGAACACAAGAAAGCTTGGGCGGTCACCTGGGCAAAGTGTGATTCTTCCGCCCTGAAAGGCGACCTTCTCACCGGTCTGCGCTTTTCCATGTTCAACCTCATGGGCAGCTGCAGCACCAAAGACCCCACTGTCAGCATTGGTGCCAGAGGACTGAGCCACGGTAGATACAAAGGCTGCTATTTCTGGGATACGGATATTTTTATGCTGCCCTTCTTCCTGGAAAACGACCTGGAAGGGGCGAAAAATCTCTGCGATTATCGTGTCCGTTCCCTTCCGGCGGCAAAAAAGCATTCCCGGGAGATGAATACCGCAGGTGCCCGCTACCCCTGGATGGCCGCTCTGGACGGCAGCGAGCAATGCGAAACCTGGGACATCGGGTGCAGCGAGCTGCATATCACCGCCGATATTGCCTACGCCTTGGATGCCTACTGCAAAAAATCCGGGGATGAAGCATTTTACCTGGACAAAGCCGCAGAGGTGTATGTGGAAACTGCCCGCTTCTGGGTCAGCCGCTATACCTTCCGCCCGGAAACCGGGGAAGCGGATTTACTCTTCTGTAAAGGCCCAGACGAGTATTGCGGCATTACCAACAACAACCTTTTCACCAATGTGATGGTGCAGTACAATTTAGCTCTGGCAATTCAGGCGGCGGCGGACCTTCAGGAAAAGCGCCCGGAACGGTATCATGCCCTGGGCATTACCCCCCAAGAGGTTGAACAGATGAACACCCTTCGGCAAGCAATCAAATGGCCCCGGGACCCCGTCACAGGACGGCTGCGCCAGGATGAAACCCTCCACCTGCTGGAGCCGGTTTCCATAGAGCGGCTGAAGCCGGATACAGGGGCAAGCTACCATCATGTGTGCTTTGACCGGCTCCAGCGGTACAAAGTCATCAAGCAGGCGGATGTTCTGCTGCTGATGACCTGTCTGCCCCACCTGTTTACCCGCCAGCAGAAGAAGGAAGCCTGGGAGGATTTTGAGCCTATCTGTCTCCACGACTCCACCCTTAGCTTTGCCAGCCACGCCCTCTTCGCCCTGGAAAATGGATTCAGGGAGCAGGGACTTGCCTACCTGGAAAAAGCCCTGCTTCTGGACCTGCGGGATGTAATGGGCAACACCGGTCACGAAGGTCTCCATCTGGCCTGCATGGGCGAGGCCTGGCAGGCAGCAATGTTCCTCTGAAACCCAATCCCAGGTAGAATTGCAGCACCCCCAATACCGGCCCATCCGGTATTGGGGGTGCTTCACTAAAATTCCAAGAATAATTTTCTACAAATTAACCAAAGATCTTTGGAACCGTCAGTTGGGTGAAGTTGCAAGATATTCTGCTTTTCTTGTAGCATCAAGAAAAAGCAGATTGCATTCACCATGTACATAATCAACAAAATTCTAAAATCCGTTCCAAATTTATGAATCCTACTTGCGAAACAGGAGCCAAACATCGGCTAAGTTTTCGATAGCTATTGCATTGCTGGAATCATAACAGTATTTTTGTAGCTGCCATCTTCTGCTTCCACCGCGAATAGATATACCGGTTGGTAAAATCCCTTGGTGTCGATTTCATATGCCAGCTCACAGGACAATACCACGAGCTTTCCCGG
>OEQQ01000117.1_pt1 | contig 19311 bp, 15 predicted proteins | sample 1539741 | NCBI WGS metagenome assembly OEQQ01 (sample SAMEA3891876, study PRJEB23780) | metagenome | biome: terrestrial biome; feature: animal house; material: Caecal content | place: Italy | collected 2015-05-05
GCATGGACCTGGCCCTGCGGGGGTGGCAGTGATGGACCGCATCCGCGTCCGGCGGCCCGAGGCCGCGCAGCCCAAGCCCGCCAGCCTGGAGCAGGGCCTCCGCCGCCAGATGGCCTGGGCGGCCGGCACCGAGCAGTTCCAGCACAGAGACCCCCTCTACCACGTCACGGAGAATTTCCAGCAGACCTTCGACGCCATGGGGCGGCGACACGCCGCCCAGATGGGCCAGGAACAGGAGCAGAGCACAGGGCCCGGCCAGGCCCCCCAGACCGGGGACATGCCGGACGAGACCTCCGCCCGCTCCTTCTACGAGCGCTCCCAGCCCGACGATCAGGATATGATCCGCCGGTTCTCCGAGACCGCCTTCCAGCGCGGCACCCTCTCCGGCGCGGTGCTCCGGGGCACGGGACAGATGATGCTCTTCTCCTGTCTCAAAAAGACCATCGGCCAGTCCCAGCCCACCCGCTGGCAGCAGCAAAAGCTCTTCGAGAAGGCCTCCCCCATGCGCAACGTGCCCGGTCACAACCCGGACCGGGTGGTCTTCAACCGCGGCTTCACCGACAGCGCCGTGGGCCTGGTGGTGGACACCCTCCGGGACGCCCGGCGCAGATCCCTGCTGCTGGAAGAAAAGATCCGGGAAAAGGCCGAATCCATCCTCCGGTCCCAGAAGAACTGCATGTCGGAGGGCTTCACGGCGATGCGGAGCGGCTGCCTCTGCCTGCCGGTGAAAAAGGAATGCAGGTCCAGGGTGCCCGGCAAGCTGGTGGATCAGTCCTCCACCGGGGCCACGCTTTTCATCGAGCCCGCCGCCGTGGCCGCCCTCCAGCAGGACCTGGAGCTGGCCCGTCTGGATGAGGAGAACGAAGAGCGGATCGTCCTTTACACCCTGCTGTCGGAAATTGCGGATCGAAAGGATTCCCTGCTGTCGGACATCCGCGCGCTGGAAAAACTTGACTTCGTCTTCGCGAAGGGAAAGCTGGCTCTGGACATGGAGGCCGTGGAGCCCGCCATCAATACGGAAGGCTATCTGTCCCTGAAGGAAGCGCGCCATCCGGCCCTGCCGAAGGAAGAGGCGGTGCCGCTGACGCTCTCCATGGGAAAGCGGGAGCGGGGCATCGTCATCACCGGCCCCAACACCGGCGGCAAAACCGTGGCCGTCAAAACGGCGGGGCTCTTCGTCCTTCTGGCAGGATCCGGGCTCTTCGTGCCCTGCCGGGAGGCGGACATCTGCATGTGCGATCAGGTGCTGTCGGACATCGGGGACGGGCAGAACATCGCGGACAACTTATCCACATTCTCCGCCCATATCAAGAACATCATCCACATCCTGAACCGGATATCCCCGGACAGCCTGGTGATTCTGGACGAGCCCGGGTCCGGGACCGATCCCGCGGAAGGCATGGGGATCGCCGTCGCCATCCTGGAACAGCTCAAAAGGAGCGGCTGCCTCTTCCTGGCGACCACCCATTATCCGGAGGTGAAAACCTGGAGCGAGCGGACGGACGGCGTGACCAACGCCCGGATGGCCTTTGACCGGGAGCTCTTAAAGCCCCTTTACCGGCTGGAAATCGGCGAGTCCGGCGAGAGCTGCGCTCTCTACATCGCGAAACGGCTAGGGATGCCGGAAGACCTTCTGAAATCCGCGGCGGCCGCCACTTACGGGGAGCACAGCGGCCCCGTCCTTCAAAAGCTGTTTTCGGACGGCTCAGAACCGGCGGCTTCCCGGCCCGGCCCCCGCGCCTCCCTGCTGGAACGAAAAAACCCCCGGCCGGCGGCTGGCTCCAAAGCCTGCGCCCTGCAGAGGGGGGACAGCGTAGCGGTATGGCCGGAAGGGGTTACCGGCATCGTGGTTCTTCCAGCTGACAAAAAGGGCGACGTGCTGGTACAGATCCGGAAGGAAAAGAAGATGGTCAACCACAAACGGCTCACCCTGCGGGTGCCGGCCGCCGAACTGTATCCGGAGGACTACGACTTTTCCATCCTTTTCGATACGGTGGAAAACCGGAAGGCCAGGCACAGGATGAGCAAAGGGCATCAGGAAGGGCTCGTCATCCGCCCGGAAGATCCCGGGGCGTTTTGACGCTCACTCCTTCGCCCGGTACAGATAGGCCCTTCCCTCCCTGCCCACTACCTCCACAGTCTCCAGGAAAGCCAGCACGTTTAAGACGGTGCCGGCCAGCTCGCGGCGGATGCGGACGGCTTTGGCGAAGCGCGCCGCGGTGAAGGGCTCTTCCAGCCCATAGGGGATCAGCTGCAGATAATCCCGGGGACAGGTGAATTCCACCTCATATTCCAGGGAAACGGGGATCCGGTCAAATCGGCTGGATCCCCGCTTTTTGTCGTAACTCCAGCCGTTTAGGAGCTTATATTCCTCCATGTTCAGAAAGGCCAGGCGGATCCGGAGATTGGGATCCTTTAAAAACGGCTTGATCCGGTACAGCTCCGGGAAGGCCATGTAGGGCGTCCCCTTTTGCGGGGACTTCCTTCCGCCGGAAATCTCCCCGGTGTCCGGATCCACCCAGTGCACCGTCTTTTGCAGCGGGATGGGGTACACCACCGTCACGGGACAGAGCGGCAGAAACCGCTCCAGTTTGGGGCGAAGGCGATGGAATCCGCGGGTCTGGATCTCCACGATTTCGGAACCGGTGCAGATATCCGCCACGCAGCCCGCCACCGGGACCTCCTGCACGGACGGATCCGGCGCATAATATTCCTTCAGCACCGCGTGCACCGTCTTTTCCGACAGGGTCCCGATGCCGTTTCTCTCCCGGGCCTTTCCCACGATCTTTTCCCGGGCCTGACCGAAGCGGAGGATTTCGGATTCCGTCATGAGCCCCCCTCCATAAACTGCTCCTCAGCCCTTTGGGGGATCGTCGTTTCCGCCAGCTCCTCCATATGCCCCAGCAGCTCTTCCCGGTTGTCCGGCGTCACCAGATAAGCGGAATCCTCCTTCTGCGCTTCCAGAACAATCCAATGATTGACGTCCGCGGAAAAGTGGATGGGATCCATATAGTTGTCCAGATCCAGGACGATCTCTTCCTCTCCCTGGAAATCGAACACCTTCGCGTTGTCGAAGGCGCACAGCCGCTCCATCGCGGCCCTTCTGGCGTACAGGTATTCCTCCGTCCGGCCGCTCAAAGCGGCGTTGTCCCACCAGAGCATGGAATAGGGCGGAAGGAAGAAATAGAACTGCGTCTCCGGATGCGCCTCCACCATTTCCGTCAGAAGATCCAGATTGCCGTCCACGCGGGGCTGCCACTCCTGCCGGGGAACCTCCTCTTGCGGGCCGTCCGGGCGCTCGTAGTGGCTGATCGCCTCTTCTTCGGAAAAGGTTTTGTCCTCCCACCAGTTATAGGAAGTCCCCTCGTCGTATCCGGCCGCCGTCATGGCCAGCAGATAGGGGATATCCTCGAACAGCACATCCCGGTTGAGCAGATAGCGGACGTCGTTGAAGGGATTGCGGTCGTACAGGTACAGCGGCATGGAATCGTTCACGAAATTGCTGTCCGGATCCCCGTCCAGGGCGAACAGATCCAGGCTGTAAAACACGTTTTTCACCTCATGGGTCAAAAACGCCTCGTCCAGATAAAATTTCAGGTCCGCCGTGGTGCCCGAGCTCTTGATGGCCTTCACGGTCTTCGCCCCGAACCCCTGATCGAACCAGCCGTTGTGATAGTTTTCTGCCGTGGAAGAGCCCGCCAGCACGCTGTCGTAATCGAAGTTTCGGACGGTCCCGATGCACTGATATTCGGATTTTGTCACCACGGCTTTCAGGCCGGGCAGCGGCCCGTGGAAATGATAGAAGGGGTCGAACAAAAACACCAGCCCGCCGGCCAGCAAAATGAGCCCCGCAGCCGCCGCGGCGAAGGCGCGGATGAATTTCAGAAAAGGATCCGGTTTCATAAGGTTCTCCGTTTTCAGAAGTCAAAATACAGGTACGTGCTCACCCCGGTCATCCCCAGAACGGACCAGACGAACACAAACGCCGTGAGAAACGCCGTCTTTTTCGAATAAACGCCGCCCGCCGCGATGGCGGAAGCGTTTCGGGAGGCGCACACCGCCGCGCAAACCGCGAACAGAAGCAGCAGGAGGATCAGGTGGATCCAGGGCAGCAGCGCGGGCGCAGCCATGGACGCGGCCTTGGTGAGGACGTAGAATTCCGACGGATCCAGCGCTTCGGCCATCCGAAACAGAAATCCGTTCCACTTCGGCACGGCCATGGCCCGGAGCACCTGAAAGCCCTCCCCGATGGTGGACGCCCGGAAAAAGACGAAGGCCAGGCAGGCGTAGACGAAAGTCAGCGCCTGATGCATCCATTTTTTCGGAAGGCGCAAAATCCCCAGGCTGTCGAAGGACACCGCGATCCCGTGCAGGATCCCCCAGAACACGAAGGTCCAGGCGGCCCCGTGCCAGAGGCCCGACAGGGCGAAGACGATCATGGTATTGAGGATCGTCCGCCCCTTCCCGCGCCTGCTGCCCCCCAGCGGGATGTACACGTACCGGGTGAAAAACCGCCCCAGGGTCATGTGCCACCTGCGCCAGAATTCCTTTATGGAAGCGGACTTGAAGGGGGAGTCGAAGTTTTGCGCCACCTCAATGCCGAACAGCTTCCCCAGCCCCATGGCCATATCACAGTATCCGGAGAAATCGAAATACAGCTCCAGCAAATAGCCCGCTGCCAGCAATACGGCGGACGGGCTGTCCAGGGAAGCGACGTTCTCATAGCCGAAGTTGACGGGCTTTGCCAGGCTGTCCGCCAGCAGCACCTTTTTCCCCAGCCCCATGGAAAAGAGCCGGATCCCTTCCGAAAAGCGCCGGGCGTCGAACCTGCGCCGCCCTTCCTCGCGCAGCTGCGGGATCAGCTCCTTTCCCAGGAGGATGGGCCCCTGCAGGATCTGCGGGAAATACAGCATGAACGTCAGATAGTCCAGCAGGCTGCACGGCCCCTCTTCCCCCTTCCACCGGTCGATGAGAAAGGCCAGCTGCTGAAACGTATAGAAGCTGATCCCCACCGGCAGGATGACGGAAACCAGCGTGAAGTCCGTCCGCAGCGCGGCGTTTATGTTCTCCAGAAAAAAGCCGCTGTATTTGAAATACCCCAGCGTCCCCAGATGGAAGAAACAGCCCGCCGCCAGAACCGCTCTGCGCCCCGCCGCACCCTTCACCCGGTCCAGCAGGGCGCAAAACCCGTATCCGGCGAAGCAGCTGGCCAGCAGGATCAAAAGATGCGACGGGTTCATCCAGCCGTAAAACCACAGGGACATCCCCAGCAAAAATCCCTGCGCCAGCCCGTATCGCCTGCGGCTGTTTAAAAAATACCAGCCCGCCAGCGCGATGGGCAAAAAGATAAAGATGAAAAGTTGAGAATTGAACAGCATATGGCCCCGTCCTTTCGGCGGGAATTATCCCACCAGTTCGATCAGCTGATCCAGCATGTCTTCGAAGAGCTTCGCCGCGGCCTCCACGGGCTCCTTTTTGCTCATATCCACGCCGGCCAGTTTCAGCAGGTCGATGGGATCCGCGGACCCGCCGCCGGTCAGGAATTTCATGTAGTCCTTCACGCCCTCTTCTCCCAGGGTCAGGATCCGCTCCGACAGCGCCGCTGCGGCCGAAATGCCCGTGGCGTACTGATACACGTAAAAAGGCGTGTAGAAGTGGGGAATTCTGGCCCATTCCAGCCGGATCTCCTGATCCACCTTCATATCAGGGCCGAAATACTTCTCGTTGAGCCCGTAATAAATCCGGTTCAGCCCGTCCGCGGTCAGCGCCTCTCCGGCTTCCGCCCTGCGGTGGGCGATCATCTCGAATTCCGCGAACATGGTCTGGCGGAAGAGCGTCCCCTTAAAGCTGTCCAGGAAATGATTGATGATGTACGCCTTCTGCGCTCTGTCTTCGGTATGGGAGAGCAGGTAGCGGGTCAGCAGGATCTCGTTGCAGGTGGAAGCCACCTCCGCCACGAAGATCAGATAGCCCGCCGTCTGGTGCGGCTGAACCTTCATGCTGAAATAGCTGTGCATGGCATGGCCCATCTCGTGAGCCAGGGTGAACATGCTGTCCAGCGTGTCCTTATAGGTCATCAGCACATAGGGATGGCCGATGGTGCCGCCGTTGCAATAGGCCCCGCTTCTCTTTCCCGCATTCTCGCAGGCGTCGATCCAGCGGTTTTCAAACCCTTCCCGAAGGGCCGCCAGGTATTCCTCTCCCATGGGCTTTAAGGCTTCCAGAATCGTCTCCTTCGCCTCCTCGAAGGTCACCTTCATCGTGCACTCGGGGATGATGGGGGCGTATACGTCGTACATATGGAGCTCCTCCACGCCCAGCAGCTTTTTGCGCAGGGCCACATAGCGGTACATGGAGGGCAGCGCTTCGTGCACCACATCGATCAGGTTGTCGTACACCTCTTCCGGAATGTTGCCGGGGGCCAGGTACATGGCCCGGGTGGAGGAGTATCCCCTGGCTCTGGCAAAAAACATCGCCTGTTTGACGTTGGCCGAAAACGTGGAAGCGATGGTGTTGGCGAACTGGCCGAAACTGGAATACATGGACTCGAAGGCGGCCTTTCTCACATTCCGGTCCGCGCTCTCCATCAGGCTGATGTACCTCCCGTGCGTCACTTCCGTCTCCTGGCCGTCCTCACCGACGATCTTCGGGAAGGTCAGGTCCGCGTTGTTGAGCATCGTAAACGTATCGGAGGGCGCCGACGCCATCTCCGACGCGCCGGCCAGAAGTTCTTCCACCTCGCGGCTGCGGGTGTGTTCCCTCCTGCGCAAAAGCACCGTAAAGTACCGGTCGTAGACGGAGAGCCCCGGCGTTTCGGCCCGCCAGGAAGCCAGCGTCTCTTCCGGAATGGCCATGATCTCCGGCTGCGCGAAGGCGTTCTCCTCCTCCGCCCTCACCAACAGCGTCTGCGCCTTCATCCGCATGGTCTGATAGGTCACGTCGGTGGTATCCACATCCATGTTGAGATGGGCGTACATATAAATCTTTTCGATCTCCTGATCCAGCTGATCTGCGAAATCCAGATATTCCTGAAGCGTCTGCGCGCTGTCGCCCAGATGCCCCTTATATTTCTCCCCTTCGCCGATGAGGGCGGCCACGCGCTGATAGTCCTCTTCCCATGCCGCGTCGCAGGGATAGAGATCCTCCACCGCCCAACGTTTCTCCTGAGGGATTTCGCTTCTTTTCGCCACTGTATCCGCCATTTTTATCCGATTCCTCCTTCTTCTTCGCATGCGTCCCATCCGGCGCGCACGCGCCTTTTGCTGTCTACTAACTTACCACGATTTTCCCCGCCTGTCCACACCGGCGCGGCCGCGTCCATCCTCCGGCGGCGGGATGACGGCCCCTTCCCGGGACCGATGGTTTACTCTTCTTTGTCAGGCGCCTGTCCATCGTGAGCGCGCCACTTACACTCCGTCATTTCCATGTGGGTAAAGACGGCTTTAAAAGAAGATTCTTCCGGACTGCACGCGTACACGCCAAAGCGAATGGCGCCTTTCGCCTCCAACATATGGCATACCCGCATTTGCTGAAATATCCCGCCATCTACGGAACATTCGATACAGAAGTCGTCTTCCCTCCGGCTCAAACGATACCACATGGATTTCACCGCAGCCGGTATTTCCGTTGTTGCCCAGTCCGAATAACCATGATTGGTCACAACGCTTCCCAAATGCTGAAATTTTTCGTTTTCGTACTCGACGGAACCTTTTAACCAGTTTTCACTGTCCAGATACAGAACAACGCCACATTGGTCAAAGCGATGATTGCTGTTTGAAAAGTCGGTTTTCACCACAAAAGAAAAAAACTTTTCATCCGTTTCCATCTGCAGCACAGGAGCGTTATCATTGCGGAAATGATAATATGTCCGCTGCCACAGGTCTGTATGGGGGACTGTCGTGATCTCAATTTTTTCCGGAGTAACAGCAAAATCCAAAGGTTCCCTCGTCCATTTTAGTCGATCAATATCCCAGTTCATAAAAATTCCTCCAACTGATAATCCGCCAAACCGTGAATTCGATTTGATTACCCTCTGCGTCCACCTCTGAAAAAAGGGGTACCGCCCGCTGCGATACCCCCGCCTTTCGTTCTATGTATCCCGATCCGCCTTATCTGCCCCTTTCGGCGATGAATTTCTCCACTTCCTCCACTTCGGGCATCACGCGGAGCGCGCCCTTTCTGGTGGTGATGATGGACGCCGCCGCGTTGGCGAAGGTGAGCATTTCTTCGAGCTTCTCCCCGTCCAGGTTGTCCAGGCCGTACTTCAGCACGTAATGCAGGCAGCATCCTCCGAACGTATCGCCAGCGCCCGTGGTTTCGATGGTGGAATCCTGAAGGAAAGGAGCCACTTCCACCCTCAGGTCCTTATAGTAGGCGCGGCTTCCGTCGCGGCCCAGGGACAGCAGGATCAGCGGGATGTCGTACTGGCTGCGCAGCTTCGCGATCCCGGCGTCGAAGTCCTCTTCCCCGGTGAACCACTGGATCTCGTTGTCGGAGATCTTGAGCACGTCGCACTTGCCCAGGCCGTAAGCCACCTGCTCCTTCGCGTCGTCCAGCGTCTTCCACAGCGGAGGGCGCAAATTCGGGTCGAAGGAAATCACGGCCCCGCTCTCCTTCGCGATATCGATGGCCTTCTTCGTGGCGCAGCGCACGTCTTCGTGGGTCATGGAAAGCGTTCCGAAATGGAATACCTTCGCGTCGCGGATCAGGTCTTCGTGCAGATCCGCTTCGGTCAGCATCATGTCCGCGCCGGGATTGCGATAAAAGGAAAAATCCCGGTCCCCGTCCGGGAACGTCTCCACGAACGCCAGAGTGGTGCGAGCCTCTTCGTCGATGATCAGGTTGGACGTATCGATCCCCACCTCGTCCAACGTCGCTTTCAGCTTATTTCCGAAAATATCCTGCCCGACTTTCCCGATGAACGCGGTTTTGCGGCCGGCCCGGTTGAGCATCGCCAGCACGTTGCACGGCGCTCCGCCCGGATTGGCCTCATAAATCGTATTTCCCTGCGCGCTCACGCCGTTTTCCGTAAAGTCGATCAACAGCTCGCCGAGCGCTACCACATCAAAATTCTTCATGGTAATATCCCCTTCCTTTCTCGTTTCCCTCCGCCGCGTACGGGCAGAAGATGTCAGTTCCATTTTATCAGGAAGCCGGGGAAAAAGAAACAACAAAATCCAAAGATTTCCCTTCGCAAAAAATTTCCGTTTCTCATTTTGTTTTAATTTTCCGGCTTTATACTACACTCATAACAGAAACGTCACCGACGATGAATGAAATACAACCCCAAATCGTGAAAAAGGAGAATGAAAATGATGAAACGAAAAAGCATGGCGATTTTACTGGCTCTGACCCTCACCGCAGCCTCCCTGACGGCATGCGCCTCCGCCGGCGGACAGGACGCCGCACAGGAGAGCGCGCAGCCTGCGGCCACAGCTCCGGAAACAGCCCCCGGAACGGAGCAGACGACGGAACAGGCGACGGCGCAGGATGCGGACCCGGAAACCGGCGGGACCTCTGAAACCGCACAGCCCGCCGCGCAGGATGCCGGCACGGCGCCTCAGGCCGCGCAGGCGGGTTCCTCCATCTCCGCAGACGGGGCGAAAGCCATCGCCCTGGATCACGCCGGTGTGGCGGAAGCCGGTCTCATCGCCGTTATCGTCACCGAAGAACGGGACGACGGAATGGATCTGTACCAGGTGGATTTTTATACCGCTGAGAAGGATTTCGAGTACGAAATCGAAAAAACCTCCGGCCGGATCATGTCCATCGATACGGATCTCAACGACCTGTCCTGGTCCACCCCTTCCGGCGCGTCCTTCACGAAGGAGCAGGCCATGGACGCAGTTCTCGCGAAGGTTCCCGGATCCACGCAGGACAATCTGCGCATGAAGGCGGAACGGGACGACGGCCGCACGGTCTATGAGGGCGAAGTCATCGTTTCCGACAGAAAATACGACTTCGAAATCGACGCGCAGGACGGGGCCTTCCTGGAGTGGACGGAAAAAGTTTTCCCCGCCCAGGCTGCGGGCCAGGCGGAAGGATCCGGCCAGGCCGCTGCACAGAGCGCCGGTACGCCGGAAGAGACAGCCCTGCAGACCGCTCTGGCGGATTCCGGCGTCGCCCCGGAAAACGTGCTGGCATCCGGAATCAAACGGGATATGGACGACGGGCAAATCCGCTATGACGTAGAAATCTACGCGGTGAACGCGGACTACGAATACGAGCTCGACGAGACCGGAACGCGGATTCTGGAGCGGGAACGGGAAAGCTACAGCCTGGACTGGAACACCCCTTCCGGCGCGTCCTTCACGAAGGAGCAGGCCGTGGACGCCGTTCTCGCGAAGGTTGCCGGCTCCGCGCAGAACAACCTTCGCATGAAGGCGGAACGGGACGACGGCCGCACGGTCTACGAGGGCGAAGTCATCGCGGACGACCGCAAATACGAATTCGAAATCGACGCCTCCACGGGAACCTTCCTGGAATGGAGCGAAGAGGCGCTGTTTTATTGATCAACGGGGCGTATCGCGCCATCCCGCCGCAGAATTTTTAAGGATTCTGCGGCGGTTTTGTAGTATAATGGGAAAAAATACGTTTACGGAAAGGAACGATGACCATGAAGCAGCCCAATATCCTTTTGATCATGACGGACCAGCTGCGCGGGGACTGCCTCGGCGCGGCCGGGCATCCGGATGTGAAAACCCCTTACCTGGATTCCCTGGCCGCCAGGGGAACCCTTTTTGACCGCGCCTATTCTTCCTGCCCCAGCTGCATCCCGGCCCGGGCCGCCCTCCACACCGGCCTGTCCCAGGAAAAGCACGGCCGGGTGGGCTATCAGGACTGCGTGGACTTCCGCTATCCCCACACCATGGCCGGGGAGCTGGCGAAAGCCGGGTATTATACCCAGTGCGTCGGAAAAATGCACGTCCATCCCCTGCGGAACCTGATGGGCTTTCATCACGTGGAGCTGCACGACGGATATCTGCACGCGTACCGCCGGCCCGATACCCCCTGGTACGAATCCCAGAAGGTGGCGGACGACTATTTTTACTGGTTGAAAAACGAGAAGGGGATCTCCGCTGACGTGACGGACACCGGCATGGAATGCAATTCCTGGGTATCCCGCCCCTGGATCTACGACGAAATGTCCCACCCCACCAACTGGGTCAGCACGCGTGCCATCGATTTTCTGCGCCGACGCGACCGGAGCAAACCGTTTTTCCTCATGGCCTCCTATCTGCGCCCGCATCCGCCCTTCGACGCCCCGCAGCATTATTTCGATCTGTACCGGGACATGCAGCTTCAGCCGCCCTTCGTGGGATCCTGGGAGGATCCGGCGGAACTGGACCAGCAGGGAAGGATCTATGATTCCTCCACGGGCCCTGTGGATCCGGAGCTGATCCGCCAGGCGCAGATCGGCTACTACGCCTGCATCACTCATCTGGATCACCAGATCGGCCGCCTCCTGCAGGAGCTGACCGAACAGGGGCTGAACGAAAACACCATCATCCTCTTCACCTCCGACCACGGGGAAGAGCTGTGCGACCATCACCTGTTCCGCAAATCCCGGCCCTATGAGGGCAGCTGCCGCATCCCTCTCATCCTGTCCGATCCCGGCTCCATCACGGGCTTTGGCCGCGGTCAGGTTTGCCACGGCGTGACGGAGCTGCGGGATATCATGCCCACCCTGCTGGACATCGCAGGAGCCCCCATCCCTCCCGAAGTGGACGGCAAAAGCCTGCTCCCTCTGGCCGCCGATCCTTCCCGGTCCGTGCGGGAATGGCTGCACGGCGAACACGCCCTGGGGAATGCGTCCAACCACTTTATCGTGACGGAAACGGACAAATACATCTGGTATTCCCAGACGGGCCGGGAGCAGTATTTCGACCTGCGAAGCGATCCTCACGAACGCTTCGACCGGATCGCCGATCCCGCCTGTCAGGAGCGGATTTCCCTGCTGCGTGGGCATCTCGTGGACATCCTCTCCCAGCGGGAAGAGGGCTTCGTGCAAAACGGCGCCCTGGCCACGGGACGGCCCGTGACGGCGCTTCTGGAACGCTCCCTGCTGCGGGGCTGAACCGCCAGGATTTTTCTTCCCCCATCCGTTCCCCGCGGATGGACGGACATCTGTGGAAAGGAGATTTTTTATCATGAAATATCTGATCGTTGGGGCCGGCGGGACCGGCGGAGCCATCGGCGGCTATCTGGCCCGCGCCGGAAAGGACGTGACCCTCATCGCCAGGGGCGCGCATTTGCAGGCCATGCGGGAAAACGGCCTGAAATTCGAGACGCCGCAGGGAGACTTCGCAGTCCCCGTCAGCGCCTGCACTTCGGAAGAATATGAAGGTTCCCCGGATGCGGTTTTCGTCTGCGTCAAAGGGTACTCCCTGGAGGGCATCGTCCCGTTTCTCAGCCGCGTCTGCCGCCCGGATACCGTCGTCATCCCGATCCTGAACATTTACGGCACCGGCGGGCGGCTGCAGAAGCTCCTGCCGGGCGCCATGGTGACGGACGGCTGTATTTACATCGCGTCCGAAATCAAATGCCCCGGCACAATCCTCCTGTCCGGCGCCATTTTCCGCGTGATTTTCGGCCCCCGCAGGGACGCGTCCAGCCCGCTCAAAGAGACCCTGCTTCCCGTCCTTTCCTCCGTCCGCGCGGATCTGGAGGAAGCCGGGATCGAGTCCGTGCTCTCCGACGCCATCGAACGGGACGCTCTTCAAAAATTTTCCTTCGTCTCCCCCATGGCCGCTGCCGGCGCCTATTACGGCGTTTCCGCCTTCGCCCTGCAGGCCAGAGGGCAGATGCGCAACACCTTCCTCGCCCTGGTCCGGGAAATCCGGGATCTGGCGGACGCCATGGGGATTTCCCTGCCGGAGGATATCGGGGAGATCAACCTCAGGATCCTGGACGGGCTGGCCCCCACGGCCACCGCATCCATGCAGCGGGATCTGCGGGACGGCAAACCCTCCGAAATGGACGGCCTCATCTTCGAAGTGGTCCGCCTCGGGAAGCGCTACGACGTCCCCACCCCGGTCTACGAAATGATCGCGGAAAAATTCGCCTCCTGCGGCGATACGGAAAGGAAGGGATGACATGGCAGAAATAACCTCCGTACCCGCCGCCAGCGTGGCGGGAATGATCTTTTCCCTGATCCTCTCCATCGGGCTGCCCATCGGACTGCTGATCTATCTGCGCAACCGCACCGGAGCCCGCATATCGGCCTTTCTGATCGGCGGCGCAACCTTCTTTTTGTCCGCCATGGTGCTGGAGCAGCTTCTGCACGCTGCGGTGCTGGCCGCAGCCGGGAACGCTCTCACCGGAAATATCTGGCTTTACGCCCTTTACGGCGGGCTGGCCGCGGGGCTGTTCGAGGAAACCGGGCGGTATGTGGCCATGAAGTTCTGCATGAAAAAACAGCTGACCCGCCAGTCGGCCCTCATGTACGGGGCCGGGCACGGCGGGATCGAAGCCGTTCTGATCCTGGGGCTGACGTCCATCAATAACCTGAGCGCCGTGGCCCTGGTCAACAGCGGCGGATTCGAGTCCTTCCTCTCCTCCCTTTCCGCAGAGGAGAGCGACGCTCTCATACAGGCGTTTTCCGCCCTCTGGTCCACGCCCTCCTGGCAGTTCTTCCTGGGAGGAATCGAACGGATTCTGGCGGTGGCCCTGCACATTTCCCTGTCCGTCCTGGTCTACCGCGCCGTCCGCGACCGCAGGATATCGTTCTATCTGCTGGCTGTGGGGCTGCACGTTCTGGTAGACAGCGCTGCCCTGGCGGCCTCCCGTTTCCTTTCCCCCATCCTGGTGGAAGCCCTGGTCCTTCTGCTCACCACGCTGACGGGGGCGTTGGCCGTCGGCCTGTACCGGGAATCCCCGGCCGACTGAACCGGCGCCGCAGTTTGAATCGCGCGCGGGCCGTGGCCAGACCGTTTGCGCCCGCCCTCACCGCGCCGGGAACGCAATGCGCACGGACAGGCCGTGCGGGAGGGCCCGTTCAAAGCGCACCGTCCCTCCGTGGATCGCTGCGATCTGCCGGACGATTTTCAGGCCCAGCCCGTGTTCCGTTTCCCCTGCGCCCTCCCTCGTGCTGGAAATATCCCGCTCCCCGTTGAGCGCCGCCATCCTGTCGTCCGAAATTCCGATGCCGTCGTCCCGCACGAGGAAGGCGCAGGTTCCCGTTTCGGATCCCACGGACACCAGGATGCGGCATCCTTCCGGATTGTGTACCACGCTGTTGCGGATCAGGTTATCCAGCATCCGCCGAAGGAGCGGCGGATCCCCCGTCATCCGCACCGCCTTTCCCGGGCATTCTTCAAAAAACAGAATTTCATACCGGTCCGGCAGCCCTTCGTTGAGCAGCTCGCTCACCGCCTGCCGCCCGATCTCCACGCAGTCCGTCTCCTCCCGGCCGACGGATAAAAGGCCGTAGTCCAGCCTGGTGGTCAGATTGAGGTTTTCGACCAGAGCCCTCATCTTTTCCCCCTGGCGGCGGATGATCCCCGCCTGCTGCCGCGCCGCCGGCGGCAGATCCCTGTCTTCCTCCAGTTCGCCGGCATAGCCCAGCACCATGGAGAGGGGCGTCCGGATATCGTGGGATACGCCGCGGATCCATTCCGCCCGGGTATTGTCCTTTTTCATCATATAGTCCCCGGCCCGGTTCAGGCCGGCGCTGATCTCCGCCAGCTCCCCCTTCTCCTCCAGACGGCGCGGCTTCCCGCGCCCCAGATCCTGAATCCCCTGCAGGATGGGCGACATGGCCCGCTCCACCCTGCGGGCGTTTTTCAGGGTCAAAAAGAGCAGGATTCCCAGATTCGCGCAGAAAATGCCGATCCCTCCCATCACCATGAACCGCACGTAGGGAAACGGGAGGTCGTAGTAAAATTTTACCCGGGTGCCCGGCTGAAAGCCCGCCACGGTGAGAAAACCGTCTTCCCCCGCCCAGACCCTGACCGGATAGCCCTCCAGGTACCAGCGGCTGAAGGAGGCCACCTGCGCGCTGGTATAGGATCGGGGCAGCTCCGGGGGCATATCCCGTTCCCAGACCACCGCTCCTTTCGGATCCAGTATCATGGCCCAGGCGCGGTTTTCCCGCAGCATATCCAGGGCCGTATCGTCGGCCGTCCAGACGCCCTCCCGCCGGGTCACGCGTTCCGAAAACGCGCGGATCGAAAACGATTCTTCCCTGCTGTTCTCATATCCCGCGATCATAATCCCTGCGAAAAGGACGAAGTTCACCGCCAAAAACAGCATCAGGATCCCCATGGTGGAAAAAATATAGCGCCTGAAAAATCTCCTGACCGGGTTCATTTTTCCTCCTTTAAAACGAGACGGTATCCCAACCCTCTGACCGTCAGCAGGGAAACCGGCCGGGAAGGATCTTTCTCGATTTTTTCCCGCAGATGGCGGATATGGGTGGACAGCGTGGTTTCATAGCCCTGCCAGAATTCCCCGCAGATCGTTTCGCACAGGATGCCGGTTGTGACGATTCGCCCGGCATTTTCATAGAGCTTCCGAAAAAGGAGCAGCTCCCTGGCGGTGAGCGAAATGCGCTGTCCGCCTTTGATCGCTTCCGCCCGCTCCAGATCCACTTCGGACGCCGCCAGCTCCACCCTGCGGTCCGGTTCCGGATACGCCCTGTTGAGAATGGCCTGTACCCGCAGGAGCAGTTCTCTGGGCAAAAACGGCTTTGCCAGATAATCGTCCGCCCCGGATTCCAGCCCGGCGATCCTGTCCTCCGCCTCTCCCCGGGCCGTGAGCATCAGGACGGGAATCCGGCTGGTTCGGCGGATTTCCCTCAGCACCGCAAAACCGTCCATCCCCGGCATCCTCACGTCCAGAATGATAAAATCCGAAGGCTCCTCCTTCAGCATCCGGAGGGCCTCCGGCCCGGAAGACGCCGTCCGGATATGAAGATAGCCCGCTCTGCGGAAGATGGAATCCAGCATCTTTTGAAGGTCCGGATCGTCGTCCACCGCCAGAATGCGTTTCTCGAACAAAAACATCACCTCCCCGTCATCCCTATTATACCCCGTCCGCCACGGTCTGCCTATCGCGCATGAAAAATCTCAGAGATAAATTAAGGTGGGCTCAGGCTTCCCTTAAGGTGCGTCTGCTATCCTGTTGTCATCAATCGAAGGAGGAATCTGCACTATGAGCGATATCATCATCGAAACCCGCGGCCTGACGAAACGATACGGGGATCAGGTCAGCGTTTCCAAATTAAATCTCCATGTAAAGAAAGGGCGCATCTACGGCCTTCTGGGCCGCAACGGCGCCGGGAAGACCACCACCATGCGGATGCTCCTGGGGCTGGCTGCCCCTTCCGCCGGCACGGTCCACCTCTTCGGCCGTCCCTTAAAGGGCGGCGAAAGGGAAATTTTGCCCCGCGTCGGCAGCCTCATCGAATCCCCCGGCTTTTACCCGAATCTGACCGGCACGGAAAACCTGAAGATTTTCGCCCGCCTGCGGAAGCTGAAAAACGAGGCTGCCATCAAAAACGCCCTGGAGCTGGTGAACCTTCCATGGCGCGATAAGAAGCTGTATTCCCAGTATTCCCTGGGCATGAAACAGCGCCTGGCCATCGCCCTCGCCATCATGCACAATCCGGAACTGCTGATCCTGGACGAACCCATCAACGGCCTGGACCCCATCGGCATCGCCGAGGTGCGGGAATTCATCCGGGCGCTGTGCGACGAAAGCGGAAAAACGATCCTGATTTCCAGCCATATCCTTTCGGAAATCGCCCTGCTGGCGGACGACATCGGCATCATCGATCGCGGCGTTTTGCTGGAAGAGGAGAGCTTTTCCGAGCTGGAGCAAAAGAACGGCAGATATTTCCGCTTCCTCGTCTCCAACGCCCCCGTCGCCGCCCGGATCCTGTCCGACGGCCTGGGGATCTCTTCCGCGGCCGTAAAGGGCGGCCACGAGCTGACCGTCCGGGATCCCCGCCTGGATATGGGCGAGGCGATACGGCTGCTGGTGGAGGCCGGGCTGACGGTGACCGACGCCCATCTCTGCGAAGACACGCTGGAAGATTATTTTAAGAAAATAACGGGAGGTGAAGGAATTGCCTGATCTCATCCTGTGCGAATTTTTCAAGTTGAAGCGCAAGCCGCTCTTTTTCGCTGCGTCCGCGGCATCCGGGCTGATCCCTCTGGGCTGCGCCCTGTTTTTGCCGGACTTTCATACCTTTTCCAGCGGCGCGGAGGCCGTGGACAGCATGATGTCCTCCCTGTTCCAGATGAGCGCCACCCTGCTTCTCATGCCGGCGCTGGTGGTGCTGGCCTCCAACCTGTTCTTCGAGGAGCACGACAACGACACGCTGAAAAACATCGTCACCGTGCCGGTGAGCATGCCCGCCCTGGCGCTGGCAAAAATATTCCTTCTGCTCCTGTTTTCCATGGCCTTTATGGCGGCGGGAGGGCTGATCAATCTGATCATCCTGACGGCGGCGGGATGGGAACCCACGGGCTTCTGGCGGCTGTTCTTCGTGGGGATCGGCCAGGGGATCCTGATGTGGGCAGGAGCCATGCCCTGCATTTTCCTGGTGGTGGCTTTAAACCGCAGCTATATCATCTCCGTCATCATCGCCTTTTTTTACACTGCCGTCAATTATATTTTCGGCACCAGCGATCTCTTTATCACCCAGCCCTTCGGCCTGAATCCGGGAACTCTTCTGCCCGGTTCCCTGACCTTTCGCTGGTATTTTCAGTACCTGGATTTTTCCGACCCGGGCGCGGAAATGGCCCGGCTTCTGGAACGGATCTCTTCCTCTTTTCTGAACGCCGCCCAGGCCTTTGGGACCGCCGGCATGGAAGCTTTTGTCTTTTTCATCCTGATCGCTCTGGTTTACCGGCGCCAGGGCAGGCAGAGGGGATGAGAAAAGTAAGAAAAAATAATGGAGGTAATTATGTTTCAACTCATCGAAAATGAATGTGCCAAGCTGCGCCGCTGCCAGATCCTCCTGGTGGGCCTAGTGGCCATGGCGCTGTGCCCCGTAGCCCAGTACGGCGCGCAGCTCATCGTAAATCCAGAAATCCGGGATCCAGACTTCGACATGATCCGGCTCTTTGCCAACGTGATCTGGGGGAATACGCAGGTTTTTCTGCCCATTTCCCTGGTGATGACCGGCGGATGGATGATCGACCGGGAAAATACCGACGACACCATGAAAAACCTGCTGGCGGTCCCCGTGCCCTATCGCCGCCTTCTGGCCGGCAAGCTGGCCGCGACCGCCCTCCTCGCCCTGGCCTTCGGCCTTTACAGCGTTCTCGCCACGGTTTTCACCGGGATGCTGGCAGGGCTTCCCGGCCTGACCCCCGCTCTCCTGTTTTCCCGGGGCGCTCAGACAGTGGCCGCATCTCTGACCGTCTTTCTGGTCTGTATGCCCATGATCCTGATCTTCGGCCAGATCCGGGGCGCTTACCTGGGCGGCTCCATCCTGACCTTCTTTCTGGGCTACTGCATCCTGTTCTTCAAAGGCGGTTTCCTGCTCTCCGCCTACCCCTTTTCCGCGGCCCTGGTCCTGGCCGGCTTCGACATGGTGGAATTCAACGGGGCCACGCAAACGCCATCCGTCCCGCTGGCCCTTCTGGGAATGGCCGCGGTCCTGGCCCTCACCGCCGCGGTCCTGCGCTTCTCACGCCCCCTTTCCCGCCCCGTCAGGAGGAAGAAAAGAGCAGGGCGGCACGGCCTTTCGACCATACCGCCCTGCGGCGACTGAATTTCTTTTCAGGATTTGCCCCTTTCACCGCTCAAATTCTGCTCAGCACGATTTCGTGCAGCGCCCGTTTCACCCGCTCGAAATCCCCGGTTTCCGGGCACTGGACGGATACCGTCAGCCCCGCCCGCGGCAGCACCGTGGTGATCTGCCCGAACGCTCCGTCCGCCCGATAGCTGTCCGGATAGGGGGACCGCCAGAACTGATAGCCGTACCCGCAGCGCCAGATGTCCGCTGAATCCGGCTCCGTTTCGATCTGCTTCGCCGCAGCCTCCCGCACCCAGCTTTCTTCCACCAGGCGCTGCCCCCGAAAGCGGCCGCCCGCCAAAAACAGCTGGCCCAGCTTCATCATGTCCGCAATTTTCAAAAACATGCCGCCTCCGCCGATGGGATGGCCCTGGGGATCGTTTTCCCAGACGGGAAACCCGATGTCCATGGGCTCAAAAAGGCGCCGGTAGAGATATTCGGACAGCCGCATCCCCACCGCCTTTTCCAGCATCCGCCCGGCCAGGATGGAGTCCGCCGTGGAATAGCAGAAACGGCTTCCGGGTTCTTCCTTCACTTCCCGGGACAGCATATAGGCCATATAA
>OEQQ01000118.1_pt1 | contig 19310 bp, 20 predicted proteins | sample 1539741 | NCBI WGS metagenome assembly OEQQ01 (sample SAMEA3891876, study PRJEB23780) | metagenome | biome: terrestrial biome; feature: animal house; material: Caecal content | place: Italy | collected 2015-05-05
ATATGGAACTCCCGCCCGCGCGCCATCCCCTATAACCCGTTTCTGTAAATTTCGCTGACCGCCGCCTGCGCCCGCTCCGCCTCTTTTTTCTGAACGAGCTGATCCCTGTCGCTCAAAATGGCCAGCATTTCATCCACCAGATCCCTGACTTTCGGGCTGGAGACCCGGTAGAGATACCCCAGCATCCTGGTGGCGGTATAGTCCGTATTCATATAATCGTAGGCGATCCGGGAGCAGAGATCCTTCGGATATCCCCGCTCCACCAGAACCCTGTACAGTTCCTCCGTTCTTTCCACAGCCATGATTCCCTCCGTTTTGCCGCTCTGCAGCTCCCTGTTTCGTGGCTTCATTGTAGCACGATACGCCTCTCCCTGTACAGGGTTAAAAGCGCGGTATAACGTTGTCTGCCATACAAATCTGCACGCTTTTATATTGACAATCCTCATGTATTATGTTAAACTCCAGATAATTTGGAAAGGGCACTTTCAGAGTCTTTTCAAAGCAATTGTTCTGGACCACTCCCCCGGGAGTCAAGGCCATACGGACAGCCGGGTCCACTGCCGACCGGCCGCCTTCGGGCAGCCCTATTGATTGAGTTAGAAGCTCAAATTTTATAAGTTGGTTCCTTCATAACCGAAATGCGCCCGTGCGCAGACTTGTGAAACGGTCAATACGAGTGGTAAAAGTATAATTGCTATATAGACTCTGTCATTCCGTCCTGTTTGAATAAGGTTTTCCGCGTCCTCGCGCGCAGAACGGTTCTCATCCCCCGCGGGAGGAGCCGGCAGTGGGGAGGCGCATACATTCAGGGAATTCGCGCAAGTTGTGCACACGGCACAGCTTGCTTTTTTTTGTCAGCTTTTAAGGGAACCTGATTGGAGGTCTGTATGAAGAGGGAACGAATTCGCCTGGATCAGAACCGGGCTCCCATCTACGAAGCGCTGGAAACGTTCCGCAAAATGCGGGTTGTGCCCTTCGATGTTCCGGGGCACAAGCGCGGCCGCGGCAACCCCGAGCTCACCGCCTTTCTGGGCTCCCAGTGCGTCGGGGTGGACGTCAACAGCATGAAACCGCTGGACAACCTCTGCCATCCCGTTTCCGTCATCCGCGAGGCGGAAGAACTGGCGGCGGCTGCGTTCGGCGCGGCGCACGCCTTCCTGATGGTGGGCGGAACCACCAGCTCCGTCCAGAGCATGATCCTGTCAGCCTGCAAACGTGGGGATGAAATCATCCTCCCCCGCAACGTTCACCGGAGCGTGATCAACGCCCTGGTGCTGTGCGGCGCGGTGCCGGTCTACGTGAACCCGGAAGTGGATCAGCGGCTGGGGATCGCTCTGGGGATGGAACGGGAACAGATGGCGAAGGCCATCGCCGAACATCCCAACGCCGTGGCCGTGCTGGTGAATAACCCCACCTACTACGGCGTGTGCAGCGATTTGAGGGCCATCGTCCGGATGGCGCACAACGCCGGCATGCTCTGCCTGGTGGACGAGGCGCACGGAACGCACTTCTATTTCGGCGGAGGGCTTCCTGTTTCCGCCATGGCCGCAGGGGCCGACATGGCCGCCGTATCCATGCACAAAAGCGGGGGCAGCCTGACGCAGTCCAGCCTCCTTCTGGTGGGCCCTGAAGTCCACGCCGGCTACGTCCGGCAGATGATCAACCTGACCCAGACCACCTCCGGAAGCTATCTCCTGATGTCCAGCCTGGATATCAGCCGCCGGAATCTGGCTCTTCGGGGGCGGGAGGTCTTTCATCAGGTGGCCGACATGGCCGAATACGCCCGCCAGGAGATCAATGCGGTGGGCGGCTACTACGCCTTCGGCCGGGAGCTGATGAACGGCAACTCCGTCTTCGATTTCGACACCACGAAGCTGAGCGTCCACACCCTGGACATCGGCCTGGCCGGTATCGAAGTATACGACATCCTCCGGGACGAATACGATATTCAGATCGAATTCGGCGATATCGGAAACATTCTCGCCTACCTCTCCATCGGCGATCGCCCTCAGGAGCTGGAGCGGCTGGTGAGCGCGCTGGCGGAGATCCGTCGCCGGTATCAGAAGGACGGCACGGGCCTGCTGCATCAGGAATACATCGACCCCACAGTGGTCACCAGCCCCCAGGAGGCGTTTTACGCCAGGAAGATCAGCCTTCCCCTGCAGGAGAGCGCCGGGCGCGTGTGCAGCGAGTTCGTCATGTGCTATCCCCCCGGAATCCCGATCCTGGCTCCCGGGGAGCGCATCACTCCGGAAATTCTCGAACATATCCTATACGCCAAAGAGAAGGGCTGCAGCATGACCGGTTCCGAGGATCCGGATCTCAATTCCATCAACGTATTAGAGTGACAAAGGAGGAATCGACATGGAAATGTGGTTCAGCGAGTTCCATACGCCGGATGTCAAGCACAGCATCCGGGTCAAAAGGCACCTTTACTCCAAAAAGAGCGATTACCAGCAGATCGACATTTTCGAGACCCCGGAATTCGGACGGGTTCTCACGCTGGACGGCAACGTCATGCTGACGGAGCGGGATGAATTCATCTACGACGAAATGATCACCCATGTTCCCATGGCGGTGCATCCCGGCATCCGGGATATCCTCGTCATCGGCGCCGGGGACGGCGGGGTCGTGCGGGAACTCACCCGTTACGACCGGGTGAAGCGCATCGACCTGGTGGAAATGGATCCTCAGGTAGTGGAGGCCTGCCGCACCTTTCTCCCCAGCAACGCCTGCCGGATGGACGACCGCCGGGTTCACATCCATTTCGAAAACGCCCTGAAATTTATCCGGCGCTGTGAAGCCGACTACGATCTGATTATCGTGGACTCCACGGATCCCTTCGGCCCCTCCGAGGGGCTGTTCACCCGGGAATTTTACGGGAACTGCTACAATGCCCTGCGCGAGGACGGCATCATGGTGAACCAGCAGGGGAGCCCCTTTTACTCGGAAGACGCGAACGCCATGCAGCGCAGCCACAAGCGGATCGTGAATACCTTCCCCATCAGCCGCGTGTACCAGGCCCATATCCCCACCTATGCGGCGGGATACTGGCTGTTCGGATTCGCCAGCAAGAAGTACCATCCCATCGACGATCTGGACGCCGACGCCTGGCGGTCCCTGAATCTGAGCACCCGCTACTATACGCCCCGGCTGCACGTGGGAGCCTTCTGGCTGCCCGCTTTTCTGGAGGAAATGCTCCAGGAGGTAGAGGAGGTGGATAAATAGATGCTCGGCCCGAACATCGAAACCTTCATCGGCTGCGACAGCGACTATGAAAGCGCGTCCATCGTCCTGTACGGAGCCCCCTTCGATTCCACCACCAGCTACCGCCCCGGGGCCCGGTTCGGCCCTTCGGCCATGCGCCATGAGAGCTTCGGCCTGGAGACCTACAGCCCCTATCAGGACGCGGATCTCGCGGACTGCGCCGTGTTCGACAGCGGCGATCTGGAGCTCTGCTTCGGAAGCCCGCAATCCGCCTTAAACGACATCGAAGGGCGCGCCGAAGAGATCTTCCGGGACGGGAAGTTCCCTCTGCTTCTGGGCGGAGAACATCTGGTCACCCTGGGAGCCGTGCGCGCTGCCGTCAGGAAATACCCGGATCTGCACATCATCCATTTCGACGCCCACGCCGATTTGAGGGACGACTATCTCGGGGCGAAACTCAGCCACGCCTGCGTGCTGCGGCGCTGCCACGAACTGGTGGGGGACGGGCGCATCCACCAGTTCTGCATCCGCAGCGGGGACCGGGAAGAATTCCGGTTTGCGAAGGCGCACACGGATCTGCATCCTTTCGGTTTTAACGGCCTCGCGCGGACGGTTTCCGCCCTCCGGGACCGGAACGTTCCGGTCTATTTTACCATCGATCTGGACTGCCTGGACCCTTCCGCGTTTCCGGGCACGGGCACGCCGGAAGCCGGCGGCGTCAGCTTTCCGGAACTGCTGGACGCGATCCGCACCGTCTGCGCCGCCCGGGTGATCGGGGCCGACTTAAACGAACTGGCCCCCCTTCTGGACGCCAGCGGCGTTTCCACCGCCGCGACCTGCAAGGTCCTCCGGGAACTCCTCCTCGCCCTTTCCGGAAGCGAATCTTTTTTAAGCGAATAACATGCAAAGGAGAACGAACATTATGAGCAAAGTCCTTGTCATCGGCTGCGGCGGCGTCGCAACCGTAGCCATCCACAAATGCTGTCAGGTGAGCGAAGTTTTCACCGAACTGTGCATCGCCAGCCGCACGAAGGCAAAATGCGACCGTCTGGCGGCCGAGCTGGCCCCGAAGACCTCCACGAAGATCACCACCGCGCAGGTGGACGCCGACGATGTCGATCAGCTCATCAGCCTGATCAATTCCTACAAGCCGGATCTGGTTATGAATATCGCCCTGCCCTATCAGGATCTGACCATCATGGACGCCTGCCTGGCCTGCGGCGTCAACTACATGGATACGGCCAACTATGAACCGGAGGATACGGACGATCCCGAATGGCGCGCCGTCTACGAAAAGCGCTGCCAGGAAGAGGGCTTTTCCGCCTATTTCGACTACAGCTGGCAGTGGGCTTACCGCGAAAAGTTCGAGAAGGCCGGCCTGACCGCCCTCCTGGGCTGCGGCTTCGACCCCGGCGTCACCCAGGCTTACTGCGCTTACGCCAAAAAGCACGAGTTCGATTCCATCCGCACCATCGACATTCTGGACTGCAACGGCGGCGACCACGGCTACGCCTTCGCCACCAATTTCAACCCCGAAGTCAATCTGCGCGAAGTGTCCGCGCCCGGCAGCTACTGGGAAAACGGGCGGTGGGTTGAAATCCCGGCCATGAGCATCAAGCGGGAATACGACTTCGATCAGGTGGGCCATAAGGACATGTATCTGCTGCATCATGAGGAGATCGAAAGCCTTGCGCAGAACATCCCCGGGGTGGAGCGCATCCGCTTCTTCATGACCTTCGGGCAGAGCTATCTGGACCATATGCGCTGTCTGGAGGACGTGGGAATGCTGTCCACGACCCCCATCGAGTTCGAAGGCCATCAGATCGTCCCCATCAAATTCCTGAAGGCACTCCTGCCGGATCCCGCCAGCCTGGGACCCCGCACGAAGGGCAAGACAAACATCGGCTGCATTTTCACCGGCACGAAGGACGGAGAGGAAAAAACCTGGTACATCTATAACGTGTGCGACCACGAGGAGTGTTACCGCGAGACGGGAAGCCAGGCCGTCAGCTACACCACCGGCGTTCCCGCCATGTGCGGAGCCCTGATGCTTCTGACCGGCCGCTGGAACAAGCCCGGCGTGCACACCGTGGAAGAATTCGATCCCGATCCGTTCCTGGATGCGCTGGACAAATACGGCCTTCCCAGAAGCGAGAGCCGCACGCCGGTTCTTGTGGACTGATGGGAGCGCCCTGCAGAGCGGACGGCCGGCCTCCTTTCCGGGGCCTCGGCGGCCGTTCTCCGGAAGAACTGTTCCGGGATCTTCCCACGCCCTGCTATATTCTGGACGAGGCCATGCTCCGCAAAAACGGGGAGGTTCTGGCCGGCGTGGCAAAGCGCACGGGCTGCAGGATTCTGCTGGCCCAGAAGGCTTTTTCCAACTACGACCTCTATCCGTCCCTGGCCCCGTTTCTGGCTGGGACGGAAGCCAGCGGCCTCTACGAGGCCCGGCTTGGCGCGGAAGAAATGCCCGGGAAAGAGGTACACGTTTTCTGCGGCGCGTACCGGGACGACGAATTCGGCGAGCTGCTGCGCTACGCGGATCACATCGTTTTCAACTCCCCCCGCCAGCTGGAAAAATTCGGCCCTGCGGCAAAGAGGGCGAACAAGAGCGTGGGCCTTCGCATCAATCCGGAATGCTCCACTCAGGACGGGCACGCCATCTACGATCCCTGCGCGCCCGGAGGCCGGCTGGGCACCCCCCTTTCCCTCTGGAAGGAGGCCATGACTCCGGAGCTGCTGGCCCTGCTGGACGGAATCCATTTTCACACCCTTTGCGAGCAGGATTCCGACGCCCTGGAAACCACGCTCCGGGCGGTGGAAGAACGCTTCGGCCGCATCCTTTCCGGCATGAAGTGGCTGAACTTCGGGGGCGGCCATCACATCACCCGGCCCGGCTATGACATCGCCCGCCTGGAACGCTGTATCCGGAGGGCTCAGGATACCTGGGGCGTGCAGGTCTATCTGGAGCCCGGAGAAGCCTGCGCCCTGAACGCGGGATATCTTGCCTCGCGCGTTCTGGATACCTTTCAAAACGGCGATACCCGCGTCGCCATCCTGGACGCCAGCGCGGCCTGCCACATGCCCGACGTTCTGGAAATGCCCTACCGCCCGCCGCTCTACGGCGCAGAGGATTCCGACATCCACTCCGACAAATCTGATAAATCTTCCAGCGGACCGGGCGGACAGACTTTTTCCTTCCGCCTTGGAGGGCCCACCTGCCTGTCCGGCGACATCATCGGCGACTATCGCTTTCCAGCCCCCCTGCGGGAAGGAGATCTGTTGCTGTTCGGGGATATGGCGATCTATACCACCTGTAAAAACAACACCTTCAACGGGATGCCGCTGCCTTCCATTTTCGTCCTCCGCCCCGACGGGCGGCTGGACTGTCTGAGGAAGTTCGGATACGGGGACTTCAAAGGCCGGCTGGGCAGCGAAAAAAAGTGACCGGAGCCACTCATGGCAAACAGTCTCAGTACCTGGCGTTGCGGATAACGGCAACGCAAAAGGCATGGAAATCCCCCTTTCCTCCACAAAGGGCTGTGCTGTGCATGGTTGACGGTTTGCTTTATAATCATTGGGGGCGGCAGCACTCCTTGCTGTCGCCCCTTGATTCCCCTCCTGCAAAGACGGGCGTAGCCCGTTCATCTTGACCGTTGACTGGCTCGACTGGCTTTGCCATGTTAATTACCTGATCAGCGTTGTAGGCAAAACGCTTTGGAAAACAATCATTCCATCAAATGTTTTCATGGAAATGTACCTTCTTTATTTTTTGTCATCTACAAATTCAAACAGTTCTTCGACAGTCACATGAAATACTTTCGCTATATCCATGGCTAACTTCAGGGACGGATTATATTTACCATTTTCAAGGTGAACAATGGTTTCTCTCCTTGCGCCAACCATCTCAGCGAGTTCGCTTTGCTTATATCCTGCCATCTCCCGGTATTCTTTGATTTTGGTAATGAGAGCCATATTATACCCCCTTACTGTCCATAATCATAAACATTACCGTTCGAATAATGGACAAAGCCAAAATAGACAGAATGATGACCCACCCAATGGTTCCCGTACTGACAGCGTTGATATGACCGAGAATGGCAGCGAGAAAAGCAACGACCGCCATTACACCGACAAAAATCCTGAGACAAATTGCATCGCACCGCTTCAGGTTTTGTTCTGCCATTTCGTCGACGCCTTCCTTTTTGTACTTAGAAATCCGAATCATCTGTATGACAAAAAAGGAAAAAAGAAAGGCAGCGAGTGCATATTGCACAGTTTCATACCAGCTCTTCCAATCGGTTCTTGCCCACATCCAATAGTAGGACGTGAGGATAATGGCATAGACAATTTTCGTTCCGACAATCTCTTTTAAGGATACCTTTTTATTCATATTGTTCTTCCTCCATGTTATATATTTCTCACTTGCTATGTTATAAATATATCACTTCCCTCTGTGCGTGTCAACAGAGAATGTGAAATATTTTTAACTTACCTTCCTCTTCCTGCATTTTCGCCGGATGATGTGGACAAGGGAATCGTGGATCGTTTCAAGAAGCAGGCAGCACAATGCCCCCACAGCTAATACGAAATAGCTGTAGGGGCATTCATCATACATATAGAAGTTCAGTTAACACAATTTCCTCTTCCCGAATATGGATGCCGTTTTCATCCCGGGGCTAATATGCTTTGATCGACTTCATGCGCACTTCCCCTCTGGCGGAGGTGATGCGGATCACCAGTTTTTTCGCCTCGAAGGAAAACGTTCGCGTGAGCGGATTCTGGTCCGCAAAGGGGTCCTTTAGCTCGCAGATTCTGCGGTTTCCGATGGTCGTCCCCTGATAAAACGGGAGCCTGCCGCCGTCGCCGTCCTCCGTTTCGATCTGGAAGCTCTCCACGCGCTGTCCCTGCGCAATGTCCTCCCGCAGCTCAATATATCGGATATCGTCCCGCACGCGGTCGAACTCCATCTCGAATACGGCCTGCGTCGGATAAGGGCTTTCCAGCTGACGGACCGTTGCCGGAATTTCACTGCCGAACTCCTTCTGAAGCAGTTCTCCCAGCTCCTTTAAGCGCCGCACGTCCCGTTCGTCGATCTTCCCCCTCCGGTCGGGAGGCAAATTCAGATTGAAGCAGGCGTTCCCGCCTACCGAAGTCAAATAAGTGCGAAACAGCCGTTCCAGGGAATGGGGTTCTTCCTTTTCATGCCAGAACCAGCCCGGGCGAATGGACATGTTCACTTCGGACGGCGCGAATACCAGCCCCTTCGAATACATGATATTGTGCAGACACCCGATATCGCTTCCCGTGTTGTACAGATATTCCAGGCTGCCTTCATCCGCCAGCGGCCCCGCGCCGGTCTGCACCTCGCTGCGGAAGCACAGTTCCTTCGGCACCACCGCCCACTCCGCATGCCGCGCGGTACCGGCTTCGTTGCCGCACCACCTGACGTCCGGGCCGAAATCGTTGAATATCGTCGCATTCGGCTGATATTTCCGAATCAGTTCGATATATCTGGGGAAATCGTACTCCTGCTTTTTCCCGTTGGGCCCCTCCCCGCAGGCGAGATCGAACCAGACGTGAAAAATTTCCCCGTAGTTCGTGAGCAGCTCCGTCAGCTGATTGCAGAAATAGTCGTTGTAAGCGTCCGTCCCGTACAGTTCCGAGGAACGGTCCCAGGGCGACAGATAGATGCCAAACCGGATCCCGCCCCGCCTGCAGGCCTCCGCGGCCTCTTTCACCACATCCCGTTTACACGGGGAATTTTTCACGCTGTGTTCCGTATAGGCGGACGGCCAAAGGCAGAATCCGTCATGGTGCTTACAGGTCAGCACCATCCCCTTCATGCCCGCGCTCTTAATCGCCTCCACCCACTGGTCGCAGTCCAGCTCCGTGGGATCAAAGAGCCCTTCCGGCTCTCCGCCGATCCCCCACTCCCTGTCCGTAAACGTGTTCACCCCAAAATGAATGAACGCATAAAATCCCAGATCATACCAGGCCAGCTGCCGCGGGCTGGGTTTTACCCGGGCCGCTTCTTCTAAAAACGATTTCATTTTTCAACCTGCCTTTCTACGAGTTCCGCCGCGCGGACGACCAGGTTTTTTCCATAGGGGAAGCCCGTCATGCGCACCGTCAGGATCCTCTGATCCGTATCCTGCACAAAGGGTAGTTCCAGACCGTTGTCCAGCCATCTCACCGCTTTCAGTTTCCGGTCGATCCCCGCATAGGTGCGCAGCCTGCTGGCATCGGTCTGCTCCCCGATGGTCACGTTTTCATCCCCCTCGATTCCCAGGTCGAACGCGAACAGATAAATCCTGCCGTCCGGCGTCTGCAGCGCGAAGTCGTCCCCCTGGCAAACCAGCGGATAAGGCTTCCCGGTATAAATGATATCCCTGTAAAGTCCGGTCCAGCGCCCCATCACTTTCAAAGTCTCCGCCATGATTTCCGGAATCCTGCCGTCGCCGTCCGGCCCCACATTCAGCAGGAGGTTCGCGCCCGCCCTGCGGCACTTCGCCAGTATCCTGATCAGCTCTGCCGGGGACCGGAAATTCAGATCGAATTCGCCGTTCCCCCAGTGATCGTTCATGGTGCAGCACATTTCCCCCGCGATGTATTTGGACATGCCGCGCCTGTCGATGGGCCCGGGCAGTCCCTGCTCGAAGGTCACGCTGTCGATCTCCGGATGCCCCAGTTCTCCCCGCGCGCTCAGTCCCGTATTGTTGATGATCATCGCTTCCGGCTGATATTTCCGGATGGTTCCGTAGAGTTCATCCAGCTTCCAGTCCGCATCGGGTTTGCTCCAGTTGCCGTCAAACCACAGCCCCCCGATTTTTCCGTAGTTTTTGCACAGCACTTCTACGGACTGCCGCAGATATTCCAGATAGCCGTCGAAGTCATTCTCGAAGCTCTCCTGATACCAGTCCAGCGTGGTATGGTAAAAAAACGGGACGATATCGTTCGCCCGGCTGGCGTCCACGAACTCCCGCACCAGATCCCTTCCCGCCGGGGAGTGGGGCGCATCGAAATCGCACAGTCCGCAGGTGTCATACAGAGAAAATCCTTCGTGATGGCGCGCGGTCAGCGTGATGTACTTCATGCCCGCCGCCTTCGCGATCCTGCAGATTTTATCCGCATCGAACTCCCTGGCGGTAAAGGTGTCCATCAGCTTCGCGTACTCTTCCTTCGGCGTCTTTTCATAATTCCAGATCCATTCGCCCTTTCCGAGCTGGGAATAGAGCCCCCAGTGAACGAACATGCCGAATGCCAGATTTTCAAAATCCGCAATTCTTTTTTCCGGTACCGGAACGGTTAAGTTTTCTTTGCTCATAGCGTTCTCCTTTTTCCAGATACATCCGTTGTAACTCCATGATATCACGGTTCTCTTCGGATTTCTTCCCCAAATTTATTACAAAATTGTATTCATTTATCCTGCCCGAAAGTATTGACGCGAGTATGAAATCATACTATAATCTCATGTATGACTTCATACCGAAAGGAAAATATAATATGAACTTTGAAAAACACCCCGTCCTGCAGGAGTTCGACCGTCTGAATAACTCCATCGATGAGCTTTACCACGAAATCGCGACAATGCAGGGGCTTTCCGACAGCGCTTATGCCATTTTGCAGGCAATTCTCGTGTTAGGAAACGGCCGTACGCAGACAGAAATTTTCAGATACACGCTTTTGAATAAGCAGACCGTAAATTCGTCGGCAAAAAAACTGAACCAGGACGGTATAATCGACTTTCAACCGGGTATCGGGCGGGAATTGAAAATATATTTGACCCCTAAAGGCAAAGCTCTTGTTAAGGAAAAAATCCTGCCCATCGAACAGGCGGAAAACGAAGTCTTTGAGGAAATGACGGACGCGGAACATCAGGAGATACTGCGCTTAATGGAAAAATATCTGACATCTTTCCGCAGCAAAATTATGAGGTTATCATGATGATGCACAGGATAATCAGCTCGATCGGTCTGGGCATTCTGGGCGTCGACCCTTTTACGGCAGTTTACCTCCTGTCCATGGGGCTGCGTAAGGAGAAGAAATCGAATATCGCTCTGTTCTTCCTCTCCTATGCGGGATTCAGCGTTCTGACCGGCGCCGTACTTTCCGCCCTCTTCGGCGCTGCGGCGGTGGATCTTCTCAAAAGCATGGTGCCGGGGGACGACAGCCCGTTTTGGGCAATTTTGGAATTTGCGGTATCCGTTTTTATTCTGGTCTGGGTGCTGCGAAAGATTTTTCGCGTCGGGAAGAAAAAAGAAGAAACGGGAAAAAAAGCTATCGGCGGATCCCGGATCAGATGTTTGAGTGTCGGAATCATGTTTGCAATCTCCTGTTTTACCGATCCCACCTACTATGCCGTTATCCTCCTGGGAGGCGAGACAGAACGCTTTCTTGCATCGGCCCTGCTCCTGTCAATCTGGTTTGCGGTCAGTCAGTTCATGGCTCTGATCGTCTATACCGCTATCGGCCTGAACCTTCTGGAGAAATTGGTCGCTTTTGTCGATAAAGTGAAAGAGAAAAGGCTAAAGTCCATTACCCGTATTCTTTATGCCGTATTCGTAATCATCGCCATCGCATTGCTGGTCGATACAGGATTTTATCTGTTCTGCGGCAGATATCTGTTTTGATCCGGATTTTGACCGAAGGAAGGGACCCGGGGATCGCCTGTCCCCGGGTCCCTCCGTCAGAAGTACCGCTTTTATCTCCTTTCCGGAGAGAAAAGCTATTTCTTCTGCGATGCGACCAGCGCTTCGATTGCTCGATGGGCAAAAACCGCCGTTCCTTCGCCGCCGACTTTGTCTATGTTGGCGGTGAAGTCTCCGCCGCCCGCATACATGCCGCCTAAGGAAAGCAGGATCTCATCGGTACAGGCGTAGAAGTTCTCCGTAATATATTCCTGGAGCTCTTTCGCGAGCGCAATCGCTTCCGCGCTGTCCGGTTCCCGATCCCGGATTTCTCCAAACTTGCGGAAGATATCCATCATTTCAACGCCCAATTTCTGATTCTCCTCCTTCGAACGTCCGGCTGCCTTTTCCTCATACTCCTTATACGCATCGGTCCTGCCCCATGATGCCTTCGCCTGCACTGCGTACTCATCGATTTTCTTCGTATCGAACGCTTCAAAACTCATTTTCTTTACTCCAATCGCTTTTATTCCACGGGCCAGATCGATCAGGTTCTGCAGATGTTCCCTTCGGAGTTCCAGCAAACGGATCTGCTGCTCCAGCGCCCTGCTGCTGTCGAAGTCAGGGCTGTCCAGAATCTCTTTGATCTCCCTGAGCGGAAATTCCAGTTCCCTGAAGAGCAGAATGTGCTGCAGGCGTTCCAGGGCTGTATCGTCATACAGCCGATAACCCGCATCGGTAAGCTGTGTCGCCGGAAGCAGACCGATATGATCGTAATGATGGAGAGCGCGTATACTCACTCCCGATATTTCGCTGACTTCTTTCACCGTCATCCTCATGCGCATTCGATCCTTTCCCCGTGGTGATTATAGCATAAAGCATGACGCAGCGCCAGGGTCAAGGGGTTTTTCTCGATTTCAGTTTCTATGCAAAAGAATTTATTCAGAATATATTTTCCTCAACCAAAATTTCCCAGTGCCCGTTGTGACTGCTCCCTGCTCTCCTGATTATCTGTTGCTTTTTCATTTTGTTTAAATAATATTTTACCCGATCCACTGTCCATCCCAACTCCATTGCCAACTCCTTTTGCGTCATTGTCGGTTGATTACGCACCAGTACCAGTACAGCTTTATCTTCATTGCTAAAAGAGTTTCTCTTTGATCCATAAGAAGTTTGGGTAGTTTGGGTAGTTTGGGTAGTTTGGGTAGTTTGGGTAGTCTTCTTTATATGCTCAACTCCATTTGAAGACTGCCGATACATATTTACCCGGAAATCTCCGTCAAAATCAATAAATTGCGGTTCCGGCAAATTATATTCCCTGCACTCTCGAATCATTCGGGGAATTCCGCTTCCCCATTTTTCTATAATTTTCATATACGCGAAGGCAGAAGCAATCGCACGATTACGGGGTTTGGAATAACCTTCCATCATCTTCTTAATAGAAACGCCATTTAACAGCATACCTGGGGATGTGACCTCTAACCGATCATCAAAAAGGGCCACTTGAATGTTTCCCGGCTCCAGATATGAGCGGTGGGCCACGGAATTAGCGATGATCTCCCTCACACTATCCACCGGCAACTCATATACATCCTGCCCATACACACCTTGAATTCGCATTCCCCGGTTAAGTTTCTCCAATACGTACTGAAAAGCATCCTCCAACTGTTTCTGTATCGGCCCTTCGAACTCCCGCCGATCTACAAAGTAGGCCCGACCTTTGCCTTTGAATACAGCGCATTGGATTACAGGCTGAAATCTTGCCCGTCCGGTAAGCAGAGCATATGCGTTCGTTGGAACAATAGATCCATCCTTTTCCGCCAGAATTCCCCAGGACAGCAACACATTTTGTGTGACATCCTTAACTTTCAGCTTTTCACTCTCTGTTAGCGTGTTCCTAATTGCCGTCTCTTTCATCTTAACACAAAGATATTCAATATCTCTCTCTGTTACCTCCAGATCTTCACAAATCTCACAATCATAGTATCGGTTCTGGCCTTCCAGAATAAGTTCTTTGAGCATATAATCTGATGCCGGTCTTGATGTTCCGGCAGAGCGGATATATGTGCCGCCTACCATTCCCTGGGACTTAATATAATAGGGCCTTAACCTGCCCGGAATAATCTCTACAACGATGAGCGTCTTATCATCAACCGTCTGAAACGTGATATCGGGAATAATTCGCGGCTCACAGCTGTCAGAGATAGCGTTGGTAATCGAATCTATCGTCTGGAAAACGGCGTCCGGATCCATGCCCGTGACTTCCAGCGTCTTATCATCCACGCCAAATACAATTTTCCCACCCCTGCCATTGGCAAAAGCTACTACTGTCTTCATGTATTTTGTACTGTCCTTTGGCACAGTAACCTTATACTCAACGTTTACAGATTCACCGGAAAACAACACATCCTTCTTCATCAACAATACCTCCAAATCTATTCCTAATTTGTACTGCAGTGCCTGATCCCATTACGGCTCACATAAGTTTCCCGTTTCATCATAATCAACAGCCTCCCTTCTGGGGTTGTTTTCAGCGTATCATGGATATAATGGATTTTCAATGCAAATGAATATAGTTAGCGGTTATCACTATTAAAGCCTATGTGATACCTGCCTTCTCCCCGCAGAGGGGGGGATTTATTTTCTATACGAAAAACGCGGAAGATTTCGTAAAAAATCTTCCGCGATCGTATGCTGGCGTTCCTGGGCGGATTCGAACCGCCGGCCTTTCGCTTAGGAGGCGAACGCTCTATCCTGCTGAGCTACAGAAACTCATTTTCGTGTTCCCTTCGATATTTGGCAGAAACACTTTATATATTATAGCAATTCTCTCTTCGTTTGTCAAACATTTTTCAATTCGGATAATTGATAAATCCCTGGAGCCAGATGGATCCCTTGAACCTCCTGCCTGCGGCGGGTTCCCCCAGCAGATCCTTTTTGTTGATGCAGACCTGAAGGTTCAGGTCGTTGCAGCACACCTGCATGACGGAAACCTCTTCCCCAGTCAGGCTGTTTTTTACGGAAGAACATTCCTGAATTTCACCCAGGATGGAATACTGATCGCATTCCACCCCATAGGGCATGAAATAGGTGTCCACCAGGCTGAAAACGTCTTCCTTCTGAATTTTTCTGGAAATCGTGGTGTAGGTGTCCATATCTTCCAGGGTAAGGCTTTCGATGGCGTCCTCGTCGCCGCCCCTGGCCGCCTGGATCAGGCGGTTTCTGGTCACCGCGTCCTTCTGTATTTTCTTCTTTTGCCACTCCGTCTTTCGAATGGGCATCATGATCGTTCCGTCGCAGGAAAGAGCCGACAGGTTCAGGGAAGTTCCCTTTACGGGAAGATTCCCTTCGTTCATGTGTTTCAGATAGGCGATCCTGTTCTGCAGATAGAAAATCAGGGAAACGCCCACCTTCGGATCCTCGCAGATTCCCGCAAAGGATTCCAGCGCCGCATGGCGTTCGACGGAAATATCCTCGCTGGTGCTCACGATTTTCGACTGCAGATAGGGATAATAGTAGTCGAAGGAATAATTATCCTCTTCATCGAATTCTCCGCACACAGCCACCCCGATTTCATCCGAAAAATTTTTGGCGAATTCTGCATACAGGCTGTTCCCGTTTCTGGTCGTGTAGCTGCGCTCATCCGCATGGAGAATCACTTCCCGGATCAGCTGCTGAATCTGCTTTTTTTCCGTATATTCGCTGAAGCCCACTGCCCTCAAAAATTTGTGCAAGAATTCCACCTCTCATTCTGAATGGATATCATGTAGTATCCTGTCCTATTTCTTCCTGCGGATTTCCTTCATGCCTCCCATATAGGGCTGGAGCACTTCCGGGATCCTGACGGATCCGTCCGCCTGAAGATTGTTTTCCAAAAATGCAATCAGCATCCGGGGTGGAGCTACCACTGTATTGTTCAGCGTATGGGCGAAGTACTTCCCATTTTCGCCGTTCACCCGGATTTTAAGCCTTCTGGCCTGCGCGTCTCCCAGATTGGAACAGCTTCCTACCTCGAAATACTTCTTCTGTCTCGGGGACCATGCCTCCACGTCTATGGACTTCACTTTCAGATCCGCAAGATCGCCGGAACAGCATTCCAGAGTCCTCACCGGAATATCCATGGAACGGAACAAATCCACGGTGTTCTGCCACAGCCTGTCGAACCACATCATGCTCTCTTCCGGCCTGCAGACAACGATCATCTCCTGCTTTTCGAACTGATGAATTCTGTACACGCCCCTCTCTTCCAGGCCGTGAGCCCCTTTCTCCTTCCGGAAGCAGGGGGAATAGCTGGTCAGCGTTTTGGGAAGCTGTTCTTCGGGAATGATCGTATCGATAAATTTCCCGATCATGGAATGCTCGGAGGTTCCGATCAGATACAGATCTTCCCCTTCGATTTTGTACATCATGGCGTCCATTTCCGCGAAGCTCATCACGCCCGTCACCACGTTGCTGCGGATCATAAAGGGCGGAACGCAGTAAGTAAATCCTCTGTTGATCATGAAATCTCTGGCATAGGCGATCACAGCGGAATGCAGCCGGGCGATATCTCCCATCAGATAATAGAAACCGTTCCCCGCCACTTTTCTGGCGCTGTCCAGATCGAGCCCTTCAAAGCTCTCCATGATATCGGTGTGATAGGGAATTTCAAAATCCGGAACAACGGGATCGCCGTAGCGCTGCACTTCCACATTTTCCGTGTCATTTTTTCCAATCGGGACGGACGGATCTATGATGTTGGGGATCGTCATCATGATTTTGAGAATCTTCCCCTGGAGCTCCTCCTCTTTCGCTTCCAGCTCGGCAAGGCGCTTTGCTCCTGCGGCGACTTCCGCTTTCTTCGCCATGGCCTCTTCTTTCTTTCCCTGTGCCATCAGCGCACCGATTTCTTTGGATACCTTATTCCGGTTCGCGCGCAGATCGTCCGCTTCTTTCTGCGTCTTTCTGCTCTCCGCATCCAGCTCGATCACTTCATCCACCAGGGGAAGCTTCTCATCCTGAAATTTTTTGCGGATATTTTCCTTTACCGTATCCGGATTTTCCCTTAAAAATTTGATATCGATCATCGTTTCTTTTCCTCCTCATCCGGCTTTGGGATTCAATATCCCATGGCCATATCCAGAGCCTTTTTCTCCTCTTCTCCGAGGGAAAGTTCGCTCTCTCCTTTTTTGATTTCTTTCGTGTAAGAATAACAGCCGTCGCTGCTGTGCACGGAATTTAAAATGAAACCGCTGTTTTTATTATCCAGCAGGCAGAGGCAGAAACTCAGTTTTCCTCCCATCTGCTGGAACGCATCGTATTTTACCAGTCCGATTTTCTGATAACAGTATTCCATCCGTCTCAGAATTTCGCGAATATCCTTCCGATTCTTTTCATTCTCGTTTTTAATAAACTTATTATCTTCAAAGAGCGCGATAATATCCTGTTCCAGGCTCTTTGCGTCTTTCCCCTTCATAAATTTCTCGTACTTCTTCTTCAGCTTGCTGTATTTGACCATCTGTACGATCAAAAGAACAATGATGGCGATCAGCAGGACGAAAATCGCGATGAACAGATATGCGACGTCCATTCCGGCGATCCCCAGATATTCCATCAGAGGACTTGACATTTGTAACCTTCCTTTCGTTTGTAATATGCTCTAGCGGGTCATCTGTTCCAACAGCCTGTCCAGATCCTCGTGATTATAAAATTCGATTTCTATTTTTCCGGCGCCGTTTTCTTTTGCCTGGATCGAAACCTTCGTCCCGAGAGACTGTTTCAGCCTTTCCGAAATATCCTGATAAATAACGTTCAGCGTAGTGTTTTCCTGCCTGGCCGGTTTGGGAGGTTTGTTCAGGTTTTTAACCAGTTTTTCCACTTCCCTCACGCTGAGTTTTTCATCGAAAACCTTCTGCGCGATCAGGTACTGTTGTTCCGGATCCTCGATCGCCAGCAGCGCTCTCGCATGGCCCGTACTGATCATCCCATCCACGACCATTTTCTGTACAGGCTCGCAGAGTTTCAAAAGCCGCATGGAGTTCGTCACCGCAGTTCTGCTTTTGGAGACCCGTTCCGCCACCTCATCCTGTTTCAGATGAAACTCTTCCAAAAGCCTTTTATACGCCTGCGCTTCTTCGATGGGATTGAGATCTTCTCTCTGGATATTTTCGATCAGAGAGATTTCCACCACTTCCTGATCCGTCAGATTTCGAATGATAACAGGGACTTCTTTTAATCCTGCCAGTTTGGCCGCACGCCATCTGCGCTCCCCGGCTATGATCTCATAATAGGACTTTTTATCCTGTACCAGAATCGGCTGCAACAATCCGAATTGACGGATGGAATCCGCCAGCTCCTGCAGCGAATCCTCATCAAAATTCTTTCTGGGCTGCTCCCGGTTGGGCTCCACCATGGAAAGCTTCACGACAACAGCGCCCTCTTCATTCTTTTCTTTCGAAGGCGCAGGGGATTTTGTCGTTTCCATCACATTGGACGGAATCAGGGAATCCAATCCCTTTCCAAGACCTCTTTTCGCCATATCCGCTTATCCTTTCCTTTTGATCACTTCGTCCGCCAACGCCATATAGCTCTCAGCTCCTGCCGATTTTGGATCATAAAGATTGATCGGCATTCCATAGCTCGGCGCTTCCGCCAATCTGATGTTTCTGGGAATCATCGTTTTATAGATTTTCTGATTCAGATGATCCTTCACATTTTCCACCACCTGCATGGAAAGATTGGTTCTGGCATCATACATGGTGAACAGGATTCCCTCGATATCCAGCGTGGGATTCAGCCTTTCTCTGACCAGATTTACCGTATGAATCAGCTGGCTGAGTCCTTCCAGAGCATAATATTCGCATTGAATCGGCACGAGAACGGTATCCGCCGTCGTCATGGCATTTACCGTCAACATATTCAGGGACGGAGGACAGTCTATCACAATAAAATCATACTGATTTCTGATCCAGTCCACTTCATTTTTTAAAATAAATTCTTTCTTTTCTACTCCGATCAATTCAATCTCTGCTGCGGCAAGATTGACATTGGAAGGAATTAAGGAAATGTTCTCAATCACATCTTTCAGCAGACATTCCTGAATGGAACATTCCCCGAGGATCAGTTCATAAACCGTATTCTCCAGTTCATTTTTGTCTACTCCGAACCCGCTGGTCGTATTTCCCTGCGGGTCCATATCGATGACCAATACTTTTTTCCCTTTTGCCGCCAGGGAAGCTGAAAGGTTGATCGCGGTCGTAGTCTTCCCGACCCCGCCTTTCTGATTTGCGACGGCGATTGCCCTGTTCTTCATCTTTTTCTCCATTGAACTGACATAAACACTTTTCTCATTCGCTAATTACCTTTTCGATTATATCACTTCTGCTTGGGGAATACTATCTCCTTTTTATATAAATTTTATCTTCCAAGAACAGTTCAGACATGCCATTCATCATTTGACGGATTCCACTGAATTGGCTGCGCAAAAGGTCACTG
>OEQQ01000121.1_pt1 | contig 18918 bp, 18 predicted proteins | sample 1539741 | NCBI WGS metagenome assembly OEQQ01 (sample SAMEA3891876, study PRJEB23780) | metagenome | biome: terrestrial biome; feature: animal house; material: Caecal content | place: Italy | collected 2015-05-05
AATCGGGGTTATTTATCATATAAGGGCCGGCGGAAAGGAGGGGTTCTGTGACGGATCGGGAGCTGATTCGAAAATTTCATGCTGGAAGCGAAGAGGCGCTGAGCCTCATCATCGAAAAATATTACGATGATATTTACAGGTTCTGCCGTTATCTGACGGGGAATCAGGAGGATTCCTACGACCTTTCCCAGGAAGTATTTCTGCGCTTTATTCAATATTCGGGCGGCTACAGACACAAAAACCTGAAAGGATATCTGCTCATTATCGCCCGGAACCTCTGCAGGGATTATCTCCGCAAAAAGGAGGCCGGAAAACCCGAAGAACTTCCGGACGATTTGAGAGAGGAGGCCGGGCGGCTGACTGATGCGGAGGAAAAAATGGCCATCGACGGATATTTGAAGCGGCTTCCGTTCGAACAAAGGGAAGTGGTCCTTCTGAGGATATGGAAGGAGCTGAGGTTTGCGGAAATCGCGGAAATGGTGGGGATCAATCTTTCCACGGTAAAATCGCGATATCGTCTGGGAATCGAAAGGCTGAGAAAGGAGATGAAGGAGTATGAGAAAAGAGGATGATATCAGGGCCCTGTTTCGGGAGTCGGATGCCGAAATCGGGATAGACGAAGAAAAAAAGCGCTACGCGCTGAAAACGCTGGAAAAACAGGTTTATAATCGGAAGATATCGCCGGCGCGAAGCCGGGCGCGGCTGGTAAAAAATCAGCTGTATTATATGGATAAGAGGCTGTGGGCCGCGGCTCTTTTGTTGAATCTCCTCTTTTTGCTGGCGCTTCCGGGAATGGGAGCCGGAGGGGCGGACGAAAGGGAGATCAGGACCTTTTCCATGGTCGCGGCTTCCGTTTCGGGCACGGTTTCCATTCTGGTTCTTGCCCGCAATTTTACGAACGGGATCGCGGAGCTGACGGAGACCTGCTATTTCGATGCCAGACAGCTGGTCGCCATGGAGCTGACCGCACTGGGGGCGATGAACTTCGTCATCCTTACGCTGGAAATCCTCTATGTCAGCTTTCACTGGAAAATATGGATATTCCGGGCCGGGATCCATATCGCGGCGCCCTTTTTCTTCACTGTGGCGATCTGTCTGGGCTGCCTGATGGCGGAACCGGGAAGGAACAAAAGCTATGTCCTGGCCGGGGCCGGGCTTTTGTCGGCGGCTGCGGCCGGGGCTCTGTCCTGCGTCCCGCAGGCGTTCGCTTTGCCGGCAGCCGCGCTGTGGTACGTCGGATTCGCGGCGGGGCTGGCCGTCCTGTTCCTGCAGATCAGGCGCCTGTTCGCGGAAATCGGGAAAGGAGAACTCTTATGCGCCGAATGGAACTGACGGATCTCGAAAAAAAATATAAGGGCAGAATTGCGGTACAGCGGACGGATCTTTGTCTGGAAAGCGGGGTTTACGGACTGCTGGGAGAAAACGGAGCGGGAAAGACGACCCTGATGAGAATGATTTGCGGAATCTTAAAGCCCACGTCCGGAGCCGTGCTCTGCGACGGGCTGGAAATCGGACAGATGGGGAGGGAATATCGCGGACTGTTGGGATATTTGCCGCAGTCCATGGGATATTACGGGGACTTTTCCGCATGGAGGTTTCTGCGGTATCTGGCGGCGTTAAAAGCGATTCCGGAAAACCGGGCGGAAAGCCGCATGCGGGAACTCCTGGAGCTCGTGGATTTATACCCGTACCGCAAGCAAAAACTGAAGACGTACTCGGGCGGAATGCTGAGGCGGATCGGGATCGCCCAGGCGCTGCTGAACGATCCGGAAATCCTGATTCTGGATGAACCGACAGCCGGGCTGGATCCGGGAGAAAGGGTGAGATTCCGCAACATAATCAGTTCTCTGGGGAAAAACCGCATCGTGGTTCTTTCGACGCATATTGTGCCGGACGTGGAATACATTGCGGACCAGATTATGATCATGCAAAACGGCAGGATCATACAAAAGGGAACGGAACAGCAGCTGGCCGGGCTGGGAAAGGGAATCGTATGGAAGTGCGTTGTGCCGGAAGAAAGGGCGGAGAAATTCAGCCGGAAATTCGTGGTCAGCAATTTGCGGCGCCTGGGGAACGAAGTGGAGCTCCGCATCGTTTCGGAAAAAAAGCCCGCGGAGGATTCCGTGGAGGAAGAAGCCGTTCTTGAGGACATCTATCTCTATCTCACCCGGCAAAAACAGGAGGGGCCCTATGAAACTTTTTGAAATCGAGCTTTACAAGCTGGTGCGCGGGAAATTTTTTATCATCAGCTTCTGGTGCGCCATTTTCATTCTGATCTTCTATTTCTGGTTTGTGATCGTAGGAGAAGAGCGATCCGTGGTCGACGGCGCAGTTTACAGGGGATATCAGGCGATTCTGGCGGACCGGAACATGGCGGGGGAATTTCGGGGAGCGTTTACGCATGAAACCGCGGAGCGCATCGTTGAAAAATACGGATTCCCTTCGGAGGTGGAAGAAAATTACGGCGGGTTTCGGGACGAGAACTACCTGAACGGATTCGTAACCGAATATCTGGGAAACGGCTATATGAGGGACTGGAATGATTATAAGGTCTCCACAGCCCTGCTGCCCATGTCCGGGAGCGATCTGGGAAAAGTGATGGAACAGACGGGAAAGGAGTTTCCGTTCGATTATGCGGAGGGATGGTCGGCGTTTCTGGATGCGCTTCAGCTGGGAATGATTTTGGGGAGCGCGCTGGTGCTGATCGCCGTTTCGCCCGTATTCGCGGGGGAAAGGCAGAGCGGGATGTCCGATCTGCTGTTTACCAGCGCCGAAGGAAGAGAGCGGGATGTTGCGGCAAAAGTGTCCGCCTGCTTCGCTGTGACGATTCTGATCTATGCGGCCGTGGTGCTTTGCGTTTTTGCGCTTACGGGGGCGGCGTATGGTTTCCGGGGAACGGAATGCATGAGCGGCATGGTGACGGGAAGACATTCGCTGTCGGCGGCGAGTCCCATTTCGATGAAACCGGCGAAGGATTATGTGGCTTTGACGCTGGCGCTGGACTTTCTTGGGCTTACGGCGCTGTGCGCGGTCATCTTGAGCGTGTCGGCCCATTTTGAAGGCACGTTTCAGGCGGTGAGCGTATCCGTCATGGTATGGCTGCTGCCGCTGCTGATCCGGATTCTGTTCGGCGGGATGGGGTATGCGCTGGTTTCCGGAACCCCTCTGTTTTTGATGATGAACGGAATTCTGGCGGACTGGTATGGCATGCTGATGATTCCGGTGGGGATTGCGGGGGCGCTTCTGGTTTTGGGAACAATCAGCGGATACCGGGGCTATCGGGGACGGGAACCTTCCCGGAGCGCGGGAAGGCCGGGCTGAACGGCGGGCCGTTTTTCGCCGGGGGAAGCCGGCGGATCTTACGCCCCGCGGATCCAGGAATCGTAATCGATCTCCAGAAATTCCCGGATTTTCTCCGCCAGGGAGGGGGACAGAGCCGAAGCCCGTCCCCGGCCGCAGACCATGGGATCCACGTAGCGCTTTTTGGCCGGGACCCGGATCCAGCCGGGCCCGTCCGGGCGGTTCGGGCAGCTGAGGATTTCGGAAAGGGAGCGGAAGCGCTCCCAGGAGGCCGCCGTTTCCGGGCGGGACAGGAGCTTATCGATGACCTGCCGCTCGGTGGTGTGAAGATCCCCCGGCGCCAGAACCCCGGCTGACAGGGCGGAGCGGAGCAAATCAGCCAGATACTGCATGGAATAGCGGTCCGAATCGGAGATGAACAGGAGGGAAGCCCGAAGGGAGAGCAGGGCGAATTCTTCCGCGATTTCGGCGTGCAGAAACGCGAGCTCCTCCTGGCCGTCCTCGTTTTCGCAGACGGCGAGATCTTCGTAGAAACGCCGCACCTCTTCCAGGGTTTTCCCCTCGTAGCGCATGAAATTGCGCAGGGTATATTCCAGCCGGTCCGCGGAAAGGCGCGGCGAATCGTTGTCCGCGATGGGATAGCGGTGATAATCCCGGACGCTCTCCTGGGAAACGCCGTACTCTTCCAGCAGGGCGCAAATCCGGCCGGAGCGGCCGATGATCTCCCGGGTTCCCGCTTCGGTGGATTCCTGCTGCATATAATCCCGGTTCAGAAAGTCCACCGTATGGGAAAAGACCGGGGTGCTGATATCGTGAAACAGCCCGGCGATGGCCTGCTTTCTGCTTCCGGTAAAATGCCAGATGATCAGGGCCACGCCCAGGCTGTGCTCGTAGCGGGAGGCGGAAGGGCAGCCTCGATAGGCGGGATAGTCGGTATATTCGCAGCCGCAGTCCATGCCCACGCCCTTTAGGCGGAGCATCTCCTCCGTCCGGGAAAGCCGGGACAGAAAACCGGGGATCTGCGGGTGATAGATCTGCAGTAACTCCATAAAAAATCACTTCCTTTCAATTCCGTCGCTGATCCTGATATCGACGGTCTTTTTTCTGGATTTCTATTCATAATGACCTCACATCTTTTTCGGAGTCAGCATGTCATGAAAACACCCTACATGTAGAAAATTATATGTATTTTGACATAAAATCAGAGGGGGTAAGAATTTCCGGTTTCTCAATCTCGATGCCGCGGAAATCTTTGTCGCCTGTAATAAGAATATCAACATCCTCTATGATGGCGGTATAGAGTACAGGATAATCATTTATATCCCGTATATCGAACAGTCCGGCTTTCATTTTGTGGGGAGTATAAACTAATTCATATCCCAGTTCAGACAGGAAGCGGTCGATTACATCACGCTTTGCGGGAAATTTCCGTTTTGCCACAGCCATCAATTCCTCCACTACAAAAGAAGAAAGCACGAGAGTATGGCTTTGGGTAATATATTCAATCATTCGGACAAAACGTTTTCCGGGAAAGAGAATCATGGAAATTAGCACGTTGGTATCCAACATTATTCGCATTCGTAGTTACCATGTCTTTCCGCGCGAATTTCCCTGACCATGTCAACAACATCCTGTTCGTCGCTAATACCCAATTCTTTGGCCATGCCCTGAAAAGCTTTCTGAGCTTCCATAAGAGCATTGACTGAGGCGTTCATCATTACAACTTTGTTGCCTTCCTGAACAAATAGCACCTTATCGCCATCTTTTACGCCGAGCAGCTTACGGATAGCTGCAGGGATAGTGATTTGACCTTTTGATGTGACTTTGGCAAGTTCCACGTAAAATCCTCCCTTCACTTTTCACGGAATTCATTGTTTTCCTTACATATATATTGTATGTTGTAGCGAAGAAAAAATCAATATAAGTTAAAAATTATCATCCCGATGTTCCTGAGGCCAATGGAAAATTATCACAGAGATGGTGAAAAACAGAAAACGGGCTCCGAAGAGCCCGCATTTCCTTACTTTGCTGTTAAATTTATTTCCCCTCTTCTCCCATCACCACGGAAACGCGATATCGCGTTTTCCCTTCCTGGACCGGAATGACGCGGCCTTCGACGGGTTCGCCGTCCACGGTCATGGAGAGAACGCCTTTTTCCACATGGTCCGGGTTCTCGATGTGGATATCGTAGACCGCGTTGCGGAAGGTCCTGTGGACAGTGAAGCTTTCGAAGGCGGGAGGAATGCAGGGATCGATCCGCAGCCCGTCGTAATCGGGCTGAATCCCCAGCAAATACTGGGAGACGTTTACAAAGGTCCAGGCGGCGGTGCCGGTGAGCCAGCTGTTTTTCGCCTCTCCGTGCCGCACGGCGTCTGCGCCGGCCACCATCTGGGAATAGACGTAGGGCTCGGTGCGGTGGATTTCGCTGATCTCCTCCACGAAAGCGGGGCAGGTTTTGCGATAGACCTCGAAGGCCCGTTCGCCCCGTCCGATCTTCGTCTCAGCGATGGAGATCCAGGGATTGTTGTGGCAGAAAATGCCCGCGTTTTCCTTATAGCCGGGAGGATAGGAGGAAATTTCCCCCAGCTCTTTGTGGTATTCGGTATAGGCGGGCTGCAGGAGCATGACGCCGTATTCGGTGTCCAGGCGTTCCCGGACGGAATCCAGCGCCCGCCGGGCCAGCCCTTCCCGGACGCCGATGCCGGCCAGAACGCAGAAGCCCTGGGGCTCGATGAAGATCTGTCCTTCCCCGCATTCGGAGGAACCGACTTTCCGGCCGAAGGCGTCATAGGCGCGCAAAAACCACTCGCCGTCCCAGCCGTCCGCGAGGACGGCCTTTTTCATGGCCTCCACTTCCCGAAGGGCTTCTTCGGACTCCTGCGCGTTTCCGGCCAGAGCGGTCAGCCGGGCGTATTCCTCGCCGTAGCGGACGAACATGGCCGCGATAAAGACGGATTCCGCCACGGGGCCTTCGCTGGGGCCGGCGGTCTGGAAGGATTCTCCCGGCTCTTCGGAGAAACAGTTTAAGTTCAGGCAGTCGTTCCAATCCGCCCGGCCGATCAGGGGAAGGCCGTGAGGGCCTCTGTGGGAAGCGGTGAAGCCGAAGGAGCGCCGCAGGTGCTCCAGAAGGGGCTTTTCGCTGCCGGGCTCGTTGTTGAAGGGGACGGGTTCCTCCAGGATGCCCAGGTCGCCGGTTTCCCGGACGTAGGCGGCCGTGCAGGCGATGAGCCAGAGGGGATCGTCGTTGAAGCCGCTGCCGATGTCCGCGTTGCCCAGCCTGGTCAGGGGCTGGTACTGGTGATAGGCGCTGCCGTCGGGGAACTGGGTGGCGGCGATGTCCAGGATGCGCTGCCGCGCCCGGTCGGGGATCAGGTGGACGAAGCCCAGCAGATCCTGGCAGGAATCCCGGAAGCCCATGCCCCTTCCGATACCGGATTCATAATAGGAAGCGCTGCGGGAAAGGTTGAAGGTGACCATGCACTGATACTGATTCCAGATGTTCACCATGCGGTTGAGCTCGCCGCAGCTGGACTCCAGGCGAAAACGGGACAGCAGGGAATCCCAGTAATCCCGCAGCTTCAGAAAGGCCGCGTCCGCGGAGGCTTCGTCCGCGTAACGGGCCAGCAGCCGGCGCGCGGGCCCCTTGTTGATGACGCCGGGAGACTCCCATTTTTCTTCCCGGGGCAGCTCGATGTAGGCGGTGACGAACAGGAAGGTGCGGGCTTCGCCCGGGGCCAGGGTCAGATCCAGCTGATGGGCCGCGATGGGAGACCAGCCGCTGGCCACGGAGTTCGTGAGCCTGCCCGCTTCCACGGCGGCCGGATTGGAATTGCCGCGCCAGGGCCCCAGGAAAGCGTCCCGGTCCGTGTCGAAGGCGGCGATGGGAGCGTTGACGGAAAAGAGGGCGTAATGGTTGCGCCGCTCCCGGTATTCCGTCTTATGATACAGGGTGGAACCGTCGATCTCCACCTCTCCGGTGCTGAAATTGCGCTGGAAATTCTTCATATCGTCGTCTGCGTTCCAGAGGCACCATTCCAGATAGGAAAAGAGCTGCACGTCCTTCGCCTCTTCGCTCCTGTTGGTCAGGGTCAGGCGGTTGATCTCGCAGTTGTCGTCCACGGGGACGAAGGAGAGCAGGGCGGCCTCCAGCCCGTTTTTCCTCCCCGTAAAACGGCTGTACCCCAGGCCGTGGCGGCACTCGTAAAAATCCAGTGGGGTCTGCGTCGGCTGCCAGCCCGGATTCCAGACGGTGCTCCCCTCTTTAATATAGAAGTATCTCCCGTTGGAATCCGCGGGCACGTTGTTGTAGCGGTAACGGGTCAGGCGCAAGAGCTTCGCGTCCCGGTAGAAGGAATAACCGCCGCAGGTATTGGAAATCAGGCTGAAAAAATCCCTGCATCCCAGATAATTGATCCAGGGCAGCGGCGTCTGCGGGACGGTGATGACGTATTCCCTGGCGTCATCATCGAAAAAACCGTATTTCATGGCGACCTCCTGTACAATAAAGAAAACGTTTAAGTTAATTTTGATAAGCTGATTATACGCAAAAAATCGGGCAAAATCAAGAAATTTCGAAGAAAACATTTCGCATAAACGAAGAGGAACAGAAAAAATTAAGCTGCACAAACGGAGAGAAGACGAATATGAGGAAAAACGGAAAACGTGAATATATAAAATACACAATAAATTCATATGAAATTTTAAAAATTATACAAAATTTATTTTATATCAAAAAATGTGTTGAAAAATATCGGCAGAAATTCTATAATGAAAATGCAGAAAACGATTAAGTATATCGTTTAAGCAACAACTGTTGCGCGCCGGTCGCCCTATGTGTATAATGAAGGCAAAGAATCGATTGGGAACCAGGAGGCAGGCGATATGGCATCACTGAAGGATATAGCGAGAGAATGTCAGGTATCCGTTGCGACGGTAAGCAAGGCGCTGAACGATCACGCCGACATCAGCGAAGAGAGGAAAGCGATCATCAGGCAGAAGGCGGAGGAACTGGGGTATCGCCCCAACCTGTTCGCCCGGACGCTCAAGACGAACCGGAGCCACAACATCGGGGTCCTTTTCACGGATGAAGCGCATAACGGGCTGACCCACGATTATTTCGGGGCGGTGCTGGACAGCTTCAAGGTGGCCGTGGAAGAGCAGGATTACGATCTCACCTTCTTAAACTGCAACCGGAGCCGGAAGAACCGGATGACCTATCTGGAGCACGCCCGATACCGGGGGTTTGACGGAGTGGTTATCGCCTGCATCGATTTCACGGAGCCGGAGGTTCTGGAGCTGGTGAACAGCGATCTGCCGGTGGCGACCATCGACTATATCTTCAACGGCAGGCTGGCGGTGATTTCGGACAACGGGAAGGGCATGGAGGATCTTCTGACCTTCGTTTATCGAAGGGGGCACCGGAGGATCGCCTACGTTCACGGAGCGGATTCGGCGGTGACCAGGAACCGGCTTTCCGGATTTTACCGGACGGCTCAGCGGCTGGGGCTGGAAGTCCCGGACGAATACGTGCTGGAGAGCGACTACCGGGATACCGAAGGGGCGGCGAGAGCCACGCAGAAGCTTCTGGATCTGAAGAAGCGCCCCACCTGTATTCTGTATCCGGACGACTTCGCCGCGCTGGGAGGGCTCAGCAGGATCCGGGAGAACGGGCTTTCGGTGCCGGAGGACATTTCCGTGGCCGGCTATGACGGCAACCGTCTGGCCAGGCATTCTTCCCCGAAGCTGACGACCCTGTATCAGGACACCGGTCTCATCGGACGGTATGCGGCGGAGAAGCTCATCGACCTCATCGAGAATCCGAAGACGGCGCTGCGCGATATCACAGTTGTGGAGGGGCGGGTTTTGGAAGGCCAGACGGTCAGAAACCTGCTGGACGATTGACGGGATATCCGAAAAGGAGGATGTAAGGATGAAAAAGAAAATGCTCAGCCTGCTGCTTTGCGCAGCGATGACGACGACGATGCTGGCGGGATGTTCGGGTTCCGATCAGGCCGCTGAAACGACCGCGGCGGATGCGGTTTCGGAAGCGGCGCCCGCATCCGAAGAGGCGGATCAGGAGCCTGCGGCGTCCGCTCCGGCGGAGGAAGACGCGCAGGGGACGGAGCTGGCCTATGCGGGAGAGCTGGAGATCATGCACTATTCCACTTCGGAGGAGTCGGAAGGAAACGGCGGTTCCGACGGCTTCCGCACGGTGCTGGCGCAGTGGGATGAAGCTCATCCCGATATCACCCTGACGCAGAACGTGCTGGCGAACGCGGAATACAAGACGCAGATCGCCACGCTGGCCGCGGCGGATGACCTTCCGGACGTCTTCCTGCTCCAGGGCATGAACACCATCGACTGGGCGAACCAGGGCCTGGTCTACGATCTGACGGCGGACATTCAGTCCTCCCCTTACTATGACGACTACAATCAGGCGTACTTCGCTCCCTTTACCGTAGGGGAATCCATCTACGGCTATCCGGCCCTGACCGGCGGCACCTGCACGGTGGTCATCTACGACAAGGCGATGTGGAAGGAAGCGGGATACGATGCGTTCCCGTCCACCTGGGAAGAGGTGGAAGCTGCGGCGGAATACTTCCGCGGACAGGGCATCACCCCGGTGGCCTTCGGCAACGGCGGCAAGTGGCAGGCGAACTCCGATTTCCTTTCCACTCTGGGGAACCGCTACACCGGCCCCGACTGGTTCATGAGCCTGGTGGCCAAGGAAGGCGCCGCGTTTACGGACGAACCGTTCGTCAAGGCTCTGACCGAGATGCAGAGGCTGTTTACCGAAACCGATATCTTCAACGAAGACTTTAACGTCGTGACCAACGAAGACGCGAGAGAATACTACATTTCCGGAGACGCGGCGGCGTTCATCGGCGGCAACTGGGATGAATCCTACATCTGGGCTGCCCTGAAGGATTCCGACGAGGAGAAGTGGAACAACATGGGCTTCGCGGTGCTGCCTCAGCCTGCGGATGCGACGGAAGCGCCCAACTCCCAGAACATCGGCCTGGGCTATGCGGTGGCGATCAACTCCAAACTGGCGGAGGATCCCGACAAGCTGGCTGCGGCCATCGATCTGGCTGAATACATCACCGGCCCCGCGTTCGCCAGCTACGTGGCGGAGAACTACGCGCTGGGCGGCCTGACCAAAGTGGCCGACGTGGATCTGAGCGCTTTCGACCAGATCACCCAGGACTTCTACAACTGGTCCTATGTGGATACGGAAACCTGTGAAATCTACGATTCCTATGTTACCAACGCGGTATGGGATGTGCTCAATACCGATATGCAGACGATGCTCAACGGCGACATGACGCCGGAAGACGTGGCGGCCAACGCGCAGGCGGCCTACGAAGCGAACTATTGAGGATCCCTGCCTGAAGAAAGATGAACTGAAAAAAGCAGCCCCAGGGGAGCCGTTCTGCCGGGATCGAGCCGGCGGAACGGCTTTTTGGGAAGACACGCACAGGCGGCGCCGCAGCCGCCGGAATCGAGGCCTGTATGTTAAATACCATCAAACCAAAGGGAAGGACCATCTTCCTGTATCTGCTGATACCGGTGGCGATGTTTCTGTTTACGGTATTCGTGCCGCTTCTGACCGCGCTGGTTTACAGCTTTTTCGAATGGAAGGGCGGGCCGCAGAAAACCTTTACCGGCCTGCAGAATTACATCGCCCTGTTCAACGACGCCACCTTCTGGGAAGCCTTCGGCCACAACATCTATCTGGTGGTGGTCTGCATCCTGGGGCAGATCGGCATCGCCTTCATCCTGGTGATGATGATCGGCTCCCGGCTGGTGAAATGCAAGGCGATCCACCGCACCTTCGGCTTTTTCCCCAGCACCATCTCGGCGGTCTGCCTGGGGCTGATCTGGAACATGATCTATCACAACCAGTACGGGGTGATCAACTGGTTTTTGCGGACCGTCGGAAGGGAGGATCTGTGCAGGGTCTGGCTCAACGAGACGGATCTGGTCATGCTTCTGGTGTCCATTCCCCTGATCTGGCAATACATCGGATATTATATGGTGATCATCCTCTCCGCGGTGGCCGGCATCGATTCGGAAATTTTCGAGAGCGCGGAGATCGACGGGGCCAACGGCATTCAAAGGGCCTGGTACATCACGCTTCCCCTGATCAAAAACACCATGCTGGTCTGCATCACCCTCTGCATCGCCGGGAATATGAAGGCGTTCGATAACATTTTCGTGATGACCAAGGGCGGTCCGGGAACGGCGTCCATGGTAATGGCCATGTACGGATATCAGATTTCCTTCAACCAGAGCAACATGGGTTACGGGAGCTGCATTTCCGTGGGGATTTTCGTGCTGTCGCTGCTGGTGATCGGCGGTTCCCAGGGGCTGATCAAACTCATCACCAGAGAAAAGGAGGGCTGAGAGGATGAGACGAGACAAAGATGTGCATCCGGTTCGCAAAGGGATCGCGGGTTTTCTGATGAATCTGGTGCTGGCCGTGTTTTCCCTGTCCTGCATCTTCCCCATCGTGTGGATGCTGTACTCCTCCCTGAAGGAAAAACGGGCGTTCAACGCGGACATCATCGGCCTTCCCAAAGAGCCCACGCTGGTCAACTATATCCGGATCCTGACCAATTCCGACTATCATCTGGGCGAGTCCATGTTCAACAGCGTCAGGACCACGGTCCTTTCCATCCTGCTGATCGTGCTCTTTTCCTTCATCGTGGGCTACATTCTGGCCAGGATCCGTTTCCGGGGAAACCGGGTCCTGTACGCAATGTTCCTGATGGGGATGCTGATTCCCATTCATTCCCTGCTGGTGCCCATTTACGTGGTATTCCGCAACTGCAACATTTCGAACCAGTGGTTCACCCTGATTTTGCCCTACGTTTCCTTCGGGCTCCCCATGGGGATCTTCCTGGTGGAGGGCTATGTGAAGGGGATCCCGGTTTCCCTGGAAGAGGCGGCGGCCATCGACGGCAGCAGCTTTTCCAATACTCTCTGGCGGATCATCCTTCCCATCTGTAAGCCCATTCTGGTGACGGTGGCCATCATCCAGATTTTCAGCTGCTGGAATGAGTTCTCCTTCGCCCTGGTGCTGATCAAGGATGTTTCCCTTCAGACGGTGCCTCTGGCGCTGACCCAGTTCAAAGGCCAGTTCGCTTCGGACTATCCGAAACAGATGGCGGCCATGCTCATCACCATGTCGCCCATCGTGGTGCTGTATTTCGCGTTCAGCAAGCAGATCATCAAGGGGATGGTGGCCGGAGCGGTCAAGGGATAAGGCGGATTCCGCGACGTTTTGAAAAAGGAGGAAGAGATGAAGTTCACGGAAGGATTCTGGCTGCGCAGCGAGCGGGCCAACGGGCTGTACGCCTCCCAGGCGTACCGGATCGAGCGGACGAAAGACGGGATGCGGGTGACGGCCCCCGCGGGGAAAATCGGATCCCGGGGGGATACCCTGAACATGCCCGCCATAACGGTGGAATTCAGGGCTGCGGCAAAGGATGTGATCCTGGTCCGGGCCTGGCATTACGAAGGCTATGACCGGAAGGATCCCCGGTTTGAGAAGGCGGAGTCGCCCTGCGAAACCGATTTTTGGGAAGGGGAGGAGGAAGCGGTTCTGACCGCCGGACGCCTCAGCGTGCGCGTGGACAAACGGGAATGGGGTTACAGCTTCTGGGCGCAGGGCCGGATGCTCACCTCCTGCGGCTTCCGGAATCTGGGGTACATCCGCTGGGATAGAAAGCCCGCTTCCATGCTGCCCGGGAACGAATATATGCGGGAGCTGGAATACGAACCCTACATGGTGAACGAACTGTCCCTGGAGCCGGGGGAGAACGTCTACGGCCTGGGGGAGCGGTTCACCGCTTTCGTCAAAAACGGGCAGTCCGTGGATATCTGGAACGAGGACGGAGGGACGGCCTCCCAGGTGGCCTATAAAAATATCCCGTTTTACATGACCAGCAGGGGATACGGGGTCTTCGTGGATCATTCGGACCGGGTCTCTTTTGAAGTTGCCAGCGAAAAGGTGGAATACGTTGGCTTTTCCGTTCCCGGAGAGGAGCTGCGCTACGCGTTCTTCTACGGGCCCACCCCGAAGGAGGTGCTGGAAAAATATACGGCCTTCACCGGCCGCCCCGCCCTGCCCCCGGCCTGGTCCTTCGGGCTGTGGCTCTCCACGTCCTTCACCACCGATTACGACGAAAAGACGGTTTCGGGTTTTCTGGACGAAATGAACCGCAGGGAAATTCCCCTGAGCGTGTTCCATTTCGACTGTTTCTGGATGAAGGGGATGCAGTGGTGCGATTTCGAATGGGATCCGGACGTGTTCCCGGATCCGGAGGGGATGCTGAAGCGGTACCACGAAAAAGGGCTGAAGATCTGCGTCTGGATCAACCCGTACATCGCCCAGGGGACACAAGCGTTTGCGGAAGCGGCGCAAAACGGCTACCTGCTGATGCGGGCGGACGGAAGGGGAATCCGCCAGACCGATAACTGGCAAAACGGGATGGGGCTGGTGGACTTCACCAATCCCGACGCCTGCCGGTGGTACCAGGGAAAGCTGCGCCGGCTGCTGGAGCTGGGCGTGGACTGCTTCAAGACGGATTTCGGCGAGCGGATTCCCGTGGATGTGAACTATTACGACGGCAGCGATCCGGAGGCCATGCACAACTACTATCCGTTTTTGTATAACCGCTGCGTCTTTTCCCTGCTCAAAGAGGTGAAGGGGGAACGGGAGGCCGTCGTCTTCGCCCGCAGCGCCACGGCGGGCTGCCAGCAGTTTCCGGTGCACTGGGGCGGGGACTGCAGCGCCACCTACGCGTCCATGGCGGAAACCCTGCGGGGCGGGCTCTCCTTCTCCATGTCCGGATTCTCCTTCTGGAGCCATGACATCGGCGGGTTTGAAAATACGGCTCCCGCGGATGTGTACAAACGCTGGCTGGCATTCGGCCTGCTGTCTTCCCATAGCCGCCTGCACGGCTCTTCCAGCTACCGGGTGCCCTGGAATTTCGACGAAGAGGCCTGCGGGGTGGCGAGGCATTTCGTCCGCTTAAAATGCAGGCTCATGCCCTATCTGTACGAAGCGGCGGTGACGGCCCACGAAACCGGGGTTCCCATGCTTCGGCCCATGGTGCTGGAGTTTCCGGAGGATCCCGCCTGCCGGTGGCTGGATCAGCAGTATATGCTGGGGCAAAGCCTGCTGGTAGCGCCGGTGTTCAATCCGGAGGGCGAGGTGTGCTACTATTTGCCGGAAGGGACCTGGACGGATTTCTTCACCGGGGAGACGAAGGAAGGCGGGAGATATTACCGGGGCACATACGATTACTTCTCCCTTCCCCTTTACGTGCGGGAAAACAGCCTGCTGGCTCTGGGGACGAGAGAGGACCGGCCGGACTACGATTACCCGTCGGAGTGCGGGTTGCATCTGTACGCGCCGCTGGACGGCGTCCGGGCGGTCTGCCGGATTCCGGATCCGCAGGGCGATATCGTCCGCAACGTATCCGCCGTGAAGCGCGGGGATGCGATCTCCTGGGAGGCGGACGGCGACGGGGCGGAAGAATATCTGAAAGCGCGGGAGCTGTCCGTGCACTCCCTCCGGTAAAACTGGAATTTCTGCAAAAACCGTGGTAGAATGAAGAGACGGCAGGAAAAGCCGGCCGAATGCAGGGCGAAACGCCAAAGAGGAGGTCATTATGGAAGAAATCAAAACGGGGATTGCAGATGTGGAAGAAGGCGGCGCGGCCGAGTCCATGGACGATTATAAGAAGGAGCTGGAAGCTTCTTTCCGCACCATCCGGGAGGGGGATATCATTTCCGGAAGCGTGATCGACGTCAACGAGACGGGGGTGACGCTGGACCTGGGCTATTATGCGCCGGGCGTGATCAAGGCGGAGGATTTCAGCAGGGATCCGGCCTTTTCGATCTTAAACGACGTCCACGTGGGAGATACGGTGGAAGGCACCGTGGTGAAGACGGACGACGGAGCGGGCAATATCCTGCTTTCCCGCGTGGAAGCCGCGGAGGTAAAGGGCTGGGATAAGCTTCAGAAGGATCTGGAAGAGGGGACGGCGCTGACCGTGAAGGTGAGCGAAGCGGTGAACAAGGGCGTCGTGGCCTGGGTGGACGGCATTCGCGGATTCATTCCCGCTTCCCGCCTGTCCTTAAGCTATGTGGAAGATCTGGAAACCTTTGTGGGGAAAACCCTGGAGGTACGGGTCATCACGGTGGAAAAAGCGAAGAAGAAGCTGGTGCTCTCCGCCAGGGAAATCCTGAAGGAGAAGGAAGAAGAGGAGCTCAATCACAGGATCGCCATGCTCGTGCCGGGCACGGTGATGGAAGGACGGGTGGAGAGCCTGATGCCCTACGGCGCTTTCGTAGATCTGGGCGACGGGCTCAGCGGCCTGGTTCACATTTCCCAGATCAGCCAGAGGCGGATCAAAAAGCCGTCCGAAGTGCTGAACGTGGGCGATACGGTGAAGGTTAAAGTGCTCAACACCAACAACAATAAGATCAGCCTGAGCATGAAGGCGGCGGAGGAAAATGCGCGCCCCGACGAAGCGGACGGAAGACAGGCGGCGCAGTACAGTTCCCGCGAGTCCGTGGGGACTTCCCTGGGCGATCTGCTCAAAGGGCTGAAGCTCTGAACCGTCTGACCGACAGCAGGAGGTTTCTATGGCGTCTGGATTCTGGAAGCGGCTGCTCACAGCCGCGGGACAGGGCCGGCCGGACGGTCAGGAGGAGCTGGCGCCGGAGGAGGCCGGGCGGCTGCGGGAGCAGGGGCACGTGCGCAGGCACTATTATTTCTCGGGCCGCGTGCAGGAAGTGGGCTTTCGCTATACCGCCTGTGCCATCGCCGGCAGGCTGGGGCTGACCGGATGGGTTTTGAACCTTCCCGACGGCCGGGTGGAGATGGAAGTGCAGGGAAAGGAAGAGGCCGTGGAGCTGCTTTTGCTCCGCCTCAATTCCGCCGGGCGGATTTCCATCGAAAAGGCGGAAGAACGGGACTGCCCTCTGTGCGGGGACGACCGCTTCCGGGTGCTGGGATGAAGTTTTTATGAAATTTATGAAATATGTGGCAAAGACCTTGCCGGAAACCGGGCTGTGGCTTACACTTAAGGAAGTGGGCGCGGCCCGGTTTTTTCACTGCGGCGCGCCCGGGAAGAAGATGAGGAGAGAAGTGGCCTGCCATGGCGGAGAATACGGAAAAAGGAATCCGGGAGAAAGAATATCCCGAAGAAATATTTTTTGAGGACAGCAGATACCGGCAGCTCTTGATGGAATACCATTGCGCCATCCTGGAGCTGGAGACGAAGTTCCGGGTGCTGGATACGGAATTTTCCCTCCAGCACAACCGCAATCCCATCGAATCGATTAAAACCAGGCTGAAATCGCCGCACAGCATCGTGGAGAAGATCCAGCGCAAGGGATGGGAGTTTTCGCCGGAGAGCATCGAGAAGAACATGTCGGATATCGCGGGCGTCCGGGTGATCTGCTCCTTTTCGGATGATATCTATACGCTGGCGAGGCAGTTGTCCCAGCAGGACGATATCCTGGTGGTGGAGGTGAAGGACTACATCAGGAATCCCAAGCCCAACGGATACCGGAGCCTTCACCTGATTCTGGAGATCCCCATTTTTCTGTCCGAGAAAAAGAAACACGTGCGGGCGGAGGTGCAGTTTCGGACCATCGCCATGGATTTCTGGGCGAGCCTGGAGCATAAGCTGAAATATAAGCAGGATATCGAAAATGCGGAACGGATCGCCGCGGAGCTGAAAAACTGCGCGGACACCATCTGCCATGTGGATTACCGGATGCAGGAGATCCGGAGGATGATCGAAAACCGGGACGGAGCCGGGCGGAGCGGTGAAGCGGAGGGCGCGGAATGAAGGCAGTGGTATATGAAGAAAGAGGGCGTTTTTGTCTGGAGGAGCGGCCGAAGCCCGCGCTGCGGAAGGCAGGGGACGCCATCGTCCGCGTGACGCTGTCCTCCATCTGTTCCAGCGATCTGCACATCCTCCACGGCAGCGTGCCCCGGGCGGTTCCCGGGACCGTAGTGGGCCATGAAATGGTGGGCGTGGTGGAAGCCGTGGGGCCGGGCGTGAAAAATTTTTCGCCCGGGGACCGGGTGACGGTGAATGTGGAGACGCTCTCCAGGGCGATGGAGGCGTATGAGCTGTTCGAACGGCGTGATGAAAATCGCGCTCTGCCCGGACGGCGATCTGAAATGATTCGGAACGGAGGTAAGAATGGAAAAGAGAAAAATGGATCCCAGGATCGTGAAGTATTTTCTGCTGGCGGCCCTCCTGGTGCTGGGAATCCGGTATTTTAACGTGCTTCTGGGAGGGGCCGGCGACCTGTGGAGCATCGCCTCCCCCCTGATCGCGGGCTGCGCGGTGGCCTATGTGCTCAACATCGTGATGCGCAGGCTGGAGAAGCTCTATTTCCCACGATCGGAATCCCCGCTGGTTCGAAAATCGCGCCGGCCGGTCTGCATCGTCCTTTCCTTAGTGCTGATTGCGGCCGTGTTCTATCTGATCCTCCTTCTGGTGGTACCCGAGCTGATTAAGGCCTTCACCATCATCGGACAGTCCATCCCGGTGGCGTTTCGACAGGCGATCGACTGGCTTGCGGAGAACCTGGACGAATTTCCGCAGACGGCGCAGACGCTGGAGAATCTGCAAACGATGAACATGGACTGGAATAAGCTTTGGGACAGCGCCCTCAACTATCTCCGGACGGGGATCGGCGGCTTTCTCAACTCCACGGTGACCCTGGTGGGCAGCGTGGTGGGCGGGGTGGTGAACGCCCTGATCGCCCTGATTTTCGCCATTTATATCCTGGCCAGCAAGGAAAAGCTGGCGGACCAGTTCAAGCGGACGGTGCGGGCCTTCGTCCGCCCGGGCTGGATCGAGAAGTGCAAACGGATTCTGGTCACGGCGGACCGCACCTTCTCCAGCTTCATCGTGGGGCAGGTGACGGAGGCGGTGATCCTGGGCAGTCTGTGTACTGCGGGAATGCTGATCTTCCGCTTTCCCTATGCGCCCATGATCGGCGCCTTTATCGGGGCCACGGCCCTGATCCCCATCGTGGGCGCATATCTGGGCGCGGCAGTGGGCGCCTTCATGATCCTGACCCAGGATCCTCTGAAAGCTCTTCTGTTTATCGTGTTCATCGTGGTTCTGCAGCAGCTGGAGGGCAACCTGATCTATCCGAAGGTGGTGGGGAGCTCCATCGGCCTTCCGGGCATGTGGGTGCTGGCCGCGGTCACCATCGGCGGCGGGCTTCTGGGCATTCCGGGGATGCTGCTGGGCGTTCCCAGCGCCGCTACCTGCTATAAGCTGCTGGGCTACGGGGTGAACCGCAGGAACGCCCGCAGGCAGCGGGAAAAGAGGGCGGCGGAGTGCGCCGCCGGACAGAGCGCGGGCGGGAAATAAGAAAGCGCTTTACGCTGATTTTACGCGGTATTTGCCGGAGGATGATGGCAGAATACCGCGTTTCTTTTTATGCTCTTTTTGACTGCATCTTTTATGCAAAACTGGCAAAGGAGAAGGGAAATAGGAAAGAAAGAGAGCATTCTGCATCGGGTGATATATGCTCTAAGTGACTTCTTAATCAAGGCTTTTGTCATGG
>OEQQ01000122.1_pt1 | contig 18551 bp, 11 predicted proteins | sample 1539741 | NCBI WGS metagenome assembly OEQQ01 (sample SAMEA3891876, study PRJEB23780) | metagenome | biome: terrestrial biome; feature: animal house; material: Caecal content | place: Italy | collected 2015-05-05
GGCCTGGGGGGAGGGGACAAAGCTGCTGCCGCTCTCCCAGGGACGGGAATGCTCCTGATAGCTGCGCCCGCTCTGCTCCAACAGCTCGGGGGGAATCTCCCCGGCGAAACGGGAGGGGCGATTGGCGCTGGTGCGGCCGTAGAGCATACGCATGCTGGCACAGGTGAGGTACAGCTGCTCCTTGGCCCGGGTCAGAGCCACATAGCACAGCCGCCGCTCCTCTTCCATCTCCTCCTCGTCGCCAATGCAGCGCATACCGGGGAAGATGCCCTCTTCCATGCCCACCACAAACACCACGGGGAACTCCAGGCCCTTGGCCGAGTGCATGGTCATCATCACCACGGCGTCCTCGTTGGGGTCGTGGTTGTCCAAATCGGTATACAGGGCGATCTCGTCCAGGAAGCCCGCCAGGGTGGGGGACTCGCTGTTCTCCATATACCCCTTGATGGAGGTCAAAAGCTCTCGAATGTTCTCCAGACGGGTTCGATTTTCGATGTCCGGCTTGACCTGGAGCATGGCGGCGTACCCAGTGCGCTCCATCACCAGCTCGTAGAAGGCGGCCAGGTCCATGGAGGCGCTCAGGGCCTGTAGGTCCCGAATGATGGCGGTGAAGGCCCCCAGCTTGGCCCCAGCTTTTTGCAGCTCGGGGTACTGCTCGGGCTGGCTCACCACCTGCCACAGGGACAGCCCCTCCTGGGCGGCGATGGCCCGGGCCCGATCCACAGTGGTGGCGCCGATGCCCCGGGTGGGGACGTTGATGATGCGGGACAGCCGCAAATCATCTTGGGGGTTGGCCACTACGCACAGGTAGGCCAGCATGTCCTTCACTTCCGCCCGGTCAAAGAAGCGGGTGCCCCCGATGACCCGGTAGGGAATACCGGTGCGCTTGAAGGCCAATTCCAGCTGATAGGACTGGGCGTTCATGCGGTAGAGCACCGCATGGTCCCGCCACTTCATGCCCTGGCGGTAGTGCTCCAAAATGGTGTTGGCCACATACTGGGCCTCGTCGCTCTCGTTCATGGCGGTGTACAGGTGGACCTTGTCCCCCTCTGCCCCCGCCGTCCACAGCTCCTTGCCCTTGCGGCCCTGGTTGCGGCGGATGACGTGGTTGGCCGCTGACAGGATGGTCTTGGTGGAGCGGTAGTTCTGCTCCAGGCGGATGCACTGGGCGTTTTTGTACTGGCTCTCAAAGGAGAGAATGTTCTCAATGGTGGCGCCCCGGAAGCGGTAGATGGACTGGTCGTCGTCGCCCACCACACAGATGTTTTTGTGGCCTCCGGCCAGGAGAGAGGCCAGGAGGTACTGCATGTGGTTGGTGTCCTGATACTCGTCAATGAGCACATAGCGGAACTTGTTTTGGTAGTAGGCCAGCACGTCCTCCTCCTGCTGCAGCAGGCGCACGGTGTGGAAGATGATGTCGTCGAAGTCCAGGGCTCCGGCCTCCCACAGCCGCTTTTGGTAGAGGGTGTACAGGCGGGAGATCTGCTCTAAGCGGAAATCTCCACTTTTATAGGCCTCTTTGTGGAAGTCTTCCGCCAACTGCATCTGGTCCTTGGCCTTGGAGATGGTGCCCAGCACCGAGCGGGGCGGGAAGAGCTTCTCGTCCATGCCAAGCTCCTTGAGGCAGTCCTTCACCACCCGGATGGAGTCGTCGGTGTCGTAGATGGTGAAGGAGGAGGGGAAGCCCAGCCGCTCAATATCCCGGCGCAGGATGCGCACACAGGCGGAGTGGAAGGTGGAAGCCCAGATGTCCAGGGCCTGGGGGCCCAGCACCCGCTCCAAGCGGTCTTTCAGCTCCCCGGCGGCCTTGTTGGTAAAGGTGATGGCCAGGATGGTCCAGGGGGGCGCGGGGTCCAGCTCACACAGCCGGGCGGCGTACTCCCGCCCCTCCTCAGTGGGGTGGTCCACATAGCTACGCAAAAAGTTCAAATCCTCTTCCGTGGCCCAACCCGGCACTTCGGTGGAGTCAGAGCCCCGTCCATAGCGGATGAGGTTGGCCACCCGGTGGATGAGCACCGTGGTCTTGCCCGAGCCAGCCCCCGCCAGCAGCAGCAGTGGGCCCTGGGTGGTGAGCACGGCCTGGAGCTGCTCCGGGTTTAGGTTGGGGTAGTCCAGGGCGATGGCCGCCCGGCGGAGGGAGGCGAATTCAGAACACTGTTTTTGATTGAGCATCTATATCAAATCCTTGCTGTAAAGTCCAGTTGCAAGCCATTATATCAGATTCCCACACCCAGGGCAACCGGGGGAGCGGTTGACTTGCAGGGGCGCACCCGTTAAAATGAGGAAAGACAGAGAATGGAGGTGGCAGACATGCGCAAGCTGACCTGGTTTGCAGGGGGCTTTGCTGTCATGTGTCTGCTGCTGATGGGGAACGTCCCGGTTCTGTGGTTGGCCATCCCCGCCCTTCCGGTTCTCGTGCTCTGGCACCGGACCCAGCCCAAGGACAAACAGGACTGGCTGGAGATGACCACAAACAGACGGCGGCGCTACGTTCTGTGGCAGGTGTGCCGCCGGGGAACGGCTGTGGTGTTGGGCTGCGGGGCCGGACTGTGCTGGTTTTGTGTGTACTATTTTCTGGTGTGTGTGCCTGCCATGGCGTGTGAGGGGACGCAGACCATCTCGGGCACGGTAATTGCCCAGCCCCAAGAGACGGAGACCGGAAGCTATTCCTTCACCCTGCGCCTGGACTCTGGGGTGGACTTGCTTCTCTATGCGCCTGAGAGCTGGAAGTCGGTGCAGTTGGGGGACCATGTCCAGGCAGAGGGACAGGTGGAGTATACCGCGTTCACCTATGGGGAAGAAGTGACCTATTATACGGCCAAGGGGGTGTTTCTGCTGGGGACCTGTGACCAGGCACCCACGGTGGAGCGCCCCGCTGTTCTGCCCGTTGTCTGCTGGCCCGCCTGGGCGGCCCAGCGGATGAAAGAGGGCGTCCAGGTGGCCTTTGGCCAGGTCGCCGCCCCGTTGGCCATTGCGGTGTCTCTGGGCGACAAGAGCTTCCTGGACGACGGGCTGTATACCGACATGAATCGGTCGGGTGTGACCCACGCCGCGGTGGTGTCCGGGCTCCACGTCTCCTTTCTGGTGGGCGTGCTGATGGTGCTGTGCCGTAACCGCCGCCGCTGCGCTGTGGCCCTCATCCCGGTGCTGGTGTTCTATGCGGTGATGGCCGGGGGGACTCCCTCCGCCTTTCGGGCGGTGTGGATGCAAGGGGCCGCGCTGGTGGTGCCTGTGGTGGGGCGGGAGCAGGATACGCCCTCCGCCATGGCCCTGTCTCTGCTGGTGCTCATGGTGCAAAACCCCTTTTCCGTGGCGCAGGTGGGGTTACAGCTGTCCTTTCTGTCCGTGTCGGGGATTTTATTGCTCACCCCTAGAATCTACCGGGGCCTCACCAGATGTTTGGAGGAGCGTATCCTGCGGGGATGGAAGAAAATAGCGGGGAGAGCGTGGCAGTGGGTCAGCGCCTCGGTATCTGCCTCCCTGGGCGCTATGGTGCTGACGGTGCCGCTGGTGGGGGTGGTCTTCGGCCAGGTGTCCCTGGTGGCGCCGGTGGCCAACATCCTGACCCTCTGGGCCATGTCGATTTTGATGATGTGCGCCCTGGTCCTGGGCCTTCTGGGACTGTGGCTGCCCGGTGTGGCGGCACTGTTGGGACAGGGCGCGGGACTATTGGGCCATTATACCGTGTGGATGGTGCACAAGTTGGGCACATTCCCCTATGCGGTGCTGGATATGAAAAACATCTACCACGTGATCTGGCTGGTGGGAGCCTATGCGGTGTTTGGGCTGCTGCTGTGGGGCGGTGTGGCTCTGACTCAGGTGCTTTGGAGCGGAGCGGGGTTACTGATACTGCTGGCTCTGCCCGTGGGGCTGTCCGCCTTCACCGTGGCCCGGTCTGACTTGGTGGTGGGGGCGGTGGATGTGGGCCAGGGTGCCTCCACCGTCTTGATGCATGGGGACCACACCGTGGTGGTGGACTGCGGAGGGAGTGAGAGCACCTCAGCGGGGGACCTGTCCGCCGACTATCTGGCCTCGGTGGGGCGCACCGAGGTGGACGTGCTTCTGCTCACTCACTTGGACAAGGACCACTTCAACGGCGTGGAGCGCCTGCTGGACCGGGTGGAGGTGGGGGAGGTATATGTCCCCGTGTCCGCCAAAGACCAGGAGGAGGCCCAGCAGCTGGAGAGTTGGCTGGAGGAGAAGAGTATCCCCTGCCAGTGGGTGGAGGATGAGGTGGACTTGACCCTGGGCGAGATGGAACTGCGCATCATCCCACCCCTGGGCAGTGGCACCACCAACGAGGAAGGGCTGTCGGTGCTGTGCACGGTGGACGACTTTGACGTGCTGATCACCGGAGACGCAGACAGCTATGTGGAGCACATGATTGTGAAATACTTTGTCATCCCCAACATTGAGCTGTTGATGGTGGGACACCACGGCTCGGCAGACTCCACCAGCATGGAGCTCTTGGGATGGGCCCGGCCGGAGCTGGGCATCATCTCGGTGGGAGAGGGCAACTCCTATGGACACCCGGACCCGGAGACCTTGGAGCGGCTGCACCGCTCAGGGGTGGAGGTCCACCGCACCGATCTGGAGGGTACGGTGACGGTGGTGGTGCAGGGGGACCAGGTGGGAATCTGGTGAGAACAAGGAGGAGGGAACGGTATGCCGCCCAAGAATCAAACAGATAACACCGCCATGCGGGAATTGAAGCAGGCGCTGCGCCAGGGAAACCTAAAAAATCTCTACGTTTTTTACGGGGACGAGGCCTTTTTGCGGGAGTATTACCTGGGTGAGGTGAAAAAGGCCATTCTGCCCCAGGGCATGGAGGACTTCAACCTCCACACCGCCCAGGGCAAGGAGTGCTCGGTGGACTGGATTGCCCAGGCGGTGGACTGCCTGCCCATGATGAGTGAGCGCACCCTGGTGCTGGTCACCGACTTCGACCTCATGGGCCAGGGGGAGAAGGGGCGGCAGCAGCTGCTGGAGCTGTTTGAGGACCTGCCCGACTACTGCTGTCTGGTGTTTGTCTACGACCTGTTGAACTTCAAGGTGGATGGGCGGAGCAAGCTGGGCACCTATCTGAAAAAGTCGGAGGCACTGGTGAACTTCCAGCGCCAGTCCACCGGGGACCTCACCGACTGGATTGTGCGCAAGTGCAAGGCCATGGGCCACCGGGTGGACAGTGCGGACGCCCAGTACCTCATTTTCCTGTGCGGGGACAGCATGACCAACCTGTCCACCGAGCTGGAGAAAATCTGTGCCTACGCCTCGGGGGAGCGGGTGACCAGAGAGGACATGGACGCCGTGGCCATTCCCCAGGTGGATGCGGTGGTGTTCCAGATGACGGACGCCCTGGCCCGCCGGGACTTTGACAAGGCCGCCGCGGTGCTGGCCGATCTGCTCCACAGCCAGGAGGCCCCCATCATGATTTTGTCGGTGATGGGCAAGTATTTCCGCCAACTCTATACCGCCCGGCTCTATCTGGACGCGGGAAAGAGCCGCAGCGACTTTATGCAGCTGTGGGGGATGAAGCACTCCTTCCAGGGGGACAAGCTCATGGATGCGGCCCGGAAGTTCTCCCTGGTGTGGTGCCGTCACGCGGTGCGCCGCTGTGCGGAGGCAGACCTCCAGATGAAAGTGAACTACGGGGCGGAGGGGGAGATTCTCACCCAGCTGCTCATGGAATTGTCCGCAGGACGGAAGGTGATTGAATGCTGAAAATCAAAGAGGCCATCATTGTGGAGGGCCGTTACGATAAAAACAGCCTATCCCAGGTGGTGGACGGGCTTATTCTGGAGACCTCCGGGTTTGGGGTGTTCAAGGACGGGGAGAAGCTGGAGCTCATCCGCCGTCTGGCCCAGCGCCAAGGCATCATCGTCCTCACCGACTCGGACGGGGCGGGATTTGTCATCCGCAACTACTTAAAAGGGGCCATTCCCAAGGACCAGGTGAAACACGCCTACATCCCCGACGTGTACGGCAAGGAGCGGCGCAAGCGCAAGGCCGGCAAGGAGGGCAAGCTGGGGGTGGAGGGCATGAACCCCGAGGTATTGCGCCAGGCCCTTCTGCGGGCGGGGGCCACGGTATTGGATGGGGATGGGCCCGCCCCGGCCCGGGGCGACCTGACCCCGGCGGACCTGTTTGCCCTGGGGCTTACTGGGCGGCCGGACTCGGCGGCACGCCGGGAGAAGCTGCTCCACCGCCTGGGGCTGCCCCAACACATGAACAGCAAGGCCTTGCTGGCCATGCTCAACGCCCTGCACACCCCGGACGAGGTGGCGCAGATGGTGGAGGAACTGGAACAATCCAAGGAATAACCAAAAGGGGAGTGGACGAATGGTCCACTCCCCAAAACGTTGTGAGGGAAAGTTTAAACCTGAGGAATCTCAGGGGTGACTGGGGGCATCTGGTCGCAGCCGGTGCAGATGTTGGTGTCGGAAACCTCGTTGCAGCTGACGAAGGTGTCGCCCACGGTGGCCACAGCGCCGAACTCCACAGGCACCGCCACGCAGATGTCCTGGGTGATGGTGAACACACAGGAGCCGTTCTTCATGCCGTTGCACACCTCACGGCCCGGGGTTACCACGGGGGTACCGCAGCACTTGGTGGCAGTGATACCCGTCTGGGCGAAGGGGGTGACGGTGACGGGCACGCAGATGGAAGCGGACTGATAGCCCACGGCGGGGCAGGTCTGGGTCTCACCCAGCACCTCAGGATTTACGGTAGGAAGCATTGGAATCTCTCCTTTCTGGCCATCGCCGTTTTCAGACTATACCGGAGCGGGGAGAAGGGTGACAGATGGAGTTGTATTTTCCATGGGGTCTGGTACAATGAGAGAGAAATAGAAAGGGGGAACGGTATATGCGGAAAGGCAGAGTGATCCTAGATACTGTCGCTTTTTTATGGCACTGCCTGATGGCTGCCATCACCCCTATATGGGTAGGGTTCACGTATATGTTTCTGACCGGGAATGGGAAAGGGTACGACTACGATCTACGCAGTGAGGCGGATATCTATGTGCTCCTAGCGCTGATTGGGATGGTGTTCTGGGCGTGCTGTACCATTCCCACCTTTGGTTTCCTGACCAAAGAGTGCTCGAAGTTGGGGAGAAACCATCGTTTCATTCCCCTAGCTGTCTTTTTGCTTGTGGGGTTCCTGGTCATTTTCCTGTTGGGATGGGACAATTATTTGATGCTGTATGGTGTGAATGCATGAAAGGAGGGGGAGACCATGCGGGAGCTGCTGAAGAAGATGCGGGGGTATCTGATTTATAACGGTATCTTTTTTCTGCTGCTGTTGGTGGGTTATTGTCTGGAGCCCGGCCGTTTTGTGGGGGAGGATTGCGATTGGATTTGGATGTGGCTGGTGCCGGCTGCTTGCCTTTTGGCGTTTGAGCTGTATCTGGCGGGGGCGGTATTTGCCCTGGTTTATCAAAAACATGAATTTACCACAAAAGAGGTCTTCTTGTCCGCCCTGGTCATCTTGGTTACGACGTTTCTTTCCGTGGGTATTCCGACAATTCTAGAGAGTAACGGGCAAGAATTATTGGAGTCTCTTTGTTCTGCATTGCTATTTCCGGTGTGCTTTGCCGGTACCTATTGTGTGGTTTATTTCATTGCCAGATTCATCTACCGGAGGACATGGTGGGTTTAGAAAGCAGATGAAAGGAGAGCTTGGCTGTGATCGAGACACTGAAGAACATGCGGGCATATTTGATTTATAACGGTTTTATTTTTCTGGTGCTGTTGGTGGGTTATTGTCTAGAGCCTGGGCGTTTTGTGGGACAGGATTGCGATTGGACGTTTCTATGGATGCTAGTGACCGTTTGTGTGATGCTGTTTGAGGTATTCCTGGCTGGTCCGGCATTTGCGCTGTTCTATCAGATGTACCAGTTTACGGTGAAGGAAATCTTTTGGTCCGCTTTGATTATTTTAGTCACCACGTTTGTTTCTCTGAGTATCGCAGGTCTCTTGTTCAATGATTGGGAGTGGGTGAGTTTCGAGGGGCTCCTTTTCATTCTAAAGATTTCCCTGTGGGTTTCCGGTACCTATACCGTGGCGTATTTTATTTTGAGGTCCATTTGTAAAAAGACGAGGATGGGGTAGTGGGCAGAGAGAGCTACCAAAAACGGGAACGCCCCGAATGCAGCTGCATTCGGGGCGTTCCCGTTTTTGGTTGTCTAATGAAAACCCCCGGCTGTGCCGGGGAGTTCAAAAAAAGCTTTAGCGTTCCATATGAAGAAAAAACTCCTTTTGATACAATAAGAGTGCGGTCTGCCAACTGCACAAAAGTATCAAAAGGAGGACAAAAGGCATGAAGCCTAATGACAAGAACAGTTTAGCACATACAACATGGAATTGTAAGTATCACATTGTGTTTGCACCGAAATACCGCAGGAAAGTCTTTTATAAGGACAACAGAGTAGAAATAGGGAAAATACTGAGAGAGTTGTGCAACTGGAAGCAGGTAAAGATTGTAGAAGCAGAAGTGTGTCCCGACCATATACATATGCTTGTAGAGATACCGCCGAAAATGAGCGTGTCCAGTTTCGTAGGGTTTCTCAAGGGGAAAAGTAGCCTCATCATTTTTGAGCGGCACAGCAACTTGAAGTACAAGTATGGGAATCGGCAATTTTGGTGCCGAGGGTACTACGTGGACACAGCAGGGAAAAATGCGAAAAAGATAGCAGAGTATATCCAGAACCAGCTCAAAGAAGACCAAATTGGGGACCAGATGAAAATCAAGGAATACATCGACCCGTTTACGGGTAGCAAGCACTAATCTTTCGCAAGTGGCAGACCGTACTAACGCCTTGAGGCGTGGCTAGTAACAAAGGGCTTTGCCCGCATATGAAGAACCCCCGGCTATGCCGGGGGGTTCCTATTGGATTTGAATGACAACGTCCATGTAAAACGCGGTGTCGGTGTGGGAGACCACCAGGGTGCCGCCGTATTCCTTGGCGGCTGCGGCAATGGAGGACAGGCCGATGCCCTTGCCGGAATGTTTGGTGGACAGGTATTCTCCGTTGTGCTTGACCACCACGCCGTTGAAGCTGTTGCTGGAGACAATATACAGATCGTGGGAGTTTTTCATATCAATGGTCAGGTTGAAATAGCGCATATGGGGCGGCACAGTGGAGCACCCGGAGACGGCATTTTCCAGGATATTGCCCAGCAGACCGCATAGCACTGGTTCCGGTATGCGCTGGAGGGCGGGAATGTGGATGTTCCAGTTGGCCTGAATTTGTTCTTCTGCGGCAATGTCCCGGTAGTAATTCAAAAGGGCGTTGACCCCGCTGAGGTTGCAGTACTTTAAGGGGGAAGATGGAGGGATGGATTGCTCATATTCATGGAGATAGCGTGTGATCCCATCCATATCTCCGGCGTGGGCCATCTGGGAGAGGGCATGGATGGAGTGGCGAAAATCATGGCGGATCTGACGGGTCCGATCCATATATTCCTGCAGAGACTGATATTGCTTGAGCTGAAGTTGAAGAAAGTGTGTATGCTCCTCTTGGCGGTGCTGTTCGGCCAGAACATAGGAAATTCGGTAGAGAATGGCATAGATAAAAAAGAGCATTAACAGGAAAAGAGTTTCCATGCCAACATAGATTTGGAACATCCTGCCAGTGTGCAGGGTCTGGTAGGAAAGTGGGATGGTAAACACATTGGAAGCGGTGAACAGGACGGGAAAGATGAGAAAGGTATTCCAGACCGCGGTAGAATGAATGGTACGAATGGCGTAGGCAAAGTGCTTCCACAAAAATGGCGTGGCGGCTGCGGCAATGGCGAAGGACAGGGCCAACTGGAACAGCGTCGCGGAAAAGGAAAAGTCCAAGTAGTTGGAGGTGGGGTGCAGCCATGCGTCAAAGGCATAGGCAAAGCTGCTGGGAAAGGACATCAGAGCACAGGCGTTGAGAAACATGGCCGCGGACTGGGAAAGATTGGTGCGCAGCGTTCGGTGATAGAGAAGGAAGAACAGCACCACCGAGATGCCAAGGGGGACATTGATGTGGATGATATGGGAAAACGTCATCTGGAACAAGCCGATCAGGGGAAAGTAAATCAATGCCGCAAGGGCGCACAGCAGAAAGGTTTTTCTGGGGGAATATTTCAGCGAATCGTGCATGGGACAGTAGCAGATCCAGGCGGCGGGGATGATGATGGAAAACTCCAGCATGGCCCGAACATAGGGGGCAGCATCCACGAAAGTCACCTCTTTTCCAATCAAAATTCATCTGGAATGCCGTTGTTGGCTGCGGATCTTTTCAAAGTTGTATGCTCTCAACTGGTCCACAATCTTTTGGCTCTGTCGGACCTTGACCGGAAAGGCCGACTGGTCCTGAAGGACGCATTGATCCTTGCTCATCTCGGCGACGTAGTCGGCGTTGACCAGCACCCCTTTGTTGACGCAGAGAAACCGGGGATCATTTCCCACCAGGGTCTGAAATGCGGAGACGGTCATGCGGCAGCGGAGGGTAGTGCCACCTTTCAATTTGACCTCCAGGTAATGGGCATCGGTGACCACAGAGAGTATGTCATCGAGAAAGACAGAGTGGGTCTGTCTGCCGCTGGTCAGATTGACAAAGGGAGGGGCGTCGTCCATCAGGTGCACATCCGCCAACACCTGAAAAAAGCGGTCCTTGTCCAGGGGCTTGGTCAGGTATTCAAAGGCGTGGAAGGAAAATGCCTCCGGCATAAAATCCGAGCTGGAGGTTAAAAAGACCAGCTTCACCCAGCGGTCGGTGCGGCGAATCTGCGAAGCAACGGCAATTCCGTCCATCTCGCCCATGTAGATGTCCATAAAAATCAGGTCATAGCTGCCATGGGTGAAGTGTTGGAGGAACTCCTCACCGGAGGAGAAAAAGTCGGTTTCCATGTGCACACAGTGCCGGGCGCCGAACTCCTGACAGAGCGCCTGCACAGACCGCTGAAACCCGCGGTCGTCATCCACCAACGCAATGCGCATCCACGCCGTCTCCTCTCTCCCAAAGTCAGGGGGTGCCAGAGGCGCTTCGACGCCCCCTTTCGACCATCATAGCATAGAATGGACACAGATTCCAGCCAGTGGAAATTCTTTCTTGCCAGAAACAATACGTTGTTGCCAATTACCTTGCTGACATGGGAACGTCAAGCTAGAATGAAACCAACTATATCCAGCGATGATACTGTTGATGGATGCCGGGAAAGGAGATCAGGAAAGAAACGGATCAAGTGGATGTCGGGAAAGGAGATCAGGAAAGAAACGGATCAAGTGGATGTCGAGGGCAAGACAAGGAGGAACGTATGAGAACAATGGGAGAAAAGAAGGTGCCATGGGGCAAGAAGGGCAGGCGCGTGGTCAGTGCGGTGTTGGCCGCGGGTATGCTTCTGGAGATGTCCGGGCTCTGGAGCCTGGAGGGGGTTGGCTTTAAGGCCAGTGCGGCGGAGAACTATCTGGAGATGCCGGAGCGCACCCCGGTGAATGTGATGAACAAGCAAACCGCCGCTGTGGTGGAGAATACGCTGTCCCAGCCAGACGGAAGCGTGGCGTACTACAACTTTGTGGACTTTTCCGGCTATACCCTGACCAAGAATATGTCCAAGGTGAGCAGCAGCTCAGGGGTGTACATGAGAACGGTCCGTGGCGACGATCACTTGTATTACATGGAGTTCTGGACAAAAGCCGGGTATGGGTCCTGGAATGTCACTTATGACTGGAAGGACTTCCCTGATGAGTCCTTCCCGGAGGCCTATTCCTGGGAGGACATCTATGTGAACATGGGCACTGGCGCTGTGGCCAGTACAGAGAAGGACAACATTCAGGTGGGGCACTCCGTGAACGACCTGGTGGGAGAGATGAGTGACCGGCCCAGTTCGCCCTGTTCCAGCACCTGGACCCCCATGCCCGACCACACCAACCCCCGGATGACCATTGTGGGTACAGGGGAAGATGCCTCTTCCCATTCGGCGTGGTATGTTCTGGCCGACATGGTCTCGCCGGGCCAGGTGACTGAGTCCGACCCGGACCCCTGGGAGATCCTGGTGACGGAAGACGCCCAAGCGTACGACGGGAAGCCGGTAATCTGGCTTTGTGAGCAGGAGATGATGCGGCCGGCAAACCAGAGCACCACCAAAGAGGACCTGGCCGACTTGAAGCTGGAGGTGGGGGTTGTTCCCGCAGACGACCCCGCGGCCCAGGTGATCTATCTTCAGGCGGAGTGCGTCGCCCTGGAAAATGGGCTGGAGGGCGCCAGCTACAAGGGCGGAGCCCTGGGCTTCCAAATCGTTGACACCAGCGCACTGGAGGGAGAGGAGTATCAGATCGTCTCACTGGAGAATCGTACGGATACCTCCCAACTCAATTACAGCCTGTATCTCTACCAGAACTTTATCACCAGCGCCCAGGACAGCTACTATGAGGTCAACACCCCTGTCACCGATTTGGCGGGCAACCCGGTAATGCTGATGGCAGACGGCAAAAAGAACGTCCGCGCCAAGGCGCTGTTTCTGGACAATGACCCGGTCAATGTGGACAAGGTGCTGCTCTCCGGCACCAACGTGGATGCCAGCATGACCACGCTCCCCGGCCAGTGGCCGGAGGACCTGGACCGCACCAAGCTCTTTTCCACCACCGGGGATCAGGTGCAGCTGCGGGTGCAGCTCAGCGAGCGCATTGCGCCGCTGACCCAGGAGGAGATGGAGGACGTTACCCTCACCTGGAATCTGTCCAGAAATGACGGGGGGGATCTGGTACCGGTGACCGTCCCCCTGGTGGACGTGGAGGATGGATATGCCAACGGCGTCAACGCAGAGCCGGTATCCATCCTGGTGTTCCAGTCTGTGACGGTGGAGCAGGACTTCACGCCGCAGGGAGTTCAGATCCAGGCGGTGAGCCTGTCCACCGGCGGACACCTGCGGGACATCAGCGGCAACTACATGGAAACCCAGGACCAGAACGTGGTGGACGTCAGCGACAACCCGCCCACGGTGCAAAATTTCCTGGATACTGCCGCCCCTTCGGTGACCATCCAACAGGCGGAGACGGTGGCTGCGGACGAGTTTCTCATTGCCGTTGAGGTCAAGGACTCGGTGGAGAACGGCCTGAGTGCAGGCATGGCCGGTGGAAAGGTGGCATTGACTTCCAGCAAGGGAAGCTCAAACGTTCCCTATCAGTACACCTTTGATATGTCTCCCGAGACCCCGGAGAACTACTCCGGCACCGGCACCATAGGCAGCAGCGGGAATCTGATTTGGAACGATGTGTTCATGCAGCAGGACGGCACATACTACCTGCATTTGAAACTGACCGACACCCAAGGCGTGGAGTTGGATGACCAGGCCCCCTTCCAAATTCACCTCTACGCCCAGGATCTGCTGGGCAATGGTGGAGAGGTGGCCTTGAGTACCCAGGGCCAGAATATCTCCGTGGACCATGCGGCGCCCACCGTGAGCATCTCCAATGTCAAAACGGTGTCCGGCCAGGACCAGAACCAAAACAATACTGCCACCCTCACGGCCACCGTGTACGCCCAGGATCTCAATGGGGTGGAGCTGGTCAAATACCAATGGGTGGAAGCAGACGCGCAAGCCCAGGACAGCAACTGGATTATGGTGGACAACTGGGATGAGACCGGCGGCCTGCTGACGGTGGAGACCACGGTCTCCGGCGTCACTGCTGTCTCCAAGAAGCTGGTGGTGCAGGCCTACGATGTCCATGGAAACATGGCCCAGGTGGAGCAGTCTGTCACTGCGGATTTGACCAAAACCATTGTCAACTATTCTGTGTCTGACAACCTGGATGCTCCCATCGCCGACCCGGGACTGGTGATTGACCGGCCCGGCTGGACTGGTGAGACCGCCCAGGGCGGGGATCTCTATGTCCGGGCCATAATGACCATGGACAACCAGACCTATGTGGGCATTGTGACCAATCCCGACGGGGAGACCTTGTTCGGTTCCGCGTCCAACGCTGTGGAGTGGTATCGGGTGTCCATCGCTGAGGGTGTGTATTTGACGGTGGAGTCCGGTACCCCGGACTGGAGCTACTATGGCCCGGTGACGGTGCGCCTGAATGCCAGCGCCCAGTCCATGACACCCGTGGCATCCCAGGCTGTGGACGATGAAACGGATGTCACGCGCTCGGAAGATGTGGAGCTGCAGGTGTGTTATGCGCCGGAAAGAGACGACGTCTACGACATCGATGGTCAAATTCAAGTGCAGGACAGCTCCGGCAAAGGGGTGGAAGAGACCGACACATTCACCTATGGCTATTACAAATTCGACCAGTCCATGACAGGCGCCCGAATCGGGATCACGCTGTGCAATCAGCTGTATGACGACTGGGGTGTACAGGACGTGGATCTGGAAAACTCCTATGCGCTGTTCGTCCGCACCGATCAAGACGGACAGCTGGTCCAGGCTGCGGATGGGGCACCCGCTCCGGAGAGCGTCATTTCGGAGAAAATCCCCTTCAGCGCCGGACAGCAGCAGTGGTTCTCGGTACCGGCACAGGATCTGGATGGCAACAAGTTGACCACCGGCGCGTACACGCTGTGGCTCCATGTGGCGCAAAAGGGGGGCGGGGTGCAGGAGATCTACCTGCCCAGTGCCTTGCCCTCCGGCCGGGAAGGGTATCTGCTGCTGGATGCCGGCGAAATACCCGGTCAGTTTGGTGTGACATCCTACGACGGGTATCTCCCCGTCGCCTTCTCCTACGACAATGGCAGCGGCCTGGCCTGGAGCAAGACGGCCGAGGAGGGCCAGACTCTCCAGGTGTTGAACGTGGGCATTTCCAAGCCCAGTGGGGCGGAGGCTGTGACCCCCCAGGATGGGCAGGATGTGGCAGAGGCCAGAAAGGTGACCCCGGTTACCGTCAACGGCTACATCGTGGGCTACGAGGAGACCATGAACAGCCTGCACAATGATGCGGGACTGCTGAAGCTGACGCTGGCCTCCCAGTCTACGGAAGAAGACGGATATGGCCAATGGCTGGGAACGGATCTGGGGCTCGTGTCTGGCATGAAAATCTGGAATGCCGGCGCCACCGGCGACCCCAACGACCTGGACTTCCAGGATGTCAGCTGTGCAAATGGCGTATCCAGGTTGCTTGCGTTTAGCAACCTGGACTGGTACGACCGGAATGGGGGTGAGTGCGACATTGTGGATGACATCTCCCAGTACTCGGTTCAGGATGCGGGCAACGATAACCTGAAGTATGCCGTGGGGGCAAACACCATCTACTATCAACTGAAGATGGAAAACGGAAAACTCTCCCCCATCTATCAGATGCAGATCAACCTCACCACCCAGAGCCCGGAGCTGGAGCTGAACTACTCCTTTGGCCCCACCGGTCAGACAGAGTCCGGAAAGGCATACACCGAATATGTGGACGTGACCGTGGCCAATGCCTTCTCTCCCAGCGGAGATGTAAAGGTGTACTATGGATACCGGGAGGAAAAAACCGTCTGGATCTACCAGGAAGTCACCGATTGGAAGGAACCGCTGCGCTTCCAGGCCAACCAAAACGGGGAGTGGGGGTCCATGGGTGCCCGGATTGATGCCCCCATCGACTCAGACCTGAATACCACGCAGTGCCTGGTGATCTATGACGGCGCGGGCAACGCCAAGGTATTCTATCCCAGCTTCCATGTGGAGCGCAGCGATACCCAGTACTACGGCATAGCTGACGTAACCCCAGGGGTGTCTGCCTCTGCCTCCGCCGACGGCGAGAACTCCTACCGGATCAGCCTCTCCGCAGAAGAGACAGATGCCTGGGGTCAGGTGCTGGACGCCGTGGACAGCCTCACCATTCAGGTGGATCAGCGCAGTGCCGTCGATGTGAAAGCGATGGACCAGAATGAAAGCCAGCGCAATGAGGGGGGCATCAAATCCTTTTCCACCACTGCGACAGCCGACGGGGGAGCAGGTCTGACCATTTACGGGGACTTCCCCTACGATCCGTCGGTGGAAGAGGGGGCTATGGTGGAACACACCATTGTTGTCTCTGCCAGCTACAAGGCCAGCGGAGCTGCCGAAGAGGCTCTGTATGAGACCTTCCAGGTCTCTGCCTCCAACACCAAACCGGTTTTGAGGGAAGACGCAGAGAGGACGGAAAACTATCTGCAGGGCTATATCCAGGGCAACCGAATGTTCCGGGTCACCGAGCTCATAGACCCCCACGGCAGCCGCATTGCCGTGGACGTGGGATACGGCACATTCTGTTCCCTCCCCATCTATGAAAATGGCACGTACACCATCACTTTCGACGACATTTTTGGAAATGAGTATCAGCAGGGGGTGGAGATCACCGCCCTGCCCGAGGATCCCAAAATCAGCTTTTCCACCCTGGACTACACCCAGGATCCGGTGACCATGACGGTGTCCAGTGAACACAATCAGGTGGAAATTATCAATCCGGATCCGTCCTGGCAGGTTGCCACGGACGAAAACGGGACGGTACAGGTGACCGTGTCGGAGAATTCCTATATCGAGGTGTGGATAAGCTCCAAGGAGACAACCTATGTGCGCGGGTTCCAGGTCAGCAACATTTACAAAGAGGAGATCGAACCTATGGTCCGGTGGGACAGCTACACCAGTGTGGACCTGGAGAATCAAGTGATTTACGGGGATGTGACTGCCTACCTGGTGGATCAAAACGGCAGCACCCTCGTGGACCCCCAGACAGGCACCTGTCCCAAGTATGTCTTTACCGCCGGCGGGGAGACCAGCTATACCTTCCGCGGTTACGTCAACCAGTACGGGGTTCAGGGGCCGGACTATACGGTGACCCTGGACTATGAGATCAAACCCTACCCGACCCAGGAGGCGGACACCGTGGCGCCCGATGTGGGCATCACCGGATACCGGGTATACAAGGATACACCGGCTGAGGCGGGGGTTGCCTTCTGGTACCTCCATGAAGAGCGGCCCCAGGATGGCGCCACCCTGCCGGATTATCGGGAAAAATACGGCGCGGAAAACGTGTACACCGACATGGATGCCTTCGTCAGAAGCATGGGCTGGGCGGAGAGTTATCGCTGGAACGTGGACATTGTGGATGAGAGCGCTGTGCGGCTGTTTATCAAGTCGGACCTGTACGGGGAGGCGCCCACCTACGAGACCGGAACCAGTGATGAGATCCCGGGGGTGAAGCTCCAGGGCCGCAGCCTGGAGATCACCGGCAATGCGCAGTTTGTGCTCTACGCCGTGGATGAGGCGGATCATGTGACAGCGGTATCGGTGAATATTACGGCCATCGGGGATCAGGTGGATCCTGAGTATGCCCAAGTGGCGGTGGATGACGGTGCCAGTGTGCGCATCTATCTGATGCCCCCCAACATGGAAGGGGTCACCGAGCTGAAAATCACCAATGACGCCGACAACGACGGGGTGCCGGATGCCGTGTTGGATCAGGATCTCAACTCCTCTTTCTATGGATATTCCTACCTGACGGTGTGGGAGAACGGCCCGGTGAATGTGTTCTACTCCTATGAGTACCGGGGTGAGTTGGTGACAGGCCAGATGGAGATGGAAGTCACCGGCGTGGACACCACACCGCCCCAGGTGGTGGATCAGGTCAAATGGTCGGCAAACCATGCTCTGTCCGCCACCAACCAGGAGGTCAGCGCCCAGATCCAGTTCAGCAGAGGGCTGCAGGATGTCTATCCCATTGACAGTCAGGGACAGCAGATCCCAGTGCCCCAAGGGGTGACCATCTCCTTCCTGGAAAACCAGGTGACGGTCACGTACGACAACAACGCACCGGCCTTGACCCTGCGTGCGGTGGCCGCCGGGCGGGATGATCTGCTGGGCGCTGTAAACCTGGATGAGGTGGACAACGTGGATACCACACTGCCCAACATCACCTATCAGGTGGACTATGGCGACAACCACCGCCAGGCGCAGATCAGCTTCACAGCGGATGAGCCTGTGGTGTTGATTCAAAGCGGAACACGTGGGGAGTCCATATCCGTAGACGTGAGTACAAATGGTGTCAAAGAGTATACCTTTACAGACCTTGCGGGGAACGCAGTGACGGTCTCTGTGGCCATTGACGGGCTGGTGGAGGAGGAACTGACCTTGCAGGTGTCCACCACCGCCAGTGACAGCGGCATCATAGCCCCTGCCACCTATCAGGCACAGGTGGGAGACCAGCTGTACGTGAAGGTCAATCGCGCCGCCACCATGACGGTGAGCGGCGGAAGCCCGGTGCCCATTTCCGCCAACGTGTGGACGCAGGTACAGATTGCAGAGGATCTGGCCGGGCTCTATCCCTCCATCCGTGTGGTGGATGATTACGGAAACGCGGCCGTGGCACAGCTGCTGAAGGTGCCTGTGCCGGATCGGACGGCGCCGGTAGTCCTGCTTCACCGGAAGAACCTGACCGTGGCTGCGGGCACCAGCAGAGAGGAAATTGACGCATTGCTGCGGGACAACATTACCGCCTTTGATCTGGGCACCCCGGAGGGGATGGAATTTGAGTTTGTGTACGACCCGGCGGTCAGCGGCACCCAGACGGTGATCTACACCGTGCGGGACGGCGCGGGAAACGAGCGGGTGCTGGAGGGC
>OEQQ01000123.1_pt1 | contig 18543 bp, 10 predicted proteins | sample 1539741 | NCBI WGS metagenome assembly OEQQ01 (sample SAMEA3891876, study PRJEB23780) | metagenome | biome: terrestrial biome; feature: animal house; material: Caecal content | place: Italy | collected 2015-05-05
GAAGGGGTTTTCGGAGACTACTTCAGAAAAAGGAGGATAAAATGGCTAAGAAGAAGTTGGAAAAAGCGATGGCTTTGGTATTGTCCGGCACGCTCGCATTCGGCCTTGCAGCCTGTGGGGGCAATGCGGAGCAGACGGCGGAAAGTACCGAAGTTTCGAGTATAGCGGAGAGCGGGGAAGAAGAGCAGGCGGCTGCGCCGGAAGTCTCCCCGGAAACGCCGGTTTTGTATGAATCCGCATACGGCAGCAAGGCGGAGGCGCTGCAGGCGGGGCTTGACCTGAATGTGGAGATCGCGCAGGAGGGCATGATTCTTCTGAAGAATGAGGCGGACGCTCTTCCGTTGGCAGGAGGGGCGAAGGTTACGATGCTCGGTTATGCGGCAATCGCACCGAATGCGGGCGCCAGCAAAAACGGAGGAGATGCTTCCGCAGGAGCGGCGATCGCACAGGCTACGGTAATTTCCAGCATGGAAAGTGCCGGTTTTTCCTTAAACACTACGGTGCTGGATCAGTATACGGAGTGGGCAGAGCAGGAAGTGGAAGGCGTTGAAGTAGCGGAGGGGGAAGAAGCTCCGAAAAAAACGTCCGATTTGCTGGTAGCGGAAGATTTTAAGGCGGTTTCTGAGACCGACGAATGGAAGGCTTCTCTGGAAGAGTATTCGGATGCGGCTATCGTCGTGATTTCAGGCGGTACAGGAGAGATCGCCCAGGGAGGAAGGGTACATTCCCTTCAGCTGGACGCAGCGCAGTATGAGCTAATCGACTATGCTGCGGCAAATTTTGATACGGTAATCGTGCTGGTAAACAGCTGCACTCCCCTTGAAATTGCGGAAATCCAGAGAAACGATGCGGTGGATGCAATTCTGAATATCGGGGAACCCGGCGACAACGGATTCGAGGCACTCGGACAGATTCTTACCGGTGAAGTCAATCCTTCCGGCAGGACGGTGGACACCTGGCCGGTAGATTTTACGGAAAATCCCTCTTATGTGATTTTTAACACCAGGACCAGCGACAGCGCGCAGGGAGAAGATGGAAACGGAACGATGACTGGTTATTCGCAGTACAGCGTGAACGGCGAACTGGTCAATACATGGTCCGTAGGATATGAAGAAGGCATTTATGTCGGTTACAGATATTATGAGACCAGAAGCTATGAGGAGAATAAGACCGGAGCCGCGGATGAATGGTGGAATGCGAATGTGAACTACCCGTTCGGCTATGGCCTTTCCTATACCGACTTTTCCTGGGAGGTCACCCCGGCTACTGCGGCTGATTCCGAAATTACGAAGGCGGATACGCTGACGTTTGACGTCGAAGTGACCAATACGGGAGATGTTGCTGGCAAGGAAGTGGTTCAGCTGTATTATACCGCTCCTTATGGCCAGGAAGAGACCGGAAACGACACCGTGATCGAAAAATCCTATGTGGTCCTGGGGGATTACGCGAAAACGGATGTGCTGGAGCCCGGGGCCAGCGAGACTGTACAGGTTTCCATTGATGTTTCCGATATGGCGTCTTATGACGACGTAACGGACAGGACCTATGTACTGGACGCGGGTACCTACAATGTCAAGATCGCGGGCAACTCTCACTACGGCATGACGGAAAATGACGTAGACTTCAATTATACTGTAGCGGAAAAAGAGCTGTGCAATGAAGCGGTTACGGGCGCGGAGATCACCAATGTCCTTGACGATGTGACGGAAGGGTTTGCGGACGAAGGTTATACCGCGCTGTCCCGCAGCGATTTCGAAGGGACAATGCCCGATGGCTTTGAAGCTGTAAAGGAAATTTCCGAGGAAGAGTACGCTACCTGGGATTACGATGATTCTGCGTTCAACGCCTACTACGATATGGCGGAAATCGGGACACCTGTTTATGAGACGGATGCTGCAAACCGGACATCGGATCAGTATTCCATCGTTTTGTCCGACCTGATCGGGGCGGATGCCGACGACGAGAGATATCAGGAGCTGGTGGAACAGCTGACTCTGGAGGAGCTGGCGGAGCTCGTGAATGTTGGCGGATTCAATTCCGTGGGGATTCCGTATATTGGAAAACCTTATTCCCGCGATACCGACGGACCGAAGGGATGGACGGGTAACTACACGGATACGAACGACCGTTTCAACTATTTCAGCTCGGAACCGATGATTGCGGCGACCTATAACGATGACCTCCTTTACCGGATGGGCGAAATCATCGGCGAACAGGGGCTGTGGGGTAACAGCACGGTTTCCGGAGGAATGGTATACAGCTATACCGGATGGTATGCGCCGGGAATGAACATCCATCGTTCTCCGTTTGACAGCCGCGTGACGGAGTATTATTCTGAGGATCCGTATCTGACGGGAAGTCTGGCAGCAAACGTATCTCAGGGCGCAAAGTCCAAAGGATGCTATATTACATTGAAACATTTTGCGTTCCACAATGATGGCGGAGGATCTTCCACCTATCGTTTCGGTCCTATTTCCACCGGCACAGGAAGAGACGGACTGTCCGCTTGGATGACGGAACAGACGGCGAGAGAAATTTATCTGAAAGGTTATCAGCAGGCGGTAGAAGAAGGCGAGGCTACGTTCGCGATGGGATCTTTCACCAGAATCGGAAAGACCTGGTGCTCCGGAAGCTATGGCATTATGAATCAGATTACCCGCGGCGAATGGGGATTCGACGGAGCGGTTGTAACGGATATCGTACTGTACAATTCCTGCAACGCATATCAGCTGATTAAGGCGGGTGCGAATATGATGCTGGATGCCAAAGTCTACGGTCTGGAAGGCGGCATATATCTGGATGTGGATGAAATTCTCGCCATGGACGAAGATGCGAAGAATGTTACGATCCATTGTATGCAGGAAGCGGCAAAACAGATTCTGTATATGGTAGCGAACAGCAATGCCATGCAGCTTCCGAAAGGAACGAAGGTGATTTATACCGACACCGTTGAGGTGGACGGAGAAGATGTTGCCATTGAGCTGGCAGAAGCCAAAGCGGGTGAGGAATACGTCTCCGAAGCGCTCAATACGGCGATTTTGAACACCTACTATCCGTATTCTGATATCGTCTATACGGCGGAAGGGCTGCCGGAAGGCATGACCTTCGATGCGGCGACCGGCACGATTGGAGGCACTCCTTCCAAAGCGGGCGACTACACCGTGAAAATCACGGCGGAAGCCACGGGCTACGAACCGGCATCCATCGAGCTGACCCTGACGGTTGCGGAATGACGGAAGTTTCCGGAAGGAATAAAAGAAAGCAGGAGGAATTTTTGATGAAAAAGAAAATGATGGCGGCTTTGCTCATGACGGGTGCAATGCTGTTGATGACGGCCTGCGGCGGGAACGATGCTGCTGCCGGAAGCGATGTCGACGAAGAGGCGGCGGAAACGGAAGCGGTGAGCGGAACAGAATATATTTTCGAAGCGGAATATACGGTGCTGGAAGGACTGGAAGGCCTCGGGGTATCCGGCTCGCCCACCGGCATCGGGCTTGCGAAAGAAAATGCCAACGCCAGCAACGGCTTTTATGTAGGGGAACTGGGAGCGAAGAGCCCGATCACATTTGTGATTACATCGGACGCGGATGCGACAGCCACTCTTAAAGCTGTGATGGGATCCAATACGCTGGGAAACTGCACCTGGAATCCCGCGAGCCTTGTGGTGACCGTAAACGGAGAAGCCATTGAATATCCGGAGTTTACGACGGATAACGGCACGGATGCAAATGATCAGGAAAATTTCAAAACGAAGAATCTCGGGGAAATTCAATTGAAGGCCGGTGAAAATGAGATCGTATTTACGGCCGGGGACAACACCTACCGGAGCAATATGGCCAGCGCGCCTTCCATTGACTGTCTCAAAATTACGGCGGATGCGGCGCTTTCCATGGAAGAGGTTGTGGAAAATATCGAATGCCGCTGTGAAAATTTGTGCCATTGGCCCTGAAATTTAGGGCCATGGCAGAAATGGAGAGGAATATGGGTTTTATCTGGAGTCATAAAAAAACAAGAATCTGGTTTATTGTGACCGCCATCGTGCTGATTCTGGAAATCATTCTGACCTCTGTCCTCCTTGGAGTTCCCATCGTCACGAACTCCCTGAGTCTCGTCTTCGGCGGGGAACGCGCCAACGTCGTGGAGGATAACAGGGACGAATGGTATGACAGGCAGTATGCGGATAAGGAAGCGGTATTGGATGCGGCCAATGATTTTGTAATCGAGGTGGAAAAGGAAGGAATCGTTCTGCTCAAAAACGAGAACAGCGCGCTTCCTCTGTCCGCGGAAGGCGCGCGCATCAGCGTATTCGGTAAAAATTCCGTAAACCTCGTCTATTCCGGATCCGGTTCTGCCAGCAGCAACAATTCCGGGGCGCAGAAAACGCTGTATGACAGCCTGGAGGCGGCGGGGATTTCCTATAATGAAACGTTGAAACGTTTTTATGAAGATTCCGCGAAATCCGGCTCCGGAAGGCCGGCGAATCCCGCGATGACGTCTGGACAGAGACTGGCCGGTTTCGGAACAGGGGAAACGCCGATGGAGTCCTATCCTTCCGACGTAACGGGCAGCTATACGGATTATCAGGATGCGGCGATCGTCGTATTTTCCAGAATCGGCGGAGAAGGGTTCGATCTTCCCAGAACGATGGCGGACAGCTTCGGAGGAGCTGCCGTTGCAGGGGCCGTTTCGGCGGACAGCCATTATCTGGAGCTGGACGCGAATGAAAAGGCGCTGCTGGAGCATGTAAAGGAGAATTTTTCCAGAGTGATCGTCGTGCTGAACGTGGGTACTACGATGGAAATTCCGGAACTGCAGGCGGATGAGGGGATCGACTCCATACTCTGGATGGGATTCCCGGGCGCGAGCGGCGTCATGGCGCTGGGACAGATCCTGACAGGAACGGATGCGGATGGAAATCAGATCAGCCCGTCCGGCCACACGGTGGATACCTGGGCCGCGGATTTTACAAAGGATCCGACCTGGTACAATACCGGCGTTTACGGCAGTGAATTCGGGAACCGCTATCTGTACGGCGGAGAAAAAACGGATTACGCTTTCGTGAACTATGAAGAGGGTATTTATGTAGGATACCGTTATTATGAGACGCGGGGATACGAAGAGAAGAAAGCAGATCCGCAGTCCACATGGTATGAGGACAGCGTAGTGTATCCCTTTGGCTACGGCCTTTCCTATACAACTTTCGACTGGGATGTGTCGTTTTCCGTGCCGGACGGCAGCGCGATCACGGCGGAGGATACGCTGGAAGTATCCGTAACGGTGAAAAATACCGGTGACTATGCCGGAAAGGATGTTGTGGAATTATATTACAGCGCTCCTTACGACTACGAAGGGCCTGCGATTGAAAAGGCGCACGTTGTGCTGGGCGATTTCGCGAAAACAGGGCTGCTCGCTCCCGGGGAAGAGGAGACGATTACCCTCACTCTGGACGCAAAGGATATGAAGTCCTATGATTACGCCGATGCGAACGAGAACGGATTTTGCGGTTATGAATTGGAAGCAGGGGAGTACGGCCTCATCGTCGGAAGCGATGCTCACACGGCGAAGGGCAGCGCGGTGTATGTCCTGGAAGAAGATGTACAAATGCCTGTCGATACGAATGCGGACGGTGAAGAGGTAGAAGTCGTCAACGCTTTCGACGACGTTAGCGCCGGTATTTTCGGGACAAACACCTATGCCTCCTACGTATCGAGAAAAGACTTCGAGGGTACGGTTCCTTCGGACTATCCCGAAGATTCTGAAAGAACCCTGACGGATGAGATCAAGGAGACGCTGGACGAGTCGATCAAGCGCAAATATAGCGAGCCGGATGCGGGAAAGCCGTGGGAGGTAACGGGAGACGCTCCGTCTGCCGCTCCAGTTAATAACGGGCTGGCATTGAGGGATATGCTCTACGATGAAGCCGGAAACTACGTGGGAACGGTGGATTTCGACGATCCTCGCTGGGATACTTTGCTGGATGAAATATCTCTGGACGAGATGAAGAACCTGGTAGGATTCGGAGCGTTTCGAACCAATGAGGTGCAGGGCGTCGACGGTGTGGTCGGAAAACCGCTTACAACGGATGCGGATGGCCCCAGCGGCTTCACCAGCTTTTTATCGGAATCGGTCGTATACGGAACCTGCGCGTACCAGGCGGAATGCGTCATGGGATCCACCTGGAACACCGATCTCGCGGAGCGGATGGGAGAACTCGTGGGCGAGGAAGGCCTTGCGGGAAATGAAAAAGGAGACGGCCTGCCTTATTCCGGCTGGTATGCGCCGGCGGTGAATATTCATCGTTCGCCCTTTGCGGGAAGAAACTGGGAATATTACAGCGAAGATGGCCTGCTGTCCGGCAAGTTCGCTGCGGGCGTCATCCGCGGAGCGAACAAAAAAGGAGTCTATTGTTACGTAAAGCATTTCGCGGTGAACGATCAGGAGACTGACCGGGAATATAACGGAATCCTCGTGTGGTCTAACGAGCAGGCGATGCGCGAAATTTATCTGCTTCCTTTCGAAATTGCGGTGAAGGAAGGCGGCGCGACGGGAATGATGTCTTCTTTCAACCGTCTCGGCATGAAGTGGGCGGGCGGCAGCTATGCGCTGTTGACGCAGGTACTTCGCGAGGAATGGGGTTTTCAGGGGACCGTCATTACGGACTACAGCCTGAACACCTATACGCATGTGGATGAGATGATCCGTGCCGGGGGCGATTTGTTCCTGACGCAGGATGCGAAGACGTTTGCGATGGCTGATGATGCGACACAGATTACGCTCCTTCGACAGGCGACAAAGAACATTCTGTATTCCGTCGTCAACAGCAATGCCATGAGCATTAAGACGGACGGATATCTGATGCCCATATGGAAGATGGTTATGATCATTGCGGAAACGATCGTTACCGCAGGTTTGGCCCTTTGGGGGATCCTTGTAATCCGGTCTGTGAAGAAAGAAAAGAACCGGGAAAACAGGGCATAGTGTCATAGAAAAGCAGTAAAAAAACTGAAAGAGGCGAAAAAGGCGCGGATCGTTGAAAAAGGCGGCGATTCGGGCCTGTTCGTCGTACCTCCCTGTCAGTTGTGCACCTATGGGTGCGGATTGTGCAAAAACTCCCTTTTTTCTGTTCGAATGTGCTAAAGTAAGATCATCAAAAAGCGGGCCTGCTTTTAAATACTTATGAAAAGGGAGGAAATACAAATGTTAGCAATTAACATGGACGACGTCATCAAAGTGTTAAATGCCGTAAAAGGTCATTTGATCGCGCTGGGCATCGTGCTTGTGCTGGGCATCGTCATCGCGGTAGCATGCATGAAGCTGCCCAAAGCGACGAAGAAACTGGTTCGCAGCCAGACCGGCATCGCGGTGATCCTCGCGGTTGTGATTATCGTCAATCTGATCGTATCCGGTCCGATGTTCACGATGATCAACCTGGCGATGGGCGGAGGCAGCATCACGGAGGACAGCATGGCGGAGGCCTATGAGGTCAACACCGAGCTGGTCAGCGAGGGCGTCACCCTGCTGGAGAACGACGGAACGCTTCCGATCGCCAGCGGTTCCAATCTGAACGTGTTTGGCTGGGCATCCACCGCTCCGGTATACGGCGGCGTGGGATCCGGCGCGCTGAACGATCAGTACGCTGTGACGGACCTGATCACGGGTCTGAAGAACGCGGGCATCAACGTCAACGAAGATCTGGTCAACTTCTATGAATCCTATCAGGCCGAGCGTCCCGCCGTGGGGATGTGGGCGCAGGACTGGACCCTGCCGGAACCCAATGTGAACGCGTACTCCGCTGAGCTGCTGGACGGCGCGAAGGCGTTCTCCGATACCGCGCTGGTGGTGATTTCCCGTCCCGGCGGCGAGAATGCGGACATGCCCATCGATATGGCGGCGGTTGTGGACGGCAGCTGGCTGGAAAGGGATGCGGTTACGGGCAACACCTATTTCAACGGCGTCTATGACGACACCCTCAACGAAGGCAACGACTGGGATGAGGGAGACCACTATCTGGAGCTGAGCAACCGGGAAGAAGAGATGCTGGCCATGGTCTGCGATAACTTCGATAAGGTTGTGGTTCTGATCAACACCAACAACGCCATGGAGCTTGGCTTCCTGGAAACCTATGATATCGACGCGGCGATCTACACGCCCTGCCCCGGACAGAACGGTTTCGACGCCGTGGGCCAGGTGATCGCGGGCGCGGTGAATCCTTCCGGCAAAACGGTGGACACATGGCTCTACGATCTGTTCAGCGCTCCGAACATGAACAATTTCGGCCAGTTCACCTACGATAATATGGACGAGTACACGGTCGTTTCCACGAAATTCGGTTCCGATGAACAGGGAACGGCGATTCCCAGCTTCGTGAACTATGTGGAAGGCATCTATGTGGGATACAAATTCTACGAAACCGCTGCGGCGGAAGGGCTGATCGACTACGACAGCACGGTAGTCTATCCCTTCGGCTATGGCCTGAGCTATACCACCTTCGAACAGAAGATGGGAGACATCACCTCCGAGAACGGCGTCGTTTCCTTCGACGTGACCGTGACCAATACCGGTTCGGTGGCCGGCAAGACGACGGTTGAAGTTTACTACAACCCTCCGTATGAAAACGGCGGTATCGAAAAAGCGACCGCAAACCTGGTTGCCTTCGACAAGACGAGCGTTCTGGAGCCCGGCGCTTCCGAGACGCTGACCATCTCCTTCAACGAGGAGGATATGGCTTCCTGGGATACTTACGGCGCGGCCGCATATGTTCTGGAAGCCGGCGACTATGTGATTTCCATCAACTCCGACTCCCACACGATTCTGGATTCCAGAACCTATACGGTGGCTTCGGATGTGGTCTACTCCGACGGGCGTTCCACGGACGCTACGGCACCCGAAAATCTGTTCTCCGACGTGGAAGGCGACGTGATCTATCTGTCCCGCGCGGACGGCTTCGCGAACTATGAAGAAGCTACGGCGGCGCCCGCCAGCTATTCCATGAACGAAGAGGACAAGGCGACCTTTATCAACAACTCCAATTACGATCCGAGTAACTACAACAATGCGGATGACGTGATGCCCACCATGGGCGCGGACAACGGCCTCGCGCTGGTGGATATGCGCGGCGTCGATTACGACGATGCGCAGTGGGATACCTTCCTGGATCAGATGACCATGGCGGATATGGCGGAACTCATCGCCATGGGCGGATATCAGACCGCTCCCATCAGCTCCATCGGCAAGGTGCAGACCTATGACTGCGACGGCCCCGCATCCATCAACAACAACTTCACGGGTCAGGGATCCATCGGCTTTGCCGGCACCGTCCTGATGGCGTCCACCTGGAATACGGATACCGTTTACAAGTTCGGTTCTTCCATCGGCCGCATGGCGGACGATCTGGACGTATCCGGCTGGTATGCGCCCGCGATGAACATTCATCGTTCCGCATTCTCCGGACGTAACTTCGAGTACTACTCCGAAGACGGCGTTCTGTCCGGGAAACTGGCCGCTCAGGCGGTTCAGGGGGCTGAATCCCACGGCGTATATTCCTACATCAAGCACTATGCGCTGAACGATCAGGAGACGAACCGCAACAGCATGATTTGTACCTGGGCCAACGAGCAGTCCATCCGCGAAATCTATCTGAAGCCGTTCGAACTGGCTGTCAAGGAAGGCGGAGCGGATGCGGTGATGTCCTCCTTCAACTACATCGGCACTGAATGGGCGGGCGCCAGCGACGAGCTTTGCAACACGATCCTGCGCGACGAATGGGGATTTCAGGGCATGGTCCTGACTGACTACTTCGGCGTATACGGCTACATGAACGCCGATCAGGCGATCCGCAACGGCACGGACTTCTGTCTGGTGAACTATCCGACGGCTACGAACTATCTGAAGGATCAGACCAGCGCCACAAGCGCCATCGCAGCGCGTCAGGCGTGCAAGAACATTCTTTACACGGTTGTGAATTCCCGCGCTTATGCGGAGGAGAACTTAAATCCCGGCATGGCGGGATGGCAGATCGCGGTCATCGTCATCGACGTGGTTCTGGCGGCCGGGCTGGTTGCGCTGGAAGTGATCGCTGTGAAGAAATATCAGAAGAGAAAGAAAGAAGAGGCTGCACAGGCATAAGGATCTGACGGACTCGCAACCTGAAAAAAGGGCAGGAAAGGGCTGATGCAGCCGGCGAAAGGCGCCGGAGGGCTTCGGCCCTTTTCCTGCAAGTTATGCGCAAAACAGTGCGACTTATGCGAAAACCCGCAATTTCGATTGCGATTGTGTTAAAGTGATCTCAGGAAAAAGCGGGCCGGCTTATCAAAAAAGGAGACAGCGATTATGAAAATGATAAAACAGTGGATTGCGGATCATCCGAACATCTGGGAATTTATCCTGTTCAACATTTTGTCCAACTGCGCCACGGTGACCAATTTCGTGGTCATGTGGCTTTGCACGGGCTTTGTGTTCACGGCGTTTAAGACACAGCCCTTTCAGTTCTTCATCTTCAACTACACGAATGTGGAGAGCGATCTGGGACTCTGCGGGTTTCTGAGCTTCCTCGTGGCCACGGCCGCGGCGCAGACCGTGAACTTCTTCGTTCAGAAAAACTGGGTATTCAAGTCCAACGCGCAGTTCGCGCAGGCGGTTCCGAAATATATCGTGCTTGCGGTGGTTCTGGTGATCATTTCCGCGGCGCTGCCGGCGTACAGCCAGGCGCTGTTCGTGAACATCGGCATTCCTGCAGCGCTGGCGCCTACGCTGGCGAACATCGTCAACATCGTGGCGCAGGTTGTGATCAGCTACCCTGTCATGAAATTCGTGATCATGAAAAAGGACGGACAGCAGAGCGCTGCCTGAGGGAAAGGGGTGACGACATGAAACATGCAGATCTCATCGCAAAGATGACGCTGGAAGAAAAGGCCGCGATTTTGAGCGGCGCATCCGAATGGGAATCCAGAGCGATTAAGCGTCTGGATCTTCCGTCCATCTTCTTTTCGGACGGCCCGCACGGGGTGCGCAAGCAGGAGGGCGCAGGGGACCATCTGGGCCTGAACGCTTCCGTGCCGGCCACCTGTTTCCCGACGGCGGCAACCGTCGCCAACAGCTGGGACGAAAGCCTGGGCGAGGAACTGGGGAAAGCGCTGGGCGAGGAAGCGGCCGCTCTGGGCGTGGACGTGCTGCTGGGCCCCGGGCTGAACATCAAGAGAAGCCCGCTGTGCGGCAGAAACTTCGAATATTTTTCCGAAGATCCCTACCTCGCCGGGAAGATGGCGGCCTCCTATGTGAAGGGCATTCAGAGCAGGGGCGTTTACGCCTGCCCGAAGCACTTCGCCGTGAACAGCCAGGAAGAGCGCAGAATGGCGATGAACTCCGTGCTGGACGAGCGCACGCTGCGGGAAATCTATCTGACGGGCTTTGAAATCGCGGTGAAGGAAGCCAAAGCCAAAACGATCATGTCCAGCTACAACGAAATCAACGGCGTATACGCCAATGAGAACGAGCATCTCCTCCTGGAAATCCTGCGGGACGAATGGGGGTTCGACGGAATTGTGGTCACCGACTGGGGCGCTTCCAACGACCATGTGAAGGCGGTTGCCTGCCGCTCCAACGTGGAAATGCCCGCGCCCGGCCTGGATCCGGCGAGGGAAATCATCGCGGCCATCGAAGACGGGACGCTGAAAATGCAGGAGCTGGACGCCTGCGTGGACGATCTGCTGGACGCCGTTCTCTACCTGGCGCAGAGCAGGAAGAATCATAAAAAGGAGTTCGACAGGGAAGCCCATCACGAGCTGGCCAGGAAAGCGGCCAGGGAGAGCATCGTGATGCTCAAAAACGGTCCCGAAGGGCTTCTGCCGCTGAAGGAAAACGCGAAGGTGGTGCTGATCGGCGACTTCGCCATAACGCCCCGGTATCAGGGCGCGGGTTCTTCCATGGTGAATCCCACAAAGGTGGAGACCATGTCGGAAGAGATCCGCAACTATCCCCTCAACTGCGTGGGGTGCGTACAGGGATATCGCCGCACCGGGGAGGCGGATGAGGCGCTGAAAAAGGCGGCGCTGGACCTGGCGGGAATGGCGGACGTGGTCATTTACTGCTTCGGGCTGGACGAGCTGAGCGAGTCCGAAGGGCTGGACCGCACGCACATGCGGATCCCTCAGAACCAGATCGAGCTGCTGGAGGCGCTGGTGAAGGTCAACCCCAACATCGTGGGCGTGCTCAGCGCGGGTTCCTCCATCGAGATGCCCTGGCATTATTGCTGCAAGTCCATTCTGCACGGCTATCTGGGCGGACAGGCCGGAGCCGGCGCGATGCTGGACGTGCTGACCGGCAGGGCGAACCCTTCCGGGCGGCTGAGCGAAACTTATCCCATCCGTTACGAGGATACGCCGGCGTTTCGGAACTTCCCGGCCACCGAGCGCAACTCCGAGTACAGGGAGAGCATTTTTGTGGGATATCGCTACTTCGATACGAGCAAGGTCAGGGTGCAGTATCCCTTCGGCTACGGGCTGTCCTATACGTCATTTGAATACAGCGATCTGAACGTGTCGGAGGACGGAGCGTCCTTTACGGTCAAAAATACGGGGGACATGGACGGCGCGGAGGTGGCGCAGCTGTACGTGGCGGCGCCCAAAGGGAAAATTTTCCGCCCCGACAAGGAGCTCAAGGGCTTCGCGAAGGTATTTTTAAAGGCCGGGGAGAGCAAAACGGTCCGGATCCCCTTTGACGACAAGACGTTCCGCTACTGGAATACGAAGACCGGCGGCTGGGAGGTGGAAGCGGGCGAGTACGCGATCTGCATCGGGGCCAACGTATCCGATATCCGCCTGAAGGGCTCGGTCACAAAGGCCGGAACCGCGGAAGATATGCCTTACGATGCGCTGTCCATGCCGAAGTATTTTTCCGGCATGGTGCAGGAGGTATCCGACCAGGAATTCGAAAGGCTGTTGGGCCATCCGATTCCCAGCGGCAAGTGGAGCGGCGAGCTGACCAAAAACGACGCGATCTGCCAGATGTACTATGCCAGGAGCGGACTTGCGCGGCTGATCTATAAAGTGCTGACCAATTTGAAGAAGAAGAGCGAGGCGAAAGGGAAGCCCGATCTGAACATCCTCTTCATCTACAACATGCCCTTCCGCGGCATCGCGAAGATGACGGGCGGAGCGGTCAGCCTGGAGATGGTTGACGGCATGGTGCAGGTAGTGAACGGACATTTCTTCCGGGGAATGGGAAAAATCATCGGCGGATTCTTCCGAAACAGCAGAGCCAACCGGGAATTTGAGAAAAAACTGAACGGGTGACGCCGGAAAAAACGTCGCCGCAACGTTTTCGGGGGCAGGAGCAGCCCACATGGGCCGCTCCTGCCCCCGATTGTGTCCGGGATCATTTCTTTTGCGGCTGCTCCGTGTACGGAGCGAAGCCGATCTCTTTTGTCAGGAAATGCTCTGTTATATTCAGAAAATTCGCCTCATGCTTTTTCTCGCAGCGGGAGCAGAATCTGCAGCGTAAACCAGTTATCCTGGGCGTGCAGCGTCATGGTGCCGCCGTACTTGGACGCGGCGTGGCGGATGCTCTTTAAGCCGTAGCCGTGGTTGAGCCGATTGTCCTTCGTCGTCTGCGGGAGCCCGTCGGCGGACAGCGTCAGCGCGCTTTCCGTGTAATTTTCGCACTGGATCATCAAAAGCTGATTCTGCTGGTATACGGAGAGGGTCACCAGGCGTTTTTCCGGATCCGAAAACTGGGAGACGCATTCTATGGCGTTGTCCAGCATATTGCCGAAGATGGAACAGATATCCTTGACGTGCATGAAGGATACGAGCTTCCCGTCCGCCATGCAGGTGAAGTTGATGTTGTTTTGAATGCAGTAGGTGCTTTTGGTGGTCAGCAGGACGTCCAGCACGCCGTTTCCGGTATTGGTGAGCGCTTCCTGGGTCAGGATGGCTTCCTCCATTTCCAGAAGATACTGCTCCTTTTTCAGGGGATCCTGCTCGGCGCGGATTGCGATGAGATAATGTTTTAGGTCGTGAAACTCCCTGCGGAGCAGCTCGATGTTGTCGATGGAAAGCCGGTACTGGTCGTACTGATGCTGCAGAATGATGTTCATGGCCTGGTTTTCGCTGCGCATGCGCAGTTCTTCCCGCTTATCCTGCATGGCGAAGAGCATCACCAGGCCCCCGAAGTCCACCAGCGTGCGGACATAGAGAATGGAGCTTGTGGCGCTGGAGAATGGGGTATTGGGCATGACGAAGCTGATGTTGCTGATGGCGAAAGCGCCCAGCCCGATCATGGCGGCTCCGGTGAGCTCCATGGGATCGACGCTCATGCCTTCGTCCCGGGGAATCTGATTCCGCTCGAGGATGAAATAGACCACGAGGACCAGGGTATAGATCGCCAGCATGGAAAGCGTGGAAAGCAGGGGGCTGGTCCGCTGGAAGGTCAGAGCGCACCAGACGTAGAGCTGCCAGTGCAAAGAGGCTGTGAATTCCGCCAGAACGAAGGCGCGGAAGCAGCAGAAGGCCGCGTCCAGCCAGGTCGTTTCGCACAAAATCCAAAGCGGCAAAAAGAGGAGGCCGATGGCGCCCAGCATGGTGGGAATCCAGAACCAGATGGGCAGCATGCCCGCCACGGTCTGATAGAGGATGAAAACGGCGAGCATGGCCGCCAGCGCCAGCGCGAACCTGCGCCCGGCGACTTTGCGGCGCAGGAGCAGCAGGTAGACGAGACAGGATCCCCATTCCGCCAGCGCCGTATAGATCCTGGGCGTATCCATGAGCATATCCAGACTCATCGCGAAATCCCTCCCATATAATCCGTCAGCGTATCCAGAAACGCCTTTTTATGCGTACGGCTGACGGGCAGGTCCTGACCGCCGGCAAGCAGCACGCTGTTTTGCAGAACGCCCGACACGTGCGCCAGATTGACCAGATAGGCGTTGTGGCATTTGGCGAAACTCTTATCGTTCAGAAATTCCTCCATCCGCTTCATCGGCCCCGGAGTGAGGAAAGAACCCCTGTCGGAATGAACGATGATGTTGTGCCGCTGGCTTTCGATATAATAAATCCGGGAAATGTCCAGACGGAGATGGCCGCCCTTCACTTCGATGGTGAGATAATTTTTGGTCTGCTTCTTATTCACCTGACGGATGGCCTTCTGGAGGATTTTGGAGAAGGCCAGGTATGGGACCGGTTTGACCACATAGCCCAGCGCGTCCACCAGATATCCCTGCACCGCGTAGGAAACCGTGGAGGTGATGAAAATAAAGGCGACATCCTCATCCAGAGCCCTGATTTTTTCTGCCGTTTTCATGCCGTCCAGATGCTTCAGCTGAATATCCAGAAGCAGGATATCGTATTCCGGACGATAATCCGATACGATGTCCAGGCCGTCATAAAAGACGCTGATCTGGAACGAGACGTCATTTTCCCGCTCAAACCGTTTCAAATATCCTTCCAGCGTCTGAACATAGGACGCTTCGTCCTCTACAATGGCGATTCGAATCATGGCGCATTCTCCGTTCTGGGCTGCGGACAGCCTGTTTTCTCCTTTTTATTGTATAGGAAGCGTATCAAAAATGCAAGATTGAGCGGATTCGGACACTTTTTTATGGTAAAATTGAGTAGGAGGAGGTGGCTTATGCTGTGTGCGATCTGGACGGCTCTGGCGCTCCCGGCGATCATCGCAGGGATGATTCTGCACCGGAAGGCCGAAGCATGGGGAAAGAGCAACTGGGCGATCCTGCCGAAATGCCTGTCCACCTGGATGATTGTGGGAAACGCGATTCTCGGCATCTGGGCAGCCGGGGACAGGAGCGGGCTGGATAAGAAATGGATCCTGGCCGCGTTGATCCTGTTTCTGATGGCGGACGGATTTCTGCAGGTGAGTTTTTTCGCCGGGATGGCGGTATTTGGGGCCGGGCATCTGGTTCTGATCGCGTGGTTTCTCACGCGGGGAGCATTTCACCCGATCAGCATCCTCTGGTGGATCCTCTTTCTGGGAGGCGCTCTCCTGCTGTTTCGAAGGGAAATGGAGCGGGGGAGGGAGAAGCCGCTGCTCTATGCCATGCTGCTCTATCCCGCGGTGCTGATGGGGATGACGGCCATCGCCGTGACGCTGCCGTCCATGCTGGGAGCTGGCTACCTCTGGGCTGCGGCAGGGGCGGTCCTGTTTTCGGTTTCGGACCTCATGGTGGGAAAAGGATTTTTCAGAAAACTGTCCCCTCCGGCCGACGCCCTGGCGCTGGGGCTGTATTATGCCGGGATTTTCTGCATTTCCATGATGACGTGGTTTTAAAGGAGAGAAGAAGATGAAAGCCAGGATTTTGATTTTGAACAGGGGAGACGAACTGTGGGAACCCCTACAGGCATATGCGGAGAGCTGTTCCTGGAGCGGAGGGCGCTATCTGGCGGAGGATATGCGGCAGAACCTGTCGGACTGGGAGAGAGCGGTGGCTCTGCTGTATGGGAATGAAATCGCGGGGTTCTGCGCCGTCCTGAAGAAAGACTGCATCGACGATGTTTCCTACACGCCGTATATCGGCTATGTCTTTGTGGGGGAAGCCTTCCGGGGAAAGGGGTTTTCCGGGACGCTGGTGGAGGGCGCGGAAAGCTACCTGAAGAAAACCGGTTTTCGGGAGGCTTATATCGTCAGCCATCACGACAACCTGTATGAAAAGTACGGGTATGTGCACGTGGATACGAAAGCGGCCTATTGGGGAGATATGCAGAAGATCTACAGGCACGTTTTCTGATTTCCCGGGCGGATCATCCGGTCATTGAAAAAATGATGAGCCGGCAATGATCGGCTTCATGTCCGAACGTATTTCTGCCTGGGGCTGTTCGGGCGTTTTGGAAGCGTCATTTTCAACTGGCCCGTTTCGAGAAGCGGGACGACGTAATGGCGGATTGCATAGCTGGCGGTTTTAATTCCCAAAAACGCGGCGATTTCCTGTCGGCTTCGCGGTATGCTGCAATAGGAGAGCAGATCGGGAGCGGGGGCAGCCGGCTGATCGGGACCGACTGCGGAGGAAGAGATATCCGCGCCGTTAAACAGGGTGACGACAAACTCGTTGCGGCGGTTTTCGAATACCGGCGCGGGCAGGCCGTAAGAAGCCATTTCACGACGGATGGTAGGGATTCCGGAGTAGCGGTTTTCCGCATCCGTAAGAATTTCCGCCATAACAGCAAGCGCTGGATTCCTCAGATCCGGCCGCGCGTGTCCCAACTGTTCCACGGTCATCCGACCGTAGAGATTTCCGGGGCTGTGAATTTCCAGACGATTCGAAAAAAACGCGATCTGGACTGGAGTGCCTTCCGTATAAATGCTGTAATCGCGATGAATCAGGGCGTTCAGAATGGCTTCCCGAAGCGCGTTGACAGGGTATTCGGTACGATCAAAACGCCGTCCGGTATCCGGATCGACAATGGTTCGGGTTTTCATATTGCGTTTACAGAAGGAGAGCGCGTCCGCCGCCATTTCAGATATGGTCCCTTCGATACGTTTGTTATCGAGAAAACGGGAGGAATCCTCCGGGACGATATCGCCGATTTCCGTGCCGGGGACGACGACGGCGGTGATGGCGAGCTGCGGAAGGTAGCCCTGCGGATAGATGGCGAAGTTCATGACGGCGGCCAAAGTGGGGATGTCGTTCCGGGTAATATTGAGCAGCTCGAGCTGCTGGCTCTCATTCAGCTTTCCGAAACCGGGCCGCTGCAGACGGCGATCCAGCAGATAGCGCTGTATGGCGTCCTGATCCAGCGAAGAAAAGGATGCGCGCCCGACGGGGCGTTCGTCATCGTGCAGATGTTTCCGAAACGCCTCATAACTGTATAATTCATAATCCGTCATGGGCAGGTCGGCATCGCCTACGCGGATATAGGAGCCCTTCACGCGTCCGGCACCTTTATAGTAGCAGGGTCTGTCGGCGATGTCCACAGCCGGGATTTCGGCGGAACAAACCGGCAGCCCGTCAGCTTCGGCAATGGTAAAAACCGCGCGGACAGGAGGTTCCATCTGATTGCATTGTTCCGTGACTTTTTTCTGCAGTTCCTGGAGGTCGTATACGCCGACCGCTTTAAAATCCTGCTTTTCATCCAGACCGAACAGCAGGATACCACCGCTGTCCTGGTTCGAGAAGCTGGACAAAGTATCGTAGAGGCGTCTGGGGCAATCGATATGGGCGGCCTTTACCTCCAAAGTCTGGGATTCTGCCTTTTGTCGGCTTACGGTAGCCACAAGATCTAAAAGTTCTTCCGCGAGCATAAAGATTCCTCCTTCCTGATTTTCATTTTAGTTTGAAACTTGAAGGAAGTCAATCAATATTCTTCCATCTTTTTCGACTTTGTTTTAAACTTTGTTCCAAAGTTTAAAAGTTATTCGATTCTGATGCTAACTTCTTAAATTCTTTGAAAGGAATTTACAAACCTGCGGGAAGCCGCCCGCGGCGAAGGCGCGACGGAACAGGGAGGACGGGAAGAAGGAAGAGAGGAAGGACGAAAAGAAGGACGGGAAGAGGGAAGAGAGGAAGGACGAAAAGAAGGCAGAGAAGAGGGGATCCGG
>OEQQ01000124.1_pt1 | contig 18516 bp, 15 predicted proteins | sample 1539741 | NCBI WGS metagenome assembly OEQQ01 (sample SAMEA3891876, study PRJEB23780) | metagenome | biome: terrestrial biome; feature: animal house; material: Caecal content | place: Italy | collected 2015-05-05
GCTTAGTGAGCAAGCTCCCACGCGGCATTTTGTCATATGTGCCTGCAAGGCTGAACTGTTACATTTTGATGTTTCACGTGAAACATTTTAGAGTTGTATTTTTCCTATCATCTCACTTCTTTCTATGGTATAATAAAGACAGATTTTAAATTTCGAAGAGAAAAGGAGCAAATTCCTGATATGAATAAAAAGACGATTCCATCTCTTGCAGCTTTTTCCGCCGTTACCGCTCTGGCATTCCACGCAGTGAACCGATTTTATTTTTCCACCAGCACTTTAAAAAACATTTTGAAGGAAGATGATTCCAACTATTTTAAATGGAGATTTGGAAAAGTAAAATATACGAAAAAGGGAAATGGAACTCCTCTTCTTCTTCTCCACGATTTACTCGTCGGAAGTTCCGGATACGAATATCTAAAAATTGTGGATGAGCTTTCCCGGAATCATGAAGTCTATGTCATCGATCTTCTCGGTTATGGTCTTTCGGACAAACCCAATATGACTTATACCAATTATCTTTATGTCCAGCTGATTCTGGATTTTGCTAAAAATGTGATCGGAAGAAAGACGAATATCGTCGCATCCGGAGACTCCTCTGCCATTGCGATTATGGCATGTCACAATGATCCCGAATGCATTCAGGATGTGATTTTACTCAATCCACAGAGTTTGAGCCGTCTGAACCTTTCTCCCAATCGCCAGACCCGGTTGATGAAGTTTCTTTTGGATCTTCCTGTCCTGGGAACATTTATCTATAACATGATGACGTCGAAGGAGAGCTTTCGTCAGAATTTCAGAGAAGATTTTTTTTACAATGCGCATTTGATTTCTGAAGAAATGGTTATGGCTTATTCCGAAGCATCCCATTATCCGGACTACAACGCGAAGTACAGCTATACCAGTTATGTGGGGAGATATATGAATACGGGAATCGTTCATGCTCTCAGGGAGATTAACCACTGCATCTATATCGTCTACGGAAAAGGACAGCGCGAGATCGAAACGATTACCGATCACTATCTCAATTTTAACAGCGCCATCGAAAAAGTCGGAATCGACGATGCGGGCCACTTTCCTCATATCGAACAGCCCGAAGCCACTCTTCAGCAGCTTCACATCTTTTTATAAAATAAAAGTAAAACCGATTCGGCCTCAGAGACTGAATCGGTTTTTCTAATGTTTCACGTGAAACATTTTTTATGAACCTGTGAACACCATTTTATTACTATTTCAAAGGATCTTTTGCAGGCGCTCCGGCTTTTCTCGGAAACCGTTTTGGAGTTGAACGCACTTTCTGAATCATAAAGAGATTCCGATAGATATCGCTGTCCGGAAGGATAAATTCCTTCTGTCCTTCTATCTTTCCCCCCAACAGGGAAATGGCGTGTTCTGCCGCTTTCGCCTCTTCGGCTATCTTTTCGGATTTATAGGATATGAAATATCCTCCCTCTTTCACATAGGGAAGGCAGAGTTCGGCAAGCGTGGAAAGATTGGCCACCGCTCTGGAAACGCAGAGGTCGTACTGTTCACGCTTTTTGGAAGGGGCCGCATAGTCTTCCGCCCTTCCATGAATCAGCTCCACATCCTGCAATCCCAGTTCCGTCGAGAGTTCATTCAGAAAACGAATTCTTTTCTGCAGGGAATCCAGCAAAGTGAGCCTAATCTGCGGAAATGCAATTTTCAGAGGAACGCCCGGAAATCCCGCGCCGGTTCCGATATCGATAACAGCCGCACTCCTTTCGCGGATCTGGGGCCATGCCCGGACGAGGGAAAGGCTGTCCACAAAATGCTTTTTCAAAACGTCGTCAAAATCCGTAATGGCGGTCAGATTCATGACTTCATTCCATTCCGTCAGCAACTCAAAATAGCGGATAAACTGGTTTTCCTGCTGTTGCGTCAGCTGTATGTCAAACTGCTGCAGATCTTTTCGAAACTGTCCCAAATCGTGCATAGAACGTATGTTCTCCTTTTTATTCTTATGGCTACCTGCGGGATTCGTGTTCCAGATAGACCAGAAGAACCGAAATGTCCGCAGGGGATACCCCGGAAATCCGGGAGGCCTGTCCCACGGAAACGGGGCGAAACTCTTTGAGTTTCTGTCGCGCTTCCAGGCGAAGGCTCTTCACATCGTCATAGTCGATGGAGTCCGGGATCCGTTTCTTTTCCATCTTCCGATACTGTTCCACCTGGCGCTGCTGCCGCTCGATGTATCCCTGATATTTGATCTCGATTTCCACCTGTTCCAGAACCTCCTGGGACAGCTCCCCGCGCTCCGGATCGATTTCTTTCAGTGCTTCATAGGAGAGTTCCGGCCGGCACATCAATTCCGCCAGCGTGGTGCCCGTTTTCAGCAGCGCGCTGTTATGCCGTTCCAGAAAATTCTGGTTTGCCGAAGAAGCTCCGATGACAGTATTTTGAAGCCGCTTTACTTCCTCTTCAATCGACCGCTTCTTCTCTTCCAGATGGCTCATCTGCTCTTCCGAAATCAGTCCCGCCTCAAATCCCTTTTCCCGCAGGCGAAGATCCGCATTATCCTGCCGGAGCAAAAGCCGGTATTCCGCCCGGGACGTCATCATCCGATAGGGCTCCCGGTTGTCCTTCGTCACCAGATCGTCCACAAGAACGCCCAGATATCCTTCCGACCGGTCGATCATCACGGGTTCCTGATCCAGACATTTTCTCCCCGCGTTGATTCCCGCCAGGATCCCCTGAGCGGCCGCCTCTTCGTAACCACTGCTCCCGTTGAACTGCCCGGCGGAAAAGAGCCCTGAAATCTTCCGGAATTCCAGCGTGGGATACAGCTGCCTGGCGTCGATACAATCGTATTCGATGGCGTAGGCGTTTCTCACGATTTTACAGTGCTCCAGTCCCGGAACGGTCCGATACATGGCCAGCTGAACATCTTCCGGAAGGGAAGAAGACATCCCTCCCACGTACATCTCGTTGGTATATCTCCCCTCAGGCTCGATGAAAACCTGATGGCGATCCTTTTCCGCAAATTTCACCACTTTATCTTCGATGGATGGGCAGTATCGTGGGCCGGTTCCCTCGATGATCCCCGCATAGATCGGGGAACGGTCCAGATTGGCGCGGATGATTTCATGCGTCTTCTCGCTGGTATAGGTCAGCCAGCAGGAATCCTGCCCGATCTGCACTTCCTCCGGATCCGTGGAAAAGGAGAACGGAACGACCCTCTCGTCCCCCTTTTGTTCCTCCATTTTGGAAAAATCGATGCTCCTTTTATCCATTCTGGCCGGCGTCCCGGTTTTAAACCTGCGCATCCCGATTTCCAGTTCTTTCAGGGAGTCCGTCAGGTGCACAGCCGCCTGCAGCCCGTTGGGGCCGGTATGGGTAATGGATTCCCCGCAGAGACATCTGGCATTGAGATAAGTCCCCGTACAGAGGATCACCGCCTTCGCCTCGTAGACGGCTCCGGTAAAAATCCGAACCCCGGTTACCTTTTTGTCCGCGCCCCTCCGTCTCTCCTCCGGATCCGCGTCCTCCGTCAAAAGCTCGCAGACTTCCGCCTGCTTGATGGTCAGATGCTCCTGGTTCTCCAGGATCATCCGCATCCTGCGGCTGTATTCCGCCTTATCCGCCTGCGCCCGAAGGGAATGGACGGCCGGGCCTTTGGAAAGGTTCAGCATTTTGGACTGGATAAAGGTATGGTCGATATTCTTTCCCATCTCCCCGCCCAGGGCGTCCACTTCCCGCACCAGATGTCCCTTGGAAGATCCCCCGATATTCGGATTGCACGGCATGAGGGCGATGCTGTCCACGCTCACTGTAAAAATCACCGTTTCCAATCCCATCCTGGCGCAGGCCAGCGCTGCCTCACAACCCGCATGTCCCGCCCCGACTACGCATACATCTGTCCTGATTACAATCTGATCCATCGTCTCACCCTATGTCTCCATCTTAATCTGAACCTATCATACAACATCTTTCGCCGGGAAGAAAGACGTTTTTTGATCCCTCCCCCTTTTGACCCCCGCGCTCTCCTGTGATAAAATGAAAAAAAACCGGAAAGGAGAACCCATGAAAGCAGTTTTTTATGACGGAAAGGATGCCGTTTACCGGGAAGACTACCCCATCCCGGAACCAGGAGAAGGGGAGAGCCTGGTGCAAATCCTCCTCTCCGCCGTATGCAATACCGATAAAGAAGTTTTAAAGGGGTACAAGCCCGACTTCAGGGGCGTCATGGGACATGAATTTGTCGGAAAAGTGATCACTTCTTCCGATCCTTCCCTTGTGGGAAAACGGGTTGTGGGAGAACTGAATGAGGAATGCGGGCGCTGCATCTACTGCAGAACCGGAAGGCCCCATCATTGCACGAACCGCAAAGTCATCGGCCTCACGGGCCGCGACGGCTGCTTCGCGGAGTATATGACCATCGCCACCCGCCTCCTCCATGAGGTGCCGGATTCGCTCCCCACCCGGATCGCCATCTTTACGGAACCTCTTGCCGCCGCCCTGGAGATTTTGAACCAGGTGCATGTACGGCCCGACTTAAACGCCGCGGTCATCGGGGACGGCAGGCTTGCCCTCTTCGTAGCCCAGGCGCTGGCGCTCAACGGGATCGACCTGACGGTGATCGGACGCCATCCCGAAAAGCTGGAAACCTTCAGCCGCTTTGCCAAAACCGCGACCCGGGGAGAAACGGAAGGCTATGAACTGGTGGTGGACGCCACCGGATCCCCATCCGGCCTCGCTGACGCCATGAACCTCGTCCGCAAGAAGGGAACCATCGTCATCAAGAGCACCTATGCAGGAAACGCATCCATCAATATGAGCCAGGCGGTGGTCAACGAGCTCACCATCGTGGGAAGCCGCTGCGGCCCGTTCGAACCCGCCTTAAAGCTTCTGGAAACCGGCCGGGTACAGCTTCCTCCCGTCCGGCTCTACGAATTGAAGGATTTCCGGGAAGCGTTCTCTTCTCCGGCCTTCAAAGCCGGATTTTCCTTCGAGGAGAGCTGATCGAAACATCCAAAACCGATCAAATATACGTATCTTCACGCGGAGAACCCCACGCCCCGGGTTCTCCGCAGTTTTCACCCAGCGGCAGGCCGCGTTTTCAACGGATTTTCTCTGCCGCAGCGCGATTTTCTCCGTCATTTTCCCATGCAGAATTTGGAGAAGATTTCGTTCACCAGATCCTCCCCCACCTCTTCGCCCAGAATCCTTCCCAGGCTGGCGTAGGCGTTCATCAGATCGATGGAATAAAAGTCTTCCGGCATTTCGTCTTCCAGACTCCTTTTCACCAAGCACAGGCTGTCATAGGCTTCCTGAACCGCCTCCCTGTGTCTTAAGCTGGTGATCATCACCTCGTCGTCCATCCCGATTTTCCCATGAAAAAACATCTTCCGAATCTGTTCTGCAAAGGCCTCCAGCCCGATGTTTTCCCTGGCGGATGTCCTGATCACCGGAATCTCCTCTCCCCATTTGCCGAACTGTTCCCGGAGGGATTCCTCCGAAAGGGCCGGCTCCAGATCCGTCTTGTTCAACAAAACGATGACCTTCTTATCCCGGATCAGCTCCATGATCTCCGCGTCGCTCTCGTCCAGGGCCCGGGAGGAATCCACCACGTACAGAATCAGCTCCGCGTCCTGCGCATATTTCCGCGCCTTCTGCACGCCGATTTTTTCCACAACGTCCTGCGCGTCGCGGATTCCCGCCGTATCCACCACATTCAGGCTGATTCCTCCAATCCGAATGGATTCTTCCAGCGCGTCCCGGGTGGTGCCCTCCACATCCGTGACGATGGCCCTTTCCTCTCCCACCAGAAGATTCAGAAGGGAGGATTTTCCGGCGTTGGGCTTTCCCACGATCACGGTGCGAATCCCCTCTTTCAGCAGCCTCCCGTCTTCCGCAGATTCCAGCAGACGCCGAAGGCGGTCCAGAAGTCCGTCCACCGTGAGGGAGAGTTTTTCCGGATACCCTTCCGTGCTGATGTGTTCCGGGTCGTCCAGAGCGGATTCGATAAAGGCGATTTCATACAGAATTTCGCTTCTTATCTTCCGCACCGCTTCCGCCAGCGATCCTTTCAGCTGCTGGATGGAAGCCTTCAGGGCGAATTCGTTTCGGGAATGAATCAGGTCCATCACCGCTTCCGCCCGGGAAAGGTCGATCCTCCCGTTCAGGAAAGCCCTTCTGGTAAACTCCCCGGGCTCCGCCAGCCGGGCCCCGTTTTTCAGCACCAGGTTCAGGGCCTTCTGCAAAAGGAGGACCCCTCCGTGACAGTTGATTTCCACCGTATCTTCTTTCGTATAGCTCCTGGGGGCCAGCATCAGGGAAACCATGACCTCGTCCAGAATTTCCTCCCCGTCCGCAAGAAACCCGTAATGAATCGTGTGCGTCTCATATTCCCGAAGCCTGTGATGCCCGGATCCGGTCTGAAAAATCCGGTCCGCTACCTCCACCGCTTCCGGCCCGCTGATGCGGATGATTCCGATTCCAGAGTCCGACATCGCCGTGGCGATGGCCGCAATCGTATCCGTTTTCATTGTTCCCTCCATCGTGAATCAAGTGAATAAAAACGAGCTGCCGCATGGGGCTCTTCAAAGCCTTTCCTGTGCGGCAGCTCTCATCCGTTATTTCTTCAGCGTTACAACCACATGGCGGAAAGGCTCTTCCCCTTCGCTGTGCGTGGTCACATATCTGTCGTTCTGGAGCGCGGAATGGATGATCCTCCTCTCATAAGGATTCATCGGCTCCAGGGAAACCGGTCTCCTGGTCCGTTTCACCTTATAGGCGATGTTCTTCGCCAGATTCTCCAGCGTATCCTTTCTTCTCTTCCGGTAGTTCTCCGTATCCACCTTCACGCGGATATAATCTTCGGATCCCTTGTTCACCACCAGGGAGACCAGATACTGCAGGGAATCCAGAGTCTGTCCGCGCTTTCCGATGAGGACGCCCATCTCGTCGCCGCTCAAGTCGATATCCATCTGTCCCGACTCCTCATCGTAAGCCACATCCACCGCCACGGTCATGTTCATGGCGGCGAAAACGTCGTTTAAGAAGATCCTGGCCCTGTCTTCCACCGTTTCCCTGACCCGTGCCAGAATAACCGCCGGTTTGGCGTTGAACCCTAAGAAACCGGAAGATCCTTCTTCCACCACATCGTACTCCAGGCGGTCGCTGGTCACCACAAAGTGCCTGCAGGCTGCGGTAACAGCGTCGCTCACTGTTTTTGCGGTAAATCTCTGGAATTCCATGGCAACCCCTCCTATTTCCTGTTATTCCTTTCGTTGTAGTCCTTTACCATATTCGCTTTCGCGGCGAGACTTCCGGGCCTGGCCGCATTCTTATTGTAATATTCCGTCGCCTTTCTGACGGCTTCATCCTTCTCTTCCTGGGTCATGGAGGAAGCCTTCGGCTTCGTATTCACGGCGGGAGCCGGGCTCTGCGGCTTCACGTTCCTGGTGCTCATGGTCGCGTAGCTGTTGAGCTTCTCCGGATCGATTCCCTTTTTGCGGAGCTTCTCCTTGTGCTTCTCCACATTCTTTTTGATCTCCGCATCGATATCCATCTTATCGATGTGCTTGTTGATGGCCACCTGCTGTACGCTTCTGACCACGGAACCGGCGATCCAGTAAAGGCCCATACCGGCGGGCAGCGTATAACAGAATACGGCGGACATGATCGGCATGATGTTGTTCATCATCTTCATGGAGGACATCATGGAGTTCGCTTTATCGTTGTCCGTTCCCGTATCCGCCTGAGGCATCAGTTTCACGTTCAGCCACTGGGTCACGGCGGAAAGGATCGGGATCGCCAGCGCCGCGATCACCATCAGCCAGGCGCCGGCCGCGATGGCTTCGCTCACCATGAAGGACGGGGGATTTCCCATGTTCAGCCCCAGGAAATTGTTGTAGCGGTCCATTTTTTCCATGGTATCAGCGATATCCGTCGCCAGATCCGGGAAATTCGCGGCAAGGTTGTTCCATTCCGCGGTGGAAGCCTTGTAAAGGACGTCGATAAACGTATTCTGCATGTATTCCACGTTTCCGGAAGTAAAAGCTTCGCTGGCGAACTGTCTGGCATACATCGCCCCGTTGGTAAAGTTCTCCGAATTGCTCAGAAACTCCGCGCTTCCCGGCGTGTTCACCAGCTTTTCCACCAGAGGGAAAAAGGCTTCCTTTACCTGCGCCACATAAGCGGGCACATTGGAGAATACCCGGTAGAGGGCGAACAGGATCGGCATCTGGATCAAAAGCTGTACGCAGCTGCCCGTAGGGGATACTCCGTACTTGGCGTAGACTTCCTTCGTTTCCTGATTCATGGCCATCATGGACTCATTATCCTTTTTGCCGCTGTACCTCTTCTGAATCGCCTGCAGTTCGGGGTTCATCTTCGCGCTCAGCTTGGAAAACTTCTGCTGGCGGATCGTCAGAGGCATCAGGAGCAGATAAATCACGATTGTGAACAGGATGATGGCGAGACCGATATTCGGAATGCCGATCTTGTCCAAAACCCAGAAAATACCGTTCATGATCCATCCCAGCACCCTGGCGATCGGGCCCAGAATCGCTCCGTCATACTGCGATAATAAAATTGAATTCAATGGTGTTTCCTCCTGCTTTCAGGTCCCGGAAGATCCGGAACCGGATCGTATCCTCCTTTGGAAAAAGGATTACATCTCAAAATTCTCCAGACAGCAAGCAATCCTCCCCTGACCGCCCCATATCTCTGAATCGCTTCCAGGCCGTATTCCGAACAGGTGGGAATATAGGGACATCTCGTCCGCTTTAAGGGGGACAGATATTTCCGGTAAAACCGTATCGCTGCTATCAGAATATTTTTCATCACTCATGATCCGACGGCTTCACGATATTGTGAAGCTTTCCCAAATGCAATACTGCGCTCTCCATCTTCGAATAAGGGATGGAGGCCGCTGTGGCCCGCGCTGTGATTACTATATTTAAACCACTATTAAATATATCCTCATGTAATCGATAGCTTTCCTTAACGAGCCGCTTCACGCGGTGTCTCACCACGCTGTTTCCTACTTTCTTGCTGACAGAAATTCCGAGGTAGTTTACGTCCTGATGATTTTCCGATACGAACATAACCAGATACTTGTTGGCGCGGGAAACGCCGGTTTTGTAAACTTCCTGGAACTGACGGTTTTTTCTCAGACTCTCTGTGAATTTCATCCGTTTTTCTCCATAGAAAAATAGGCCACAAAACTGCGGCCTATGCGGATAATCTCTTTCTTCCTTTTGCTCTTCTGGCTGCCAGCACTTTTCTTCCGCCAGCGCTGCTCATTCTCGCTCTGAAGCCGTGTACTTTGGAGCGCTGCCTTTTCTTCGGCTGAAATGTCATCTTCATAAACTGCCACCTCCCTTTCCAACCTCAATCCATCATCAAGGCAAAATCTACAGCAGCACAAAACCGGCTGCTGCGCAAAATCGTAATATATCGGAAAATATCGCTATCATTATATAAGGAAAGAAAATAGAAGTCAAGCAAATCCCGGCAAATTTCGAAAATATAATTTCCGCCCAAAACGCCGCAAAAAAATCGTTATTTTCCACAATACAAGATCTAGTTTCCTTTTTTCGAGCGAAAATACAAGATATAGAACTTCAACATCTGTGGATTTTGAAATCCACATTATCCAGATTGACATAACTTTATCCACAAATTGTGGAAAACTTGTGGATAAAACTCTTTTTATTCCACAAATCAGGATTCAAACGCCTTGAAAATCAATGTGAATATGTGAATTCTAATTATCCACAGCTTCCCCAATAAAATCCACAAAACCCCTCTCCTGTTTTCAAAATCCACATCTTATGTGGACAACTTCTCCTCAGGAAATTACATTTGCCATTTTCAATCAATTCGTTTATTATAGAATAGATTAAATCTCTCTGTGGATTGTGGATAAGAGGAGGCCTATCTATGCATTTTATTGGGGAAAACTGGGAAATGATCAAACAGACCATTCATAAAGAATATGATCTCACCAATATTTCATATACGACCTGGATCGAACCCCTGCAGTTTTCGGACGTGAAGAACAGCACCGTCTATATTCAGATTCCTGCGGGACAGGCCCATGCCCTCAACTACATATCCAATAAGTACGGGAGCTACTTCAAGGTCACCATTTCCGAAATGATGGATCATGACTATGAAATTTCGTTTATTCTGGAAAAGGAAAAGCCCAGGGATTCCGAAGCGGATCTCAAGTCCCCTTCCAGCAACACCGGAAACGTGAACTACGAGCAGGCGAACCTGAATCCGAAATACAAATTCGACACTTTCGTGGTGGGCAACAACAACAAATTCGCTCATTCCGCCTGTCTTGCGGTGGCGGAATCCCCCGGAAACGCTTACAACCCGCTCTTTATTTACGGCGGGCCCGGGCTGGGCAAGACCCACCTGATGCACTCCATCGGCCACTTCATCCTGGAGCAGAACCCCGAAATGAAGGTGCTCTATGTCACCTCAGAATCCTTTACCAACGAGGTGATCGAATCCATCCGAAGCGGTAACGCCACAGCCATGACCAAGCTGCGGGAGAAATACCGGACCGTGGACGTGCTCATGATCGACGATATCCAGTTTATTATAGGAAAGGAGAGCACGCAGGAAGAATTTTTCCATACGTTCAACGTGCTCCATTCCTCCGGGAAACAGATCGTGATTTCTTCCGATAAACCGCCCAAAGAGATGGAAACGCTGGAAGAACGCTTCCGTTCCCGTTTCGACTGGGGCCTGATCGCGGATATCCAGCCACCCGATTATGAGACCAGGATGGCGATCCTCAAAAAGAACGCCGAAACCTTTAACCGGCAGATCGACGACGAGATCTTCCAGTACATCGCCACCAACATCAAATCCAACATCAGGGAGCTGGAGGGCGCCTTTAACCGGATTATCGCCAAATCCAAGATCGAAAATCAGTCTGAAATCACGCTGGAGCTGGCGGAGGACGCTTTAAAGGACATTATCAACCCGGATAAACCCAAGGAGATCACTCCTTCCCTCATTATAGAAGTGGTCGCAGAGCAGTTCGGCGTCTCTCCGGACGATATCACCTCCAAAAAGAGGAACTCCGAATTCGTCCAGCCCCGGCAGGTTGTCATGTACCTTTGCCGCAAGCTCACGGACACTTCCTACGTCAACATCGGGAAGCTCCTGGGGAAAAAAGACCACACCACAATTATCCACGGTGTGAATAAAATTGAGGATGAACTGAATTCGAACCAGGAGCTGTCCTACAGGATCGAAACCATCAAGAAAAAGATATGTGTATAACTTCATCTCTTTTCTCAGGTTATCCATGGGTTTTTCACAGGCTTCTGATTCCCATTTTTCCTGATAAATAGTATAATGGAGAGGGTTATCCACATATCAACACCCCTTACGACGAACGACTACGGATTTAAATATTTATATCCATCCCGCGCGCAGAAGCGCGCACGCCGCAGCCCGCAGGGCCTTTGAAGCCCCGGAACTGTGGATAAGTGTATCAAGACGTCTTTTACCTGAATCACAGAAGGGAGTTTTCCACCTATGAAAATGATCTGCTCCAAATCGAACCTGTTAAACGGCCTTCAGGTCGTCTCCAAAGCAGTACCCAGCAAAACCACCATGTCCATCCTGGAATGCATCCTCGTGGACTGCACCGACGACAGCATAAAGCTCACAGCCAACGACATGGAACTCGGAATCGAGACCAGCATCGAAGGCGTGATTGCAGAACCTGGAATCATCGCTCTGGACGCGAAGATTTTTCTTGAGATCGTCAGAAAGCTGCCTGACAACGACATCACCATCGTCACCGATGCGGGCTGCAGGACGACCATCACCTGTGAAAAAGCGAAGTTCGATATCGTCGGAAAGCCCGGCGACGACTTCTCCGGACTTCCGGATATCGAGAGAAATGAAAGCGTCATCGTCTCCCAGTTCACCCTCAAGGAAGTGATCCGGCAGACCATTTTTTCCATCGCCGACAACGAAAACAACCGCCTGATGACCGGAGAACTGTTCGAAATCAACCAGGATGAACTCAAAGTCGTCTCCCTGGACGGCCACCGGATTTCCATCCGCAAAATTCAGCTGAAGAACGCTTACGACCCCAGAAAGGCCGTCATCCCGGGAAAAACGTTAAATGAAATCAGCAAGATTCTCACAGGCGGCACGGAGGACGATGCGGCCATCTACTTCACGGACAAACATGTGGTCTTCGAATTCGACCGGACCACGGTCGTTTCCCGCCTGATCGAAGGGGAATATTTCCACATCGATCAGATGCTGTCAAACGACTACGAAACCCGAGTGGTGATCAACAAACGGGAATTTTTAAGCTGTATCGACAGAGCTACCCTCCTCGTTCGGGAAGGAGATAAAAAGCCCATTATTATCAATATTACGGACGGATCTATGGAACTTAAAATCAATTCCGCCCTGGGCAGCATGAACGAACAGATCGATATCGAAAAGCAGGGCCGCGATATCATGATCGGATTTAACCCCAGATTCCTCATCGACGCGCTGCGGGTCATCGACGAGGAGCAGATTACCGTCTATCTGGTCAATCCGAAAGCCCCCTGTTTTATCCGCAACGATGAAAACAGCTATATTTACCTGATCCTTCCGGTGAATTTCACCGCGGTAAACTAAAAAGGGCGGAAAGGAATCGACATGGAAATTTATCGGATCAAAGACGAATGGATCAAACTGGGACAGGCGCTGAAGGCGGCAGGGCTGACGGAGTCCGGCGTGGATGCCAAATACGCCGTGCAGGACGGCCTCGTGAAGGTCAACGGCGTTACGGAGACGCAGCGCGGTAAGAAGCTGGTGCCCGGAGATATCGTGGAATACGACGGCCGGACCCTGAAAATCGAATCGGGTGAATTATGATCATCAAATCGCTGGAGCTTTCCAGCTTCCGGAACTACGAGTTTCTCAACCTGGAGTTCGACCGGGGGACGAACATCCTGTTCGGGGACAACGCCCAGGGGAAAACGAATATTCTGGAAGCCATTTACCTGTGCGCTACCACGAAATCGCACAAGGGCAGCAAGGACAGGGATATCGTCAAATTCGACGCGCAGGAAGCCCACATCCGCTCCTATCTGGAGAAGGACGGGATCGAACGGCGCATCGACATGCACCTTCGCAAGAGCAAGTCGAAGGGGATCGCCGTGGATCAGGTGAGGCTGAAAAAGGCGGCGGAACTCCTTGGGCTTATGAACGTCGTGTTTTTTTCGCCGGAGGATCTTTCCATCATCAAAAACGGGCCGGGAGAACGGCGGCGTTTTGTGGACATGGAACTGTGCCAGCTGGATTCGTTTTATCTTTACAACCTGAATCATTACAACAAGATCGTGAATCAGCGCAATAAGCTGTTAAAGGACCTTTTTCTCAACCCGTCCCTGCGGGAAACCCTGAATATCTGGGACATGCAGCTTTCGTCCTTCGGCAGCAAGGTGATCGAACGGCGGACGGCGTTCGTCCGGCAGCTCAATGAGATCATCGGAGACATTCACCGCCGCCTTTCCGGAGGAAAAGAGGATCTGCGGATCGTCTATGAGCCGGACGTGACGGAGGAGGATTTCGAAGAGCAGCTGAAACGGAATCAGGAACGGGATATCCGGATGAAAATGACGGGCACCGGCCCTCACAGAGACGATTTCGCCTTCCTCATCGGGGATGTGGACATCCGGAAATTCGGCTCCCAGGGACAACAGCGGACGGCTGCTCTTTCCCTGAAGCTTTCCGAAATCGAACTGGTGAAGAGGATGACGAAGGATACGCCGATCCTTCTTTTGGACGACGTATTGTCGGAGCTGGACAGCAACCGTCAGAATTATCTTTTGAACAGCATCGGAGAAATCCAGACGATTATCACCTGTACGGGTCTGGACGATTTCGTCCGCAACAGGTTTGAAATCAACCGGGTATTCCGGGTTATCAATGGGACGGTTAGCGCCGGCCAGAACGGAGGAACAGTATGAGCGTAGAATACGGAGCAGATCAGATTCAGATTCTGGAGGGGTTGGAGGCGGTGCGAAAGCGCCCCGGCATGTATATCGGATCCACTTCTTCCAGAGGTCTGCACCATCTGGTATATGAGATCGTGGACAATTCGGTGGACGAAGCGCTGGCGGGGTTCTGCGATACGATTACAGTGACCATCAATCCGGACAATTCCGTCACCGTGACGGACAACGGGCGCGGCATTCCGGTGGGAATCAACCATAAGGCCGGCATTCCCGCCGTGGAGGTTGTATTCACCATCCTGCACGCGGGCGGAAAGTTCGGCGGCGGGGGATACAAGGTTTCCGGCGGCCTGCACGGCGTGGGCGCTTCCGTGGTGAACGCCCTTTCCGACTGGCTGGAAGTGGAAATCTGCCAGGAAGGAAAGGTCTATCAGCAGCGTTACGAGAGGGGGCACGTCTGCTATCCGCTGAAGGAAACCGGAACCTGCGAACCGGAGAAGACCGGGACGAAGATTACGTTTAAGCCTGACAAAACCATTTTTACGGAAACAACGGTTTATGATTTCGACGTTTTGAAGACCAGGCTTCGGGAAATGGCGTTTCTGACCAAAGGGCTGAAGATCACCCTGCGGGATGAAAGGGAGGAGGAGCCCCGGGAAAAGACCTTCCACTACGAGGGAGGAATCCGGGAATTCGTCACCTACTTAAATTCCAGCAAGGCGGCCCTCTACGATAAGGTCATGTATTTCGAGGGCACGAAAAACGGCGTTTACGTGGAGGTTGCCCTCCAGCACAACGATTCCTACAACGAGAGCGTCTTTTCTTTCGTCAACAACATCAACACGCCGGAGGGCGGCACCCATCTGGTGGGTTTTAGAAACGCCCTGACCAAAACGTTCAACGATTACGCCAGAAGCAACAGGCTGATTAAGGACAACGAGAGCAATCTGTCCGGGGACGATATCCGGGAGGGTCTGACGGCCATCGTCAGCGTGAAGATCGAGGATCCGCAGTTCGAGGGGCAGACCAAGCAGAAGTTGGGAAATTCCGAGGCCAGAGGGGCGGTGGACAGCGTGGTGAGCGAACAGCTGACCTATTTTCTGGAGCAGAATCCCTCCATCGCCAGGACCATCCTGGAGAAATCCATCCTGGCCCAGAGAGCGAGGGAAGCGGCCAGAAAGGCCAGGGAGCTGACCAGAAGGAAGACCGCTCTGGAAGGATCCGCCCTTCCCGGGAAGCTGGCGGACTGTTCGGACAAGGATCCCAGAAACTGCGAGATTTACATTGTGGAGGGGGATTCCGCAGGCGGATCTGCCAAGAAGGCCAGGAGCAGGGCCACGCAGGCTATCCTGCCCCTGCGCGGCAAGATTTTGAACGTGGAAAAGGCGCGTCTGGACAAGATTTTTTCCAACGCGGAGATCAAGGCCATGATCACGGCGTTCGGGACCGGGATCCACGATGACTTCGATATAACAAAACTCCGTTATCATAAGATCGTCATTATGACGGATGCCGACGTGGACGGCGCCCACATCGCCACCCTGATGCTGACCTTCATCTACCGGTTCATGCCGGAGCTGATCAAGCAGGGATACGTCTATCTGGCGAAGCCTCCGCTGTATAAGCTGGAGAAGAACAAAAAGGTCTGGTACGCGTACAGCGACGAAGAACTGGACGCGATCCTTCAGGAAGTGGGAAGGGATCAGAACAACAAAATCCAGCGCTATAAAGGGCTGGGAGAGATGGACGCGGAGCAGCTCTGGGAGACCACCATGGATCCCGAGCACCGGATTTTGCTGAAGGTGTGCATGGACGAGGAGACGGAATCGGAAGTGGATCTGACCTTCACCACCCTGATGGGGGACCAGGTGGAACCCCGCAGAAAGTTCATCGAAGAGAACGCGAAGTTCGTGAAAAATCTGGATATTTAAAATCAACTCGCGCCCCGCGCGCAGATGGGAGCCATAGATGGAAGAGAATATTTTTGACAGAATAGAAGAGGTCGATCTGAAAAAGAAGATGGAGACTTCTTATATCGATTATGCCATGAGCGTCATCGCGTCCAGGGCGCTGCCGGACGTCAGGGACGGCTTAAAGCCCGTTCAGAGGCGCGTGCTCTATTCCATGATCGAGCTGAACAACGGGCCGGATAAGCCGCATCGAAAATGCGCGCGTATCGTGGGCGATACCATGGGTAAATACCATCCCCACGGGGACAGTTCCATTTATGGTGCTCTGGTGAATATGGCCCAAGAATGGAATACCCGCTATCCGCTGGTGGACGGCCACGGGAACTTCGGATCCGAGGACGGGGACGGCCCTGCGGCCATGCGTTACACGGAAGCCCGCCTTTCCAAAATCTCCATGGAAATGCTGGCTGACATCAACAAAAACACGGTGGACTTCGAGCCCAACTTCGACGAGACGGAGAAAGAGCCCGTGGTCCTGCCTTCCCGTTATCCGAACCTGTTGGTGAACGGAACTTCCGGCATCGCCGTTGGAATGGCCACCAATATCCCGCCCCACAACCTGCGGGAAGTGGTGGACGCCGTGGTGAAGATCGTAGACAACCGGATCCTGGAAGACCGGGATACGGATATCGAAGAGGTGATGCAGATCGTCAAGGCGCCGGATTTCCCTACCGGGGGCGTCATCCTGGGTACCCGGGGAGCGGAAGAGGCGTACCGGACGGGGCGCGGCAAGATCCGCGTGCGCGCCGTGACGGATATCGAAACCCTGCCAAACGGTAAATCCCAGATCGTGGTCACGGAACTTCCCTACATGGTCAACAAGGCCAGGCTCATCGAGAAGATCGCGGACCTTCACAAGGAAAAGAGGATCGACGGGATCACGGACCTGAGGGACGAGTCCAACCGGGAGGGAACCCGGGTGGTGATCGAGCTGCGCAGGGACGCCAACGCCAACGTCATTTTGAATCAGCTCTACAAGCATACCCAGATGCAGGATACCTTCGGCGTCATCATGCTGGCCCTGGTGAACAACGAGCCGAAGGTGCTGAATCTGCTGCAGATGCTCCAGCATTACATCCGCCATCAGGAGGATGTGGTGACCAGAAGGACGAAGTACGATCTGAACAAGGCCGAAGAACGGGATCACATTCTGCAGGGCCTGCTCATCGCCCAGGATCACATCGACGAAGTGATCCAGATCATCCGTTCCAGCCAGACCCCTCAGATTTCCAAGGAACGGCTGATCCAGCGGTTCGGCCTGACGGACATGCAGGCCCAGGCCATCATCGATATGCGCCTGCGCGCCCTCACCGGACTGGAGCGGGAGAAGCTGGAAGCGGAGCATCAGGAGCTGCTGATCAAAATCGCGGATCTGAAGGCTATTCTGGCGGATGAAAAGCGGCTGCTGGGCGTCATCAAAGAAGAGATCCTCATCGTGAAGGAGAAATTCGGGGACGACCGCAGAAGCAAGATCGGATTCGACGAATACGATATTTCCATGGAGGATATGATCCCCAGGGACAACACCGTCATCGCCATGACGAATCTGGGCTATATCAAGAGGATGACCGTGGACAATTTCAGGGCCCAGAACCGGGGAGGCAGAGGCATCAAGGGAATGCAGACCATCGAGGACGACTTCATCGCGGATTTGCTGATGACCTCCACCCACCACTATGTGATGTTTTTCACCAATTTCGGGCGGGTTTACCGGCTGAAAGCCTACGAGATCCCGGAGGCGGGCAGGACGGCCAGGGGGACGGCCATCATCAACCTGCTGCAGCTCAATCCGGAAGAAAAGATTTCCGCCATCATCCCGGTGAAGGATTATGAAGAGGATAAGAACCTGTTCATGGTCACCCGGAAGGGAATCGTGAAAAAGACCTCCATTCTGGAATACAGCAACGTGCGCAAGAACGGCCTGGCGGCCATCAGCCTTCGGGAGGACGACGAGCTCATCGAGGTGAAGATCACGGATGAAAATTCCGAAATCTTCCTGGTGACGAAGTTCGGCATGTGTATCCGCTTCCAGGAGACGGATGTGAGGGCCACGGGACGGATGTCCATGGGCGTCATTGGAATGACCCTGGCGGACGGCGACGAAGTGGTGGGAATGCAGCTGGATCATCAGGGAAAAACCCTGCTCATCGTGTCCGAACAGGGCATGGGCAAGCGAACCTCCCTGGATGAGTTCACCCTGCAGCACCGCGGCGGAAAGGGCGTGAAGTGCTATAAGATCACGGAAAAGACCGGAGATGTGGTGGGCGTCAAGGCGGTGAACGACGACCATGAAATCATGATGATCACCACGGAAGGGATCATCATCCAGATCCGGATGGAAGACGTTTCCATTCTCGGAAGGATTACCTCCGGCGTGAAGCTGATCAACCTGGATCCCGGCGTAAAGGTGGCCCAGATCGCCAAAGTGAGGGAAAAGGTTTCCGACGGCAATCAGGAATTCGACGATATGGAAGACGCCATGGAGAAGATGGAAGGAGAGGAATAACGGTATTTGAGCAGAAATTCCGGGGTTCCCGGCTGTAATTTCCGCTCCCCTTCCGGAAAAAATCCGAAGGATTCATAGAAAG
>OEQQ01000126.1_pt1 | contig 18048 bp, 15 predicted proteins | sample 1539741 | NCBI WGS metagenome assembly OEQQ01 (sample SAMEA3891876, study PRJEB23780) | metagenome | biome: terrestrial biome; feature: animal house; material: Caecal content | place: Italy | collected 2015-05-05
CCATTATATGCTGGAAAAGAAAAATGTATGACCCAGTATCCGCCAGTTTTTTGCATTTTCAACATCTAAATAAATGGAAGCCACTTTCTCATCCGTTAATTTATTAAAAATCCTCCTTATATTTGTTTGCCTTAGCGAGCAACTGTATGAAGTATATATTTTTGGGGTTTTATTAGCAAGCAATAAGTGTTGGCAATTTGTCAACCTACTGTAACATCTTGAGATGTGTGTGATTTAGCAGTATTTTATGTCACATGACCTTTTGACTATGGTAATCATAAGATATAGGGAAAGGAGTTTTGTGTTATGGAAAAAGAGAGAACAAAACTGGTGGAGGACGGCAACACCATTTATGAAATAGATCTGGACTGTGTGAGAAGAAAGAAAATGGAGCAGGAACGACAAAAGAATCTGAAACAGCAAAGGGAAAAACAAGGACGATATTACAGAGAAAAATAAGAAAAACTCCCCGGCTTTCGGCTTTTTGGAGCCTGGCTGGGGAGTTTTTGTCTTGAAATACCTATCTGGCTGTGCTATGATTAAAAACAATGACTGCTTAAGAATAGAAATCCGCAGCATCTGGGAGGGAAAAACCGTGAAGAAATACGGAGTAAATGAATTAAGAAGAATGTTTTTGGAATTTTTTGAGAGCAAGGGACATCTGGCGATGAAGAGCTTTTCCCTGGTTCCGCACAATGACAACAGCCTGTTGCTCATCAATTCCGGAATGGCGCCGTTGAAGCCCTATTTCACCGGGCAGGAGATCCCGCCCAGGAAAAGGGTCACCACGTGCCAGAAGTGCATCCGCACGGGGGATATCGAAAATATCGGAAAGACCGCGCGCCACGGCACTTTTTTTGAGATGCTGGGGAATTTTTCCTTCGGGGATTACTTCAAGCATGAAGCGATCGCCTGGAGCTGGGAATTTCTGACGCAGACGGTGGGGCTGGATCCGCAGAGGCTGTATCCGTCCGTCTATCAGGACGACGACGAAGCGTTTCGGATCTGGAATGAGGAAATCGGCATTCCGGCGGAGCGCATTTTCCGCTTCGGCAAGGAGGACAACTTCTGGGAGCACGGTTCCGGCCCCTGCGGCCCCTGCTCGGAGATTTATTATGACCGCGGGGAGAAATACGGCTGCGGGAAGCCGGGCTGTACCGTTGGCTGCGACTGCGACCGCTATATCGAAGTGTGGAACAACGTGTTCACCCAGTTCGACAACGACGGCCACGGAAACTACACCGAGCTGGAGCAGAAGAACATCGATACGGGCATGGGTCTGGAGCGCCTGGCGGTGGTCGTTCAGGACGTGGACTCCATCTTCGACGTGGATACGATCCGCGCCCTGCGCGACCGGGTGTGCCAGATCGCGGGAAAGGAATATCACAGGGAGCACGAATGGGACGTTTCCATCCGGATCATCACCGACCACATCCGCTCCGCCACGTTTATGATTTCCGACGGGATCCTGCCTTCCAATGAGGGAAGGGGCTACGTGCTGCGCCGGATCATCCGCAGGGCGGCGCGCCACGGAAGGCTTCTGGGCATCGAAGGGACATTCCTGGCGAATCTCGGGCAGACCGTGATCGAGGGGAGCCGGGACGGCTACCCGGAGCTGGAAGAGAAGAAGGACTTCATCTTCAACGTGCTGACGCAGGAAGAAAACAAGTTCAACCGGACCATCGACCAGGGCCTTGCCATCCTGTCCGATCTGGAGGAAAAGATGGCTGCCGGCGGCGCGTCCGTGATGAACGGCGAAGATGCGTTCCGCCTGTACGATACCTACGGGTTCCCGCTGGATCTGACGAAGGAAATCCTGGAAGAGAAGAACTTCACCGTGGACGAAGAGGGCTTCGACGCCGCCATGCGCAGGCAGAAGGAGACGGCGAGAAAGGCCAGAAAGACCACCAACTACATGGGAGCGGACGTGACGGTGTACGAGTCCATCGATCCGGCCATCACCTCCGTGTTCACGGGATATGACAGCCTGGAGCATCAATCGAAGATCAGCGCCATGACCACGGATGCGGAAGTGGTGGAAGCGTTGACGGACGGGCAGTCCGGCACCATCATCGTGGAGGAGACCCCCTTCTATGCCACCATGGGCGGCCAGGAAGGCGACAGGGGACGCATCGTGGGGCCGGAAGGCGTCTTCGAGGTGGAGGACACGATCAAGCTCAAGGGCGGCAAGGTCGGCCACGTGGGGAAAGTGCTCAAAGGCATGTTCCGCCTTTCCGACGCGGTGAAGCTTTCCGTGGATGAAAAGAACAGACAGGCCACCTGCTTAAACCACAGCGCCACCCATCTTCTGCAGAAGGCGCTGAGAGAGGTGCTGGGCACCCATGTGGAACAGCAGGGCTCCCTGAACAACGCGGACCGTCTCCGCTTTGACTTCAGCCATTTCTCCGCCATGACCCCGGAGGAGATCGCGCTGGTGGAGCAAAAGGTCAACGAAAAGATCGCGGAAAACCTGCCCATCGAGACGAAGATCATGACCCTGGAAGAGGCGAAGCAGTCCGGAGCCATGGCCCTGTTCGGAGAGAAATACGGGGATACGGTGCGCGTGGTCTGCATGGGGGACTATTCCAAAGAGTTCTGCGGCGGCACCCATGCGGGATCCACCGGGCAGATCCGGGCGTTCAAGATCCTTTCCGAGAGCGGCGTGGCGGCTGGCGTCCGCAGGATTGAGGCGCTCACCGGAGACGGCGTGTTCCGGTATTATGACGGGCTGGAGAAAAAGCTGGAAGAAGCGGCCAGAACCGTGAAGGCCACCCCCGCGACCCTGCAGGAGAGGCTGGAGCATCTGATGGCGGAAGTCAGGGAGCTGCAGAGCGAAAACGAGTCCTTAAAGAGCAGGGCCGCCAGGGAGGCGCTGGGCGACGTGATGGATCAGGTCGCTGACGTCAAAGGCGTAAAGCTGATCGCGGCCCGGGCCGACGGCGTGGATATGAACGGCCTGCGGGATCTGGGCGACCAGCTGAAGGAAAAGCTGGGCGACGGCGTCGTGGTGCTGGCGTCGGAGCAGGACGGCAGGGTGAACCTGATCGCCATGGCGACGGACGCGGCCGTGAAAGCGGGCGCTCACGCGGGCAACCTGATCCGGGGGATCGCGGCCCTGGTGGGCGGAGGCGGAGGCGGTCGGCCGAATATGGCCCAGGCCGGCGGAAAAAATCCCGCCGGGATCGACGCGGCCATCGCCGAAGCGGCGAAGGTCCTGGAGACCCAGGTGAAATAACCGGCCTGATACAATATTTTCCGCCTTTTTGAAAAAAAGTGTTGACGAACTGGGGTTTTTTGCTATAATAGTTCTTGTGCATGTGATGTACGAATGCGATGGATGCACGAAAGACTGCTCCGCGATACATACATGTATTAGAATAAACCCAATCAGTCGTGAAACGAGACGGGACTGAAGGGAGGTCAGGTGTAGGTTCATGTCCAACATTATCGTAAAAGAAAATGAGACTTTAGATAGCGCTCTGCGTCGTTTCAAGAGAAGTTGTGCCAAAGCGGGAATCCAGCAGGAGATCCGCAAGAGAGAGCATTACGAGAAACCCAGCGTAAAGCGTAAGAAAAAATCTGAAGCAGCCAGAAAACGCAAATATAACTAAAGGAAACAGGTCCCTGAGGCTTCTTGGGGACCTGCTTTTTCGTACGACAGGAAAAAATTACCAGAAGGAGGAACAGGATGAAGCTGAGAAAACGTATGATGGGGCTTCTGCTGGCTGTGGCAGTAGCGGCAGGGTCCTTCCTGGGGACGCCCGTCCGGGCGGAGGCGGCGAACACCATCGCAAAGGGAATCGATGTGTCCAAATATCAGGGGGCTGTGAACTGGAGCGCGGTGAAAAACGCGGGATATTCCTTCGCGTTCATCAAGATCGGCAGCGCCAAGAGCGGGCTGGATCCGTACTACGCGGCCAACATGGCCGGAGCCAATGCGGCGGGGCTGAAGGTGGGAGCCTATATCTATTCCTACGCCACCACGGTGGAGGGAGCCATCACGGAAGCGCAGTTCGCCATCGCGGCGCTGGAGCCCTATACGGTGAGCTATCCCGTGGTGTTCGATCTGGAGGATTCCGTACATAAGAACATGACGCCGGAGCAGCTGGCTTCCCTGGCGGTAGCGTTCTGCAGCACCGTCCAGAGCGCGGGCTACTATCCCATGGTCTACTCCAGCAAAAACTGGATGACCGGCAAGATCGCGGCCACTCCTTACGATAAATGGATCGCCCAGTACAATACGGTGTGCGAATATCCGAATCCGGCCTTCTGGCAGTTTACCAGCAGCGGTACGGTTCCGGGGATCGACGGCAGGGTGGATCTGAACTATCAGTTCAAGGACTATTCCAACCTGATCGTGGCCAACGGCTTCGTGGACCGCGGGGGCAACCGCTATTATTACAGAAACTACCGGATGCAGTTCGGCTTCGTGGAGGATAACGGGAAGACCTATTTCATGAATGCGGACGGCACCCTCTACAAGCAGGGCTGGCTGGGCGACGGCGTGAATATGTTTTATATGGACACCAAAGACGGCCATATGCTGAAAGACCTGGTGGAAATCGGCGGCAAAAAGTATTATTTCGCGGCCAACGGCCTGATGCAGAGGGGGATGATCCCGCTGGACGGCAAGATCTATCTGTTCGGAGCGGACGGGGCGATGCAGTACGGCTTTTATACGGACGCCGCCGCGGGCACCCGCTACTTCAAAGAGGACGGCAGCATGGCGGCCAACGAGCTGGTGACGGTCAACGGCCAGAAATATTTCTTCGACGCGACCGGGATCATGGCAACCGGCCTCGTGCCCATCGGCGGCCTCACCTATCTGTTCGGAGCGGACGGCACGATGCAGTACGGCTGGTATACGGACGCTTCCGGCATGCGTTACTTCCAGGCGGACGGCAGCATGGCGGTCAACGCTACCCTGACGGTGGACGGCGCGCTGTATACCTTTGACGCCAACGGAATCGCTACGGCGGTGCCGGTGTTGAATCCCACGGCCTGGGTGACGGATCCCGTTACGGGAGTGACGGTGGATACCACGACGGGAGAAGTGGTGGCTCCTGAGACGGTGGCCCAGGTGGCGGCCATGAGCGCCGCTGCAGGGCAGTGACCGGGCTGAGGCATCTGAAAGAGGAATAATCCGGGGAAACCGACATAAGAATAACTATAGCAATCTGAAGATGGAGTGCATCATATGAACGGGTCATGCAAAAAGCGTACCATCGCGCTGCTTCTGTCGGTTGAACTGATTCTTGTGCTGGTTTTTGCGCCGGTGCGAAGCGTTTGTGCAGCAGAAGGGGCGGTTGTCATTTCAGCCCCTTCTGCTATTTTATTGGAAGCGTCCACCGGCAAGGTCATTTACGAACAGAACGCGGATCAGGTCTGCGCTCCGGCCAGCATCACAAAGATCATGACGCTGCTTTTGATTTTCGAAGCTCTCGACAGAGGGGATATCAAACTTGAGGACGAGGTGATCACCAGCGAAAGGGCCCAGTCCATGGGTGGATCCCAGGTTTTTCTGGAAGCCGGAGAACTGCAGACCGTGGATACGCTGATCAAATGTATCGCGGTGGCCAGCGGGAACGACGCGGCCGTGGCCATGGCGGAGCACATCGCCGGGAGCGAGGAGGAGTTTGTGGCCCGCATGAACCGGCGGGCTCAGGAGCTGTCCATGACCAACACGCATTTCGTGGACTGCTGCGGCCTGACGGATTCGGAGGAACATCACACCAGCGCCCGGGATGTGGCGATCATGAGCCGCGAGCTGGTGCGCAACCATCCGGACGTCTACCGCTATACGGGGATCTGGATGGAGGACATCACCCACACCACCGCCCGGGGAAGTTCGACGTTCACCCTTTCCTCCACCAACAAGCTGCTCAAGCAGTATCAGTGGGCCACCGGGCTGAAAACCGGATCCACCAGCAAGGCGAAATACTGCCTGTCCGCCACCGCGAAACGGGACGACATGGAGCTGATCGCCGTGGTGATGACGGCGCCGGACTCCAAATCCAGGTTCGAGGACGCGGCGGCCCTGCTCAACTACGGGTACAGCGTCAGCGCCCTGTACCGGGATGAAAATCAGGATAAAATCCCGGATCTGAAGGTGCGCGGAGGGGTGGAAGAAACCGTCCCCCTGGCCTATGATTCCAGCTTTTCCTATCTGGATGTGGAAGGGCACGATCTGGAAATGATCCAGAAAAACCTGGATCTGCCGGAGGACGTTGCGGCGCCGGTGAAGGCCGGGCAGCAGGCCGGGGAGGCCCGCTATACCTTAAACGGGGAGACCATCGGGACGGTTCCCATCCTGTTTGCGGCCAGCGTGAAAAAGGCGGTGTACCGCGATTACGTGGGGAAAATCCTCGGATATTTCCTTTTATAATCCGCCCTTTTGTGATACAATAGGGCAAAATGCGCGGGAGTGAACGGATGATTGTGAAATTGGGAGCGGTAGCGGGCTTTTTATGCCTGTGCATGCTGGCGGTGGCTGTCTGTGACAGCACCCGCTTTATCGGGGTGACCTACCGGGTCAAAAATCCGAAGATCAAAAAAAGGGTGAAGTTCGTGCTTCTGGCGGATCTGCATAACCGGAAATACGGGCCGCACAACGAAAAGCTTCTGGCGGCCATCGAGGCAGAACGGCCGGATTTCATCCTGTCGGCGGGGGACCTGATGACCTCCGTGCCGGAACAGTCCATGGAACCGGCCGAGGAGCTGGTCAGAAGCCTTGCGAAACGATACCCCATTTACTACGCCAACGGGAACCACGAATACCGGATCTACCACGATCCGGAGAAATTCGGCCCGATGGGGGAGGAATACCGGGGGGTTTTAAAGGCGTGCGGCGTGCGCCTTCTGGAAAACGAAAGCGTCCTTTTGCCGGCGGAGGGGATCCGGATTTACGGGCTGGATCTTCCGATGCGCTTTTACCGCAAGCTGGGGCGGCGTTCCCCCGGGAAGGAAGAACTGGATGGGATGCTGGGAACGGCCGACGGAGGGGAATACCGGATTCTGCTGGCGCACAATCCCGCCTGGTTTGAGGCCTACGCGGCCTGGGGGGCGGATCTGACCCTTTCCGGCCACGTCCACGGGGGGATCATGCGCCTGCCCTGGCTGGGCGGCGTGCTCTCCACATCCCTGACCCTGTTCCCCAAATACGACGGAGGGGAATTTGAGCTGGGGGAGAAGCGCATGATCGTGAGCCGGGGGCTGGGAAGCCATACGATTCCGATCCGGATCTTCAATCCGGCGGAGCTGGTAGCGGTGGAACTCCTTCCGGAAGATGGACAAAGGACTTGAGCGTTGAGGGAAGAAAACGATGTCGCTGGAAGTGAAACTGGAAGCATTCGAGGGCCCGCTGGACCTTCTTTTGCATTTGATCGAAAAGAATAAGATCGATATTTACGATATCCCCATTTCGGAAATTACGGAGCAATATCTGGATTATATCCGGCAGATGGAAACGGAAGACATGAACGTGATGAGCGAGTTTCTGGTCATGGCCGCCACGCTGCTGGAAATCAAATGCAGGATGCTCCTGCCCCGGGAAGAGACACAAGAGGGGGAGGAGGAAGACCCCAGGGCCGGGTTGGTGCAGAAGCTGCTGGAATATAAGATGTACAAGTACATGTCCTACGAATTGAAGGACATGCAGGACGGAGCGGGAAAATACTACTATAAGAGCGCCACGATGCCCCCCGAGGTGGAGGCGTTCCGGCCGCCCGTCAACTATGAAGAGCTCATCGGGGATCTGACGCTGGCGAAGCTGAACGAGATTTTCAAAAACGTGATGCGGCGTCAGGAGGACCGGGTGGACCCCGTCAGAAGCCGGTTCGGAAAGATCGAAAAGGACGAGGTGAACATGGAAGAGAAGGCGGGATACGTGGAGGAATTCCTGCGCGGGCACCGGCGTTTTTCCTTTCGTGCTCTTCTGGAGAAACAGCACAGCAAGATGGAGGTCATCGTGACGTTTCTGGTCATTCTGGAGCTGATGAAGGTGGGGAAGGTGACGGTGGAACAGGAGTCCATCGACGACGAGATCACGGTGATTTCCAGGGAGGAACAGTAAAATGGAGTTGAGAGAACAGGAAGCGGCGCTGGAGGCCGTCCTTTTTGCGGTGGGAGAGGCCGTGGAAGAAAAGCGGCTTTCGGAGATCGTGGGGGAGAGCCGGGAGAAGACCAGGAAGATCCTGGAGGGGATGAAGGAGCGGTGGAAGGAAGAGGGCCGCGGGGTCACCCTTTTGTGCCTGGATCAGTCCTGGCAGATGTGCACCCGGCCGGAGATGTACGAATACCTGATCAGAATTGCCAGAACGCCGCGGAAATATTCGCTCTCCGATACGCTGCTGGAAACGCTGTCCATCATCGCCTATAAGCAGCCGGTGACGAAGCTGGACGTGGAGCGGATCCGCGGGGTGAACTGCGACCACGCCATCAACCGGCTGGTGGAATTCGACCTGGTGATGGAGCTGGGAAGGCTGGACGCGCCGGGGCGTCCGCTGCTGTTCGGCACCACGGAGCAGTTCCTGCGGACCTTCGGAGTCAGTTCCCTGGAAGATCTGCCGGAACTGACTCCCGTGGAAGTGGAGGAGTTCCGGGAGCAGGCGGAGCAGGAAGCGACGCTCCGGCTGGAAACCTGAGAGCGTAACTCTGAGTAAAAAGGCCTTCCGCTGCGGAAGGGAAGTTTATCCGCCGGCCGGGTTCCTGTGAGGGCGCACTCGCCGGCTGTGCCGGCCGGAGCCCGAACAGGATGCCTGTCCGGCGGATATTTTCCCGTCTGCGGAAGGCCCTTTTTCGGGAATGATCCTCTCTGGCGTCCCATATATATTGTAGTAACGGTGACAGGATGAAAGCGAGGCTGACAGATGGAGAAAAGGAGGATGGATGCGGGAAAGCTGCGGGCGGCCGGAAGGAAGCTTTTGCGTTCGGGGGCGCGCTTTCTGGCGGGAACCCTGACGGCGGCGCTCTGTCTGTCCGGCGCGCCGGGCGCGCGGGGACAGGCGGCCGGAAATGTGTGGGCCGCGGACGAGAGAAAAGAAGAAAAATCGAGTACAACCAGTCAGCTTTACGCCCAGTCCGCTGTCCTGATGGATGCGGAAAACGGGCGTGTTTTATTGCAGAAAAACGGGGACGACGTGATGCCCATGGCCAGCACGACGAAGATCATGACCTGTATTCTGACGCTGGAGCTGGGAAACGGCTCCGATCTGGCGGCCGTCTCTTCCTATGCCGCCAGACAGCCGGAAGTCCGGATGGGAGCGAAAAAGGGGGAGGTCTATCGGATCGGGGATCTGCTCTACGCCCTGATGCTGGAATCCTACAACGATGCTGCGGTGATCATCGCGGAGTACTACGGGAGCAAGTGGGCGGGGCTCTCGGAGGATATCGGTTCCCACTCGGAGGAGGAGAGCCGGCGGGCCGTGCTGGCCTTTACCGGAAAAATGAACGAAAAGGCCGCCCAGCTGGGCTGTGAGGATACGTTTTTCGTGACGCCAAACGGCCTGGACGCCACGCTGACTGTCGAATATGAGGGGCGGACTGCGGAAAGGTCACATTCCACCACGGCCCGGGACCTGGCGCTGATCATGAGCTACTGCGTCACGGATTCCCCCGCGAAGGAAGCCTTTCTGGAAGTGACCCGCACCCAGTCCCATACCTTCGGCGATTATCGGAAAACCGAAGGAGGGGAATATGCGGCGGGAGACAGGAGCATTTCCTGCGCCAATCATAACGCGTTTCTGCAGATGATGGACGGGGCTCTGTCGGGGAAGACCGGATTTACCGGAAAGGCGGGCTACTGCTATGTGGGGGCGCTGTCCAGGGACGGGAAGACGTTTTCCGTCGCGCTTCTGGCCTGCGGCTGGCCCAACAACAAAACCTGGAAGTGGCACGACGCCAGGATCCTGATGGAATACGGCCTGGAAAACTACGAAACGTACGACATTTATGAGGGAAGGGAGCTGGAGCCGGTGCCGGTTTTAAACGGGCAAAAGGAGACGGTATCCCTGACGGCGGAACCGGAAAAGATCGAGCTCTTGCTGGGGCCGGAGGACGAAGTGGAGGTGGAATGGTCCCTTCCGGACAGCCTGGAAGCGCCGGTGGAGCGGGGGGACGAGGTGGGAAAACAGTCCTATCTGGTCAACGGCGAGCTTTATGCGTTTATACCGGTAAAAGCCGGGGAAACCGTGCCGGAAATCACCTATCCTTACTGTATCCGGAAGGTGCTGCAGGCGCTGCTGTTGTAAAAAATGTCTAAAAAAGACGATACAGAACGAATAAATTGGTCATTTTATTTCATTTTTATATCTGGCGGCCCTCACGTTTTCGTGGTATACTACTAAAGTACGGATATACGGCGAAAATTGTGCTATTATGCTTATTTTTGCGCTAATTCGTCAATCGGATTTATTTATTTTATCCAAATATAACATGGAGGGCTGAAAAATGAGCAACACTTCACAAGCGAGTCAAAGAATAACAGCTTTACTCGACGACAACAGCTTCGTTGAAATCGGCGCGAAGGTTACAGCCAGAGCCACCGACTTCAACCTGAAACAGACTGAGACACCTTCCGACGGCGTGATCACGGGTTATGGGCTGATCGACGGGAATCTCGTGTATGTTTACAGCCAGGACGCTTCCGTTTTGGGCGGCAGCATCGGTGAGATGCACGCCAAAAAGATCGTGAACCTGTACAATCTGGCGATGAAGACCGGCGCGCCGGTAATCGGCCTGATCGATTCCGCAGGATTCCGTCTGCAGGAGGCTGCGGACGCCCTGAACGCGTTCGGCGAAATTTACTTAAAACAGTCCCTGGCGTCCGGCGTGATCCCTCAGATTACGGCGGTGTTCGGCAGCTGCGGCGGCGGTCTTGCTCTGATCCCTGCGCTGACAGACTTCACCTTTATGGAAGGGAGCAGGGCGAAGCTGTTCGTCAATTCTCCCAACGCCCTGGCGGGCAACCATACCGGCAAATGCGATACCTCCGCAGCGGCCTTCCAGAGCAAAGAGGCCGGAATCGTCGACGTGGTGGGCGATGAAGAGCAGATCCTTTCCGGGATCCGCGAGCTGATCTGCATGCTCCCCTCCAACAACGAGGACAACGACGCGTACGAAGAGTGCACGGACGATCTGAACCGGGCCAGCGAAGAGCTCTCCGCCTGCGCGGGGGATACCGGTGTAGCCCTTTCCCTGATCGCGGACGATCAGCGCTTCTTCGAAGTGAAAGCTTCCTGGGCGAAGGATATGGTGACCGGCTTTATGCGCTTAAACGGTATGACGGTGGGCGCGGTGGCGAACCGCAGCGAAGTGCTGGATGAGGAAGGAAAGGTTGCTGAGACCTTCGATGCGGCGCTCTCCGTCAGAGGCTGCGAGAAAGCGGCCGGTTTCGTGAACTTCTGCGACGCCTTCGGCATCCCGGTTCTGTCCCTGACCAACGCGGCCGGCTTTGCGGCGACGAAATGTTCCGAAAAGAGAATCGCCAAAGCGGCGGCGAAGCTGACCTACGCGTTCGCCAGCGCCACGGTTCCGAAGGTGAACGTGGTGGTGGGCAAAGCCTATGGCAGCGCATACAACGTGATGAACTCCAAAGCGACGGGAGCGGACATCACCTACGCGTGGCCGGATGCGAAGATCGGCACCATGGACGCGAAGCTGGCCGCCAAAATCATCTGCGACGGGCAGGACAGCGCGGCCATCGACGCCTGCGCGAAGGAATACGAGGCGGGTCAGACCAGCGCGGAGAGCGCGGCGAGAAGAGGATATGTGGATCAGATCATCGAAGCGGCCGATACGAGAAAGTATGTCATCGGCGCGTTCGAAATGCTGTTTACGAAGAGGGAAGACCGTCCGGCGAAGAAACACGGCACAGTATAAGAAAGGGAGCTGCTTAATATGAAAAAATTTCTGATAGTATTAGGTATGTTGACCTGTCTGCTGGGAACGACGGCGTGCACCGGGAATCAGGAGGATGCGGCGACGCCCAATCCGCTGCAGATCGACGATGAGAGCGCGCTGGCATACGCGCAGCAGGTCATCGACGCGATCGATCAGATCGTCGTCGCCGGCCTGACGGATCAGTACGCTTCCGATGCGGTGCTGAGCGCAGCGCTGACCAGCTGGGAATCCGCGGCGCCGGATCTGGGGACCTATCAGGGGGTCAAAGAACACACCATGACCTGGGATGAGGATTCCGTGACCATCGACGCTACCATCGACGGAACGGATCACGATGCGGTGGTGACCATCGTTCTGGACAGCCAGGGCAATCTGACCAGCATTACCACCAACGTATCGCTTACCATGGGCGAGCTGATGACCAACGCGGCGCTCAATACGCTGCTGGGAATGGGAACCGTCTTCATCGTCCTGATTCTGATCAGCCTGGTGATCAGCGCGTTCCGCTACATTCCGGCCATTCAGGAGAAATTCTCCGGCAGGAAGAAAAAGGAGAAGAAGGAGCCCGCGCCCAAACCGGTTCCGGCGCCCGTTCCGGCAGCTGCACCCGCTCCGGCGCCCGCGCTGCAGGCTGAGGCGCAGCCGGACGACGGCGAGCTGGTTGCTGTGATCGCGGCGGCCATCGCGGCCAGCGAGGGCACATCTCCGGAAGGATTCGTGGTCAGAAGCATCCGGCGCAGGGGCGGAAGATGGAAAAACGCCTGACAGGAAGCCGGAACGCTCGATGAATTCAATGAAAATTTAAGCCCGAAAAGGACATTACTTTACAGGAGGAATTTAGAATGAAAACCTATACCATTACCGTAAACGGCAACGTATATGATGTGACAGTGGAAGAAGGAACGTCCGCAGCGGCTCCCGTGGCAGCGCCCAAGGCCGCTCCCAGACCGGCGGCTCCGGCCCCGGCCCCCGCAGCGGCTCCGGCGCCCAAACCGGCTCCGGCGAAGCCTGCAGCATCCGGCGCGGCGGGCAGCATCCGAGTGGAGGCCGGCGCTGCCGGTAAGGTATTCGGCATCGACGCGGCTGTGGGCCAGGCGGTGAAGGCCGGCGATCCCGTTGTGACCATCGAAGCGATGAAGATGGAAATCCCTGTAGTAGCACCTCAGGACGGAACTGTGGCGAGCATTGATGTTGCGGTCGGCGACTCGGTTGAGGCGGGCGCATTGCTGGCGACATTAAACTGATCGGGGACCGGATTTTTGCCGGGCTCTGAGTACAAACACAGGAGGTCAACAAAATGTCTTATATAATGACTACATTGGACAACCTGATTCATCAGACGGCATTTTTAAACATCACCTGGGGAAATGTGCTGATGATTGTGGTGGCCTGCGTATTCCTGTATCTGGCGATCGCCAAGGGATTCGAGCCGCTGCTGCTTGTTCCAATCGCTTTTGGCATGCTGCTGGTGAACATCTATCCGGATATCATGATCCGTCCGGAGGACGCTTCCAACGGAACCGGCGGCCTGCTGTACTATTTCTATGTTCTGGATGAATGGTCGATCCTGCCGTCCCTGATCTTCATGGGCGTCGGGGCGATGACCGACTTCGGCCCGCTGATCGCGAACCCCAAGAGTTTCCTCCTGGGCGCGGCCGCGCAGTTCGGCATTTTCGCCGCCTATTTCGGAGCCATCGCCATGGGCTTCAACGACAAGGCGGCGGCCGCGATCTCCATCATCGGCGGCGCGGACGGACCGACTTCCATTTTCCTCTGCGGAAAGCTGGGGCAGACTTCGCTGCTGGGACCGATCGCCGTGGCTGCCTATTCCTACATGTCGCTGGTGCCCATCATCCAGCCTCCCATCATGAAGCTTCTGACCACGGAAGAGGAAAGAAAGATCAAGATGGAGCAGCTGCGTCCCGTTTCCAAACTGGAGAGGATCCTGTTCCCCATCATCGTTACGGTGGTGGTTTGTATGATCCTTCCCACCACGGCTCCCCTGGTCGGCATGCTGATGCTGGGCAATCTGTTCCGGGAGTGCGGCGTGGTCAGACAGCTTGCGGATACTGCGTCCAACGCGCTGATGTATATCGTCGTGATCCTGCTGGGAACTTCCGTTGGCGCTACCACCAGCGCGGAAGCGTTCCTGAACCTGGATACGATTAAAATCGTGGTGCTGGGCCTGATCGCATTCGCTTTCGGCACGGCGGCAGGCGTCCTGTTCGGCAAGCTGATGTGCATCGCTTCCGGCGGCAAGGTCAATCCGCTGATCGGTTCCGCGGGCGTATCCGCCGTTCCGATGGCCGCCCGGGTTTCCCAGAAGGTCGGCGCCCAGGCGGATCCCACCAACTTTTTGCTGATGCACGCCATGGGGCCCAACGTGGCCGGCGTTATCGGCACAGCTGTCGTAGCCGGAACCTTTATGGCGATCTTCGGCGTATTCTGATGAATGCGCCGATAAGGATATTCGGTAATTTCAGATTTATTTCATGGAGGATAACAGAATGCCTGAACAAAAACCGATTAAAATTACGGAAACAGTTCTCCGGGATGCGCATCAGTCCCTGATCGCTACCAGAATGCCCACCGAACTGATGCTTCCGATCGTGGAAAAGATGGATAAGGTGGGATATCATTCCGTAGAGTGCTGGGGCGGCGCGACGTTCGACGCTTCCCTGCGTTTCCTGAAGGAAGATCCCTGGGACAGACTGCGCCGGTTAAGGGACGGATTTAAGAACACGAAGCTGCAGATGCTGTTCCGCGGCCAGAACATCCTGGGCTATCGCCACTATGCGGACGACGTGGTGGAATACTTCGTACAGAAGTCCATCGCCAACGGCATCGACATCATCCGTATTTTCGACTGCTTAAACGACCTGCGCAACCTGGAATGCGCCGTGAAGGCCTGCAACAGGGAAGGCGGCCATGCGCAGATCGCCCTTTCCTATACGCTGGGCGACGCCTACACGCTGGACTACTGGATGAGCGTTGCGAAACAGATCGAGGAGATGGGAGCGGATTCCATCTGCATTAAGGATATGGCGGGCCTGCTGGTGCCCTATGAGGCCACGAAGCTGATCTCGGCGATGAAGAGCGCCACGAAGCTCCCGATCCAGCTGCACACCCACTATACTTCCGGCGTCGCCAGCATGACCTACTTAAAGGCCGTAGAGGCCGGCGTGGACGTGATCGACTGCGCGATTTCCCCGTTCTCCATGGGAACTTCCCAGCCCGCCACCGAGGTGATGGTGGAGACCTTCAGGGGCACCCCTTACGATACCGGATACGACCAGAACCTTCTGGCGGAGATCGCGGACTACTTCCGCCCCTACAGGGAGGAGTGCTTAAAGTCCGGACTGATGGATCCGAAGGTGCTGGGCGTCAACATCAAGACCCTGCTGTATCAGGTGCCCGGCGGGATGCTCTCCAACATGGTGAGCCAGCTCAAAGAGCAGAACGCCAGCGACAAATACGACGATGTGCTCCAGGAAATCCCCAGAGTCCGCAAGGACTTCGGCGAACCCCCGCTGGTTACCCCTTCTTCCCAGATTGTCGGCACGCAGGCGGTTCTCAACGTGCTGATGGGCGAACGCTACAAGGTTGCCACGGGAGAGACCAAGGACCTGCTCTCCGGCAAATACGGCTGCACCGTCAAGCCGTTCGATGCGGAAGTTCAGAAGAAGGTCATCGGCGATGCGGAAGTGATCACCTGCCGTCCCGCGGATCTGATCCCCAACGAGCTGGAGAAGATCGAGTCGGAGATGAAGCAGTGGAAGCAGCAGGATGAGGACGTCCTCTCCTATGCGCTGTTCCCTCAGGTGGCCACGGATTTCTTCAAATATCGTCAGGCCCAGCAGGAAAAGGTGGATATGGCCCAGGCGGACACGAAGAACGGGGCTTATCCGGCTTAAGGGCCGCGTACGGATTCTGCAACTGAAAAAGATTCCCGTCACAGGAAAAGCGAACCCCTTCCGGGCGGACAGATTTCGCATCTGTTCGCCGGAAGGGGTTTTTGACGGGACGGGAAGCGTTTTTTGAAAGGGAAGATGGATGAAATTTGTTTTGTCTTACAGCGGCGGGAAGGACAGTATCCTGGCGTTGCATAAAATGCTGGAAGCGGGCCATGAGCCCGTAGGGCTTCTTGTGATGGTGAACCGGGAACTGCAGCGTTCCTGGTTTCATGGGGTGGATCCGGAGCTGCTGCGGGAAATTTCGGATTCGCTGGGGATCCCTCTGATTTTGTGTCAGTCCGCAGGGAACGACTACGATGAAAAGATGGAAGAAGGGCTCGAAAGGGCGAAAGAGCGGGGGGCAGAAGCCTGCGCCTTCGGCGATATCGACATCGAAGGCCATTTGCTCTGGTGCCGAAAGCGATGCGAAGCCGCGGGGCTGGAATGCGTTCATCCCCTGTGGCAGCGCGACCGGGAAGAAAACACGGATGAGATCCTTTCCCTGGGTTACCGGTGCCTGATCAAATGCGTGGATAACAGGGTCCTGCCGAAGGAATATCTGGGAAAACCGCTCAGCCGCGAGCTGGTGGCGGAGATGAAGAACCGGGGGATCGACATATGCGGGGAGAACGGAGAATACCATACCCTCGTGGTGGACGGCCCGGTTTTCCGCCGCCCGGTCTCCTGTGTCTGCAGGGAAATCCTGGATTTTGGAATGACTTCTGCGGTCAATATCTGTGCGGGGTGAGAAAGTTAGTTCTGCCGCAGCGCCTTTGTATACGGGCGTTACGGCAGATTTTTCTGTTCGGGGATAAAATTCTTGACCAATAGGAGAATTTATGATAGATAATTAGATATATCGTATTATGACATATGGAGGAAAAATGAAAAAGATCAACAGCGAGCTGCTCAAGGGAAGTACGGAAATGATGATCCTGAAACTGCTGGCATCGGGGGACCTGTATGGATATGAGCTGGTAAAAAAGCTGGCTGCGATTTCGCAGGGGCTTTTCTGCATGGGGCAGGGATCCTTATATCCGATCCTGCATTTCCTGGAGGAGGAAGAGTATATCGTTTCCTATTGGGAAGATACGGTTTCGAAACGAAAGAGAAAATATTATCGTCTGACGCAGAAGGGAAAAGGGCTTCTGGAAGAGAAAATCCGGGAATGGAACCTGTTCGTCGGCGGCGTTAATCGGGTACTGGAGGAGAACTGATGAATCAGGAAGACAGGTTTCGCGATTTTTTAAAGAAAGGGCTTTGGGGATACGGGCTTTTCCGCGAAGAAAGGGAGCTTTACGAAGAACTGAAAGCCCATCTCATGGACCTTTATGAGGAATGTCTGGAAAAGGGAATGGAGGAAGAGGAGGCTGCGCAGAAGGCCATGGCTGATCTGGGGGATCCGGCGAGGATCCGGAGGGAGTGGAAAGCCGCAAAGAAGAAAAACAAAAGGTTGCCGAACGTTTTGACCGGTATCGTCCTGGCGTGTACGGCCTGCGGAGGGCTTGCCATCCTGGTCGCCAACCATTTTGACGACTGGACGGAAAACTGTCAGGGGCAGGTTTCGCAGGGAGGTATCTTTTGTCTTCTTTTCCTGATTGGAACAGTCTTCTTCATCCTTCCGATTTGTCATCGAAACGTGTATTCCATGAAAAAAACGCTTCGATTTTTCCTTTTTGCGCTGTTTTCGGATGCTTTGCTGACCGCGTTTTTCCTGAATCGGGACGGAATTCTGCGCTATGATTTCAAAGTTCTGTTCGTTTTTCTCTATCTGATTCTGGGGACCCATCTCCTTCCGGAGTATGACCGTATGAATCGTCTGAGAAAGCGCTGCCTGGAATGTTTTCTTGCGTCTTCGCTGTTTTTTGCCGTTTTGAACCCTCAGAAGTCGGCTTTTGTATTTCTGGCGCTGGGCTACCTCTTCGCAGTTCTGGCAATTCGTAAAAGGGGGGTACAGAAACTGATCGTCCGCAGCGGAATCATTTTTCTGGTTTCCCTTTCGCTTCCGGCAGCGGCTATCGCGTTGTCCGGAAAACAATATCAGGTTCAACGCCTGAAGGCCAGGCTGTTTTTGTGGAAGGATCACATCCTTCTTCAAAATCAGGCAGATGCAGCGGAACGAATAACGGAAATGGGGCTTTTGCCGCAGAAACCTTTGAGTGCTGTCCTTACTGGTACGATCGACCCGCTCTATTTC
>OEQQ01000127.1_pt1 | contig 17913 bp, 12 predicted proteins | sample 1539741 | NCBI WGS metagenome assembly OEQQ01 (sample SAMEA3891876, study PRJEB23780) | metagenome | biome: terrestrial biome; feature: animal house; material: Caecal content | place: Italy | collected 2015-05-05
CCGCCGACGACCTTCTCAGTCAGGCGGTCAACAGCGCCAACTACACAAACGGCGTGTGGCACCTCCTGACCGAGTACCCTGAAATGAAGCAGCCCAGCACCGAAGAAAAACTCTCCCCTTTGCCCCAGGAAAATATGGACCTTGAAATATGAATCTGGAAAAGAGGCAGCTATGGATTATTTAGAATGGTTCCCGGACAGGCTGGCGCAACTCAGGAATCAGAAAGGCGTTTCCTCCAGGGAAATGAGCCTGTCCCTGGGACAAAGTGAAAGCTATATCAACAAAATCGAGAATGGGAAAGCTCTCCCCTCCATGGGAGGATTTTTTCTGATTTGCCAATACTTTCGAATTGAGCCAAAGGATTTTTTCAACGCCCAGCTCCTCTCTCCTACCGAAGCAGAACAGCTTGTGACCACGCTGGGAAGATTAAAGCCCCATCAGATAAAGCACCTGCTCCAGCTGGCAATCGACCTGCTGGAAGATTAACCGAAAGGAGGCAGTAATCATGCCGGAGGATGTAACCATTTTTATCGATGAAGAAACTATGACGATTGAAGAATGGGAGGAATTGAGAAATGCCGAAACCGAAGAACAAGGATGAATACCGGGCCGGGCTGGCGGAAACCTTTGCCCATATCCTGGAGGAGCAGGGGCTGAATTGGAAGAAGGAATGGCACGGTCAGGGCATAAACGCCCCCTACAATGCCGTCACCAAAGCCTACTACCGGGGAATCAACGCTTTTTGGCTGTCCCTGGTATCCATGGCCCAGGGCTACACCGACCCCCGGTGGGTCACTATGGTGCAGATTATGGACAACGACGGGAAATACCACCCCAAGGAATCCTGGCACCTGAAGAAAGGCTCCAAGGCCGCCTATGTGGAATACTGGTATCCCTATGACCTGAAGGAGAAAAAGGCAATCACCTGGAAGCAGTACAAAGACGCTCTGAGGGACGGCAGGACCGAAGCTGAATTTAAGCTATCCTCCCGATACTATGCCGTGTTCAACGCACAGAATGTGGAAGGTATGCCGCCTCTGGAAGTGAAGCAAGTCCAGCCTGTTCCCATCGACGAGTTGGTACAAACTCTGAGCCAAAACATGGGGGTTCCGGTTTTCACCGATGGTGGGGACCGGGCCTATTACTCCCCCGGCAAGGACGAGATTCACCTGCCCAAACCGGAATTCTTCTTCTCTGAGTATGCGTTCAACTCCACAGCTCTGCACGAGTTGGCCCATTCAACCGGCCATGCCAGCCGGTTGAACCGGGACCTTTCCGGAGGCTTTGGAAGCCAGGCATACGCCTATGAGGAGCTGGTAGCTGAGATGTGTTCTGCGTTCATGTCGGCGGATCTGGCTGCTACAGCCACGCCGGAACACATTGAGAATCACAAAGCCTATGTCCAATCCTGGATAAAAGCCATCCGGGAAAAGCCGGAAACTCTGGTCAAAGCCATCAAAGACGCTCAGGAGGCTGCGGCTTATATGGACAGCCAGGCCGAGCTGATACCCGAAGAAGAAAACAGAAAGGTTGTGGAATCCGCAATGGTAATCTCCGAAGATAAAATCAGGACGCCTGAAAAGCAGTGGCCAGAACCCGGACAGAATGGACTGACGGTTTTGGTGGTTGAGCCGGGAAAAGCCCCCTACACAAAGCAAATCCCTGATACGCTCCAATCCCTGCAAAAGGAAGTAGGCGGCTACATCGAGGCAGTCTACCCCTTTAAGGACCCCGTCTGTGTCATTTGCAACGAGGAGGCCAAACTGGAGGGCCTGCCTCTGAACCGTTCCCTTCGGGACGAGCAGGGGCAGACCTATGATGTGGTAGCCGGAACCTTCCTGGTGGCAGGTTTAGGCGAGGAAAACTTTGCTTCCCTCTCTCCCGAAATGCTGGATAAATACAGTCGTCACTTTGCAACGCCTGAGATGTTCTCTGCATCGATTAGAGAATCGGAGGCTGTGGGTCGGATTGAATACCTGAACACCAACGGCTTACCTGGTGAGATTGTAGAGTATGCGGATGCTGAGAAGTTCGTCCAAGACATCAGGGAAAGAACATACTACGGAGTACCCTTCACCGTGGTTTTGTACCAAGACTCCAACGGACACACCATCCCCCGGGATTTCCTGTTTGAACTGGACCCACCCCCAAAGGGGTTTCGGGTGGAAGATGCTCCCGTGCTGGCAGAGAAACTGTCAGCCCCAGAGGAAGCCCCTCTTGCGGATATGGAAATTGAGATAGGGAATTAGTGAAAGGAGAAAATCATGCCGTCAAAAATAGAACATTTCAGACAGCTGTCGGAACGGACGGCCAGAGAGATTGCCTCCAGCCCTGAAAGATGGACAGCTTTTCTCACCACAGCCGGAAGGCTTTATAAGTACCCATTCCACGAGCAGCTGCTCATCTTCGCCCAGAGGCCGGAGGCCACGGCCTGTGCGGATTATGACTTGTGGAACAAGCGGATGGGCCGGTATGTCCGCAGGGGCGGCAGAGGTATTGCCCTGCTGGACGATACCGGTGACAGACTGCGGCTTCGTTATGTGTTCGACGTGGCCGATACCGGAACAACCCCCCATTCCCGTACCCCCTGGCTCTGGCAGCTGGGGGAACAACACAAAGAGTCTGTGACAGCCATGCTGGAAGCCACCTATGGAGCTGCCGGTGACAATCTGCCACAGATTTTATCCGGTGTTGCCCAAAACCTTACTGACCAATACTGGGAGGACGGTAACTTTGATTACATCCGTGCCCTTGACAATTCCCCAGAGGTAGAGTACGATGAATTTACCATAGGTATTTACTTCAAGGCCGCCGCTTCCGTCAGCGTTGCCTACTCCCTCCTGTCCCGGTGCGGGCTTCATCCGGAAGAACACTTCAAAGCGGATGATTTCAAGGCTATGGCTTTCTTTCAGACACCTGTTGCGATTGCAGAGCTTGGTAAAGGAATCGGCTCCATAAGTGAAGGGGTACTGCGGCAGATTGAAGCGGTCATAAGAAAGTACGAAAGAGAACGACTTACAGAAAGGATGGAAAAAAATGGACAACCTGAATTACATTCAGAACGGAGATTATCAAATTCCCGACCTGAAGCTGAGCAACCCGGACCTGCCGCCGCTGAACAAGTACGGAAGAATGCGGAAAGAGTATCTGCATCAGAACCATCCGGGCTATTACAGCCACCTGCTTCTCAGCGAGGAGCTGTATCCCCACTGCCTGGAGATCCAGGAGACATTCGAACGGCGGATGGAGCAGCTGCTTCCCCAGCTGGCGAAGGAAGCCGGAGCAACGGAGCAGCTGAAGGCCAGCGACCCGATGAAATGGGTGGGCCTGATGAACAACTGCAAGGCACAGGCCGAGGAGATTCTGATAGCGGAGCTTATTCACAGCTAACCTTTCTTTTCCCCACGGAGCAGGAGCAAATTCAAGCCATTGAAGCAGAGGATGCACAAACATCCTCTGCTTTTTCTTTTCCTCGCAATACCAACGAGGAACACCCTGTATCCATTCAGGTTAATGGTGAATGGCAGACCTTCCCAAATACCAAGGCCGCAGAGGAAGCCGCCTACGAGGAATACAAAAACAACTTGCGCCGCAACGCCGAGAATTTCCACATCACCGACGAACACCTGGGTGAAGGCGGCCCCAAAGCCAAGTTCCAAGCCAACATTGAGGCAATCAAGCTGTTGAAATACCTGGAGAAAACAACTGAGCAGGCAATGCCGGAGCAGCAGGAAGCCCTCTCCCGGTATGTGGGATGGGGCGGTCTGGCAGACGCTTTCGACCCTGAGAAGCCCTCCTGGTCTGCTGAGTACGCCCAGCTGAAGGAGCTGCTTACCCCAGAGGAATACACCGCAGCCAGAGCCTCCACCCTGAATGCCCATTACACCAGTCCCACAATCATCCGTGCCATCTATGAGGCTGTCGGGAATATGGGCTTTGAAACCGGCAACATTCTGGAGCCGTCCTGCGGTGTTGGAAATTTCTTTGGTATGCTCCCAGAGAAAATGAGAAGCAGCCAGCTGTACGGTGTGGAGCTGGACAGCATTTCCGGCAGGATCGCCCGGCAGCTTTATCCCAAGGCGCACATCACCGTAGCCGGGTTTGAAACCACAGACCAACGGGACTTCTTCGACCTGGCCGTGGGCAATGTACCCTTTGGGCAATACCAGGTCAACGACAGTGCCTACAACAAGCTGCACTTCAACATCCACAACTACTTTTTCGCCAAAGCTCTGGACCAGGTAAGACCCGGTGGCGTGGTGGCCTTTGTCACCAGCCGGTTTACCATGGACGCCAAGGATTCCACCGTGCGCCGGTACCTGGCCCAGCGGGCTGAGCTTTTGGGAGCCATCCGGCTGCCCAACAATGCGTTTAAGGCCAACGCCGGAGCCGAGGTTGTTTCCGACATCATTTTCCTGCAAAAGCGGGACCGTCCCCTGGATGTGGTGCCGGACTGGACCCAGACCGGACGAACGGAAGATGGGTTTGTCATTAACCGCTACTTTATCGACCATCCGGGGATGGTTCTGGGCCGCCAGGAAGCGGAAAGCACCGCCCACGGCATGGACTACACCGTAAGTCCCATAGAGGGAGCGGAACTTGAGGTGCTGCTCCAGAAGGCCGTAAAGCACATCCACGGCACTTATCAGGAGGCCGAACTGCCGGAGCTGGGGGGAAGCGAAGCCCCTGACACCTCCATCCCTGCCGACCCCAATGTGAGGAATTACTCCTATGCCCTGGTAGACGGAATGGTCTACTTCCGGGAGAACAGCCGGATGGTGCGGCCCAGTCTGAACGCCACAGCAGAAGCACGGGTAAAAGGCATGATTGGCCTGCGGGATTGCGTCCGGGAGCTGATTGCCCTTCAGCTGGACAGCAGCACCACAGCTGCCGAGATTCAGGCGCAGCAGACGACCCTGAATCAGCTTTATGATTCTTTTTCCTCTCAGTACGGCCTGATTAACAGCCGGGCAAACCGGCTGGCCTTTTCGGATGATTCTTCCTATTACCTCTTGTGCGCCCTGGAGGTTATCGACGAGGACGGCCAGCTGGAGCGTAAAGCGGATATGTTCACCAGGCGAACCATTAAGCCCCATGAGGCGGTGTTGTCCGTGGATACCGCCAGCGACGCTCTGGCCGTATCCATTTCCGAAAGGGCCTGCGTGGACATGGCTTACATGGAGCAGCTCACCGGCAAATCCCAGGACGAGCTGGCAGAGGAGCTGAAAGGTGTCATTTTCCGGATTCCTGACTTCTCCCATGGAGAGGCCCAGTATGTGACCGCAGATGAATACCTGTCCGGAAATGTCCGTCAGAAGCTGCGGGACGCCAAACAAGCGGCATCTGTGAGCGACCTGTACCGTCCCAACGTGGAGGCTCTAAGCCAGGTGCAGCCCCAAGACCTGGACGCATCCGAAATCGATGTGCGGCTGGGTGCAACCTGGATTGACAAAGCCTACATTCAGCAATTTATGCACGAAACCTTTGCCACCCCGTATTACTTACAAAGAAGCATTCAGGTAAATTATTCGTCCCTAACTGCTGAATGGCAGATTACCGGAAAAAGCAATATCTCCCGGAGTGATGTTGCGGCCTACACCACTTTCGGCACCGACCGGGCAAACGCCTATAAGATTCTGGAGGATTCCTTAAATCTGCGGGACGTGCGAATCTATGACACCGTGGAGGATTCCAATGGCAAGGAGCGCCGGGTGTTGAATCCCAAGGAAACCACCCTGGCTGCCCAAAAACAGCAGGCCATCCGGGAAGCCTTCCGGGATTGGATTTGGAGGGACCCGGAGCGCCGCCAAGCCCTGGTTCGCCAGTATAATGAGGAGATGAACTCGACCCGGCCCAGAGAGTACGACGGAAGTCATATTACCTTCGGGGGAATGAACCCGGAGATTGTCCTCCGGGAACACCAGCTGGGGGCCATTGCCCATATTCTTTATGGCGGGAACACCCTGCTGGCCCATGAGGTGGGTGCAGGCAAGACATTTGAGATGGTGGCCGCAGCCATGGAATCCAAGCGGCTGGGATTGTGCCAGAAATCTTTGTTTGTTGTCCCCAACCACCTGACGGAACAATGGGCGTCTGAATTTCTCCGGCTCTATCCCTCTGCCAATATCCTGGTCACATCCAAAAAGGACTTTGAGCCACAGAACCGCAAGAAATTCTGTGCCCGGATTGCCACCGGCGACTATGACGCCGTTATCATGGGACATAGCCAGTTTGAGAAAATCCCCATCAGCCGGGAACGGCAGGAGCGTCTGCTCTATGAGCAAATCGATGAGATTACAGACGGAATTGCCGAGGTAAAGCTGAGCGGAGGCGAACGCTTCACCATTAAAGAGCTGGAGCGAACCAGGAAGGCCCTGGAAGCCAAGCTGGAGAAGCTCCAGGCAGACAGCAGAAAAGACGATGTTGTAACCTTCGAGGAGCTGGGCGTTGACCGGCTGTTCGTGGACGAGGCCCACGCCTACAAAAACCTGTTCCTGTTTACCAAAATGCGCAGTGTTGCCGGCCTCTCCACCAGCGACGCCCAAAAGTCCAGCGATATGTTTGCCAAGTGCCGCTACATGGACGAGCTTACCGGCAACCGGGGTGTGGTGTTCGCCACCGGCACTCCGGTCAGCAACTCCATGACGGAGCTTTACACCATGCAGCGGTATCTCCAATATGACCGGCTGAAGGAACTGAATATGACCCACTTTGACTGCTGGGCCAGCCGGTTCGGTGAAACGGTGACGGCCCTGGAGCTGGCACCGGAGGGCTATACTTTAGTAGGACGATAAATAATGCGTTCCTAAATTGAAAATAGGTTATCAAAGTCGGTTTCAGAACTTCAAAAATTTTTTTGATTTTTTTGAAAAACAGTTCCGCTTTGTACCCCTATTTTCTCCTATTAGCAGAGGGAGTAATTCCTGTAATGCTAAATCAGATTACATAAAGAAAGGAGGATAAGAAAATGTCAAGGACTTCAAGAATTACAGCACTTTACGAGCGTTTGTCAAGAGATGATGACCTTACTGGCGAGAGTAATTCTATTACCAATCAAAAGAAATACCTCGAAGATTATGCCCGTAGGAATGGTTTTGAGAACATTCGCCATTTTACCGATGACGGATTTTCGGGTGTAAATTTCAATCGCCCTGGCTTTCAATCTCTGATAAAAGAAGTTGAAGCAGGAAATGTAGAAACCTTGATTGTTAAGGATATGAGCCGATTGGGGCGAAATTATCTGCAAGTAGGTTTTTATACGGAAGTTCTGTTTCCACAGAAAAATGTCCGTTTCCTTGCAATTAACAACAGTATTGACAGTAACAACGCTTCGGATAATGACTTTGCTCCGTTTTTGAATATTATGAACGAATGGTATGCCAAAGACACGAGCAACAAAATCAAGGCTATATTCGATGCCCGTATGAAAGACGGAAAGCGTTGTAGCGGTTCTATCCCTTATGGGTATAACCGACTGCCGAGCGACAAACAAACGCTTGTGGTTGACCCTGTGGCTTCGGAAGTGGTAAAGCGTATCTTTACTCTTGCCAATGATGGCAAAAGTACAAGGGCAATCGCAGAAATACTGACCGAAGAAAAAGTTTTAACCCCTGCGGCATACGCAAAGGAATACCACCCCGAACAGTACAACGGCAACAAGTTCACAAACCCTTATCTTTGGGCAATGTCAACGATAAGAAATATTTTAGACAGGCAGGAATATCTCGGTCACACCGTTTTGCGAAAGTCGGTAAGCACAAATTTCAAACTTCACAAGAGAAAAAGCACAGACGAAGAAGAACAGTATGTATTTCCGAATACACACGAGCCTATCATATCGCAGGAACTTTGGGACAGCGTTCAAAAACGCAGAAGCAGAGTAAATCGTGCCTCGGCTTGGGGAACGCACAGCAACCGTTTAAGCGGATATTTGTACTGTGCCGATTGCGGAAGAAGAATGACTTTGCAGACACATTACAGCAAAAAAGACGGTTCTGTGCAGTATTCTTACCGTTGCGGTGGGTATGCAAGCAGAGTGAACAGTTGTACCAGTCATTCGATTAGTACCGATAATGTTGAAGCCTTGATATTATCATCTGTCAAACGCTTTTCAAGGTTTGTTCTGAATGATGAACAAGCATTTGCTTTGGAACTACAATCTCTTTGGAATGAAAAACAGGAGGAAAAGCCGAAACACAATCAATCGGAACTGCAACGCTGTCAGAAACGCTATGACGAACTCTCTACCCTTGTTCGTGGCTTGTATGAAAATCTTATGTCGGGATTACTGCCCGAAAGACAGTATAAGCAACTGATGAAACAGTATGATGACGAGCAGGCAGAGTTGGAAACGAAAATGGAAACGATGAAAACAGAACTTGCCGAAGAAAAAGTAAGTTCCGTTGATATTAAGCATTTCATTTCGCTGATACGCAAGTGTAAAAATCCTACGGAAATCTCCGATACAATGTTTAATGAACTTGTTGATAAGATAGTGGTTTATGAAGCAGAGGGTGTGGGAAAAGCACGAACACAAAAGGTCGATATTTATTTTAACTATGTCGGTCAAGTGGATATTGCCTATACCGAAGAAGAACTTGCCGAGATAGAAACACAGAAAGAGCAGGAGGAACAGCAACGCTTGGCAAGACAGCGCAAGCGTGAAAAAGCCTACCGAGAAAAGCGAAAGGCACAGAAAATCGCTGAAAACGGTGGCGAAATCGTTAAGACAAAGGTTTGCCCTCATTGCAACAAAGAGTTTATCCCGACAAGCAACCGACAGGTGTTCTGTTCCAAAGAGTGCTGCTATCAAGCAAGGCAAGACAAAAAGAAAACAGACCGAGAAGCAGAACGAGGAAATCACTATTACCGACAGCGTGTATGTGCTGCGTGCGGCAATTCCTATTGGCCTACACACAGCCAACAGAAATTCTGCTCCGAAGAATGTCAAAGGGTAAATCACAATAAGAAAACCTTGGAGTTTTACCACCATAAAAGAGAAAAGGAGAAGTCGCAATGCAAAGATTTATCACAGACGAAAGAACGGGTATCCGATATGAACTTATCGGGGACTATTACTACCCCTGCTTAACCGCAGAAGAAAAACCTTTGCTTTCAAGGTACGGAAGAATGCGAGAGCGATATTTGAAAGAACACAAGCGAGTTTTATATTACACTCTGATGACAAGTGGAAAGTTATATGAACACCTTGCCGAGATTGACACTTCGGCTTGTGATATGGCTGAATATCTCATAAAGGAAATGGCAAGAAAGCAAGGCGTTACCGAGCAATTAAAGGCTGTGGATATGATGAGATGGATAGGATTGATGAACAATATCAGAGCTTGCGTAGATGAAATCGTATTAAACGATATTGTGTATTCATAACGGAATACTACCCGAAAGAGAACTGCTGTCAAGTGATGGCAGTTTTTCTTTTTCGGCAAGTGTTCAAGAAGTTATTAAGTCGGGAGTGCAGTCGAAGTGGGCAAGTTGAAAAATTCAAGTTGAAAAATTCACAAAAATGTGGTATAATATCTTTGCTTATTAGAGCGATAAACTTGAATTTGAGAGGGAACTTAGATGGTATTTGAAAAAATTGATAAAAATAGTTGGAACAGAAAAGAGTATTTTGACCACTACTTTGCAAGTGTACCTTGTACATACAGCATGACCGTTAAAGTGGATATCACACAAATAAAGGAAAAGGGAATGAAACTATATCCTGCAATGCTTTATTATATTGCAATGATTGTAAACCGCCATTCAGAGTTTAGGACGGCAATCAATCAAGATGGTGAATTGGGGATATATGATGAGATGATACCAAGCTATACAATATTTCACAATGATACTGAAACATTTTCCAGCCTTTGGACTGAGTGTAAGTCTGACTTTAAATCATTTTTAGCAGATTATGAAAGTGATACGCAACGGTATGGAAACAATCATAGAATGGAAGGAAAGCCAAATGCTCCGGAAAACATTTTTAATGTATCTATGATACCGTGGTCAACCTTCGATGGCTTTAATCTGAATTTGCAGAAAGGATATGATTATTTGATTCCTATTTTTACTATGGGGAAATATTATAAAGAAGATAACAAAATTATACTTCCTTTGGCAATTCAAGTTCATCACGCAGTATGTGACGGATTTCACATTTGCCGTTTTGTAAACGAATTGCAGGAATTGATAAATAGTTAACTTCAGGTTTGTCTGTAACTAAAAACAAGTATTTAAGCAAAAACATCGTAGAAATACGGTGTTTTTTGTTACCCTAAAATCTACAATTTTATACATAACCACAGGTTAGTGCAAAGACCTTGTGTTTCTTTTTGAAAGGCTTAAAACAAGGATTTTTCCTTGATTTAAGCCCCGAAAAGCAACACAACCAAGGTTTTAGTATCAATCTGTGGTTTTTATATTTTCAGACGAAAAGGAGAACAAGAAATGATGAAACAGAATGAAAACGAAATGAATTTCAGCGTACCTCTTGAAATCATCAAGGCAAGTGAAATCGAGCCGAAAGAAGTAAAGTGGCTGTGGTATCCGTATATTCCGTTTGGCAAAGTTACGCTATTGCAGGGAGATCCAGGCGATGGGAAAAGCAAGTTAATGCTTTCCATCGCCGCCCTGCTCTCAAAGGGCGAACCTCTCCCCTTTACAGAAACGGAAGAAAACGAGCCTATGACTATCATCTATCAGACAACGGAAGATGACGCAGACGATACCGTAGTACCCCGTTTCAATTCTGCCGACGGAAACGGAGAAAATTTAATCTTCATCAAGGAAGATGAAAAGACTTTGTCTTTCGGAGATAACCGCATTCGTGAAGCGATTGAAAAGTACAATGCAAAGCTCTTAATTCTTGACCCATTGAGTTCGTATATTGGAGAGAACTGCTCTATGAACAATGCCAACGAAACACGAGCAGAGTTTAACCATCTGATAGCGGTTGCAAAAGATACGGGTTGTGCGATTGTTATTATCGCTCATATGAACAAGATGAAAGATAATAATCCTCTCTACCGCACCAACGGTTCGATTGACATTGCGGGTGCTGTAAGAAGCATTCTTGCAATCACACGCACGCCGAACAAGGAAGCACCTGCGGAAAGATATTTGGTGCAAGTGAAATCAAATCTTGCCCCGACAGGTTCGGCAATTCTTTTTGAAGTTGCCGAGAAAGGCGTGGACTTCATTTCCGAAATGGAGATGACAGCCGAAGAAGCGTTTTTATCTCTTGCTCCACAAATGGGCAGACCGAATGAAAAAGAGATGAAAGCAAAATCATTTCTCATTGAAATGTTGCAGGACGGAGAGATGCTTTCCTCGGATTGTGAAGAAAAACTTGAAGCCGCAGGGTTCAAGAAATCGACCATCAAAAAGGCAAAGAAAAACGCAGGAGTTATCTCCAAGAAGAAAGGTTTCCTCTGGTATTGGTCTTTGCCGATGGGCGATATACCGAGAGAATAAAAACAGAATGTCTGCCGATGGGATAGTCTGTTTTTGTGATTGAGGTATCAAAGGAGGTCAAGGGGGAACACCCTTGCCCACGACATCTTTGCAGACGAAGTCTGAAAGTGTCATAGTGGGTTACACACATTCAAAGAATGTTGTGTAATGGCTTCGCCCTGCCGAGAAAGGAGAGCAAAAATGGCGAAAAACAACAAGGCGGATATGAGTTGTGCAAGGGTTAAAAAGTACACCGCTTCTGATGTGAGCAAGGCAGAAAGGCACAACGAACGCAAGAATGAAACCTATGAAAATATGAATGTGATTGAGGAACGCATACCCTATAATGTGCATTTCAAAAAGCCTTTTGCCCCGACCTATATGGAACAATTAAAGCAGATGGAAACTGACGGTATGGTGTCGCTTCGAGGGCTGAGGAAAGACGCAACGCTGTTCAATGAGATTGTGATTGATGTGAACACAATGTACTTCGAGCGTAACGGCGGCTACGAATATGCAAAGCAGTTTTACGAAGAAGCATTCCATTTTATCGAGGAAAAATTCGGTGCTGATAATGTCATATCGGCTGTTATGCACGCTGATGAAATCAATGTAGCGGCAACCGAGGAACTTGGAAAAGAGGTTTACCACTATCATCTTCACGCTATGGTTTTGCCTGTGGTGGAGAAAGAAATCCTATGGAGCAAGCGTTGCAAAGATGAAAAACTGCGAGGAACGGTTAAGGAAGTTGTTCATCAAATCAGCCATTCAAAGAAATGGAAATCGGATATTCCGCTGACCGACGAAAAAGGCAATCCGCTTCTCAGAAAGAACGGAAAACCGATGTTCCGAGCTTCATACAGTATTCTGCAAGATGAATTGTTTAACCATATGACGGAGCAAGGCTTCAAAGGCTTTCAGCGTGGCGAATACGGAAGTACAGCAGAACACCTGACTTCCCTGCAATATCAAATCAAGCAGGACAAGGAACGCTTGGAGAAGTTGCAGAAGCGCATTCAGCGTGAACAGATAAAATATGAGCCTGCCCGTAATGTTTCTAAAACCTATAACGAGATTGACCGTATGGGGCAGAAAACAATCACAGGTAAAATGGCAATCTCCAAAGAGGATTATTCTGAGCTTACTGCCCTTGCCAAAGAGGGCATTACAAGTCGTGCGGAAATTAGCGAATTAGAACAGAGTGCCAACTATTACCGACAGAAATATTTTGACTGTGCAAACGCACTCGAAAGAATGAAAACTAAATACAACGAACTGAAAGAAAAGTGCAGACCTTTTCTTCAAGCGTTGGAGCATTTCCCCGAAGTTGCTAAACTTTTTACCGAAAAAGTGAAGCAACTTTTTTCTTTTAAGGAAGCACAGGAACGAGCCGAAAAAGAAGTAAGGGAAAAAGAACGACAGGAGCGTATCAAGGCTCGAAGAAACAAGCGTGGTATGGAAAGATAACCATTTCCATTATACTCACGACTTAATGACTTCTTGATATGTTCAGATGAAGCAGATGTATTTGTGGGGTGTTCCAAACGGAATGCCCCACAGTCAATTTATGAAAAGGAGAAACGGACTATATGAAAGAAAACACTTTATCTTATACAACACGAATAGGCAAAACAACTTTTATTGTCAATGTGAAGCAATCGGAAAGAGCAAAGAAGCCTTTGAATACGGTATTTCAAGAAATATGCAGACACGAGATGTTGGGAGATTTTTCAGCAGATAACTATTTGAATTTAGAAAATTTGCAAAAATCATCTTGACAAACTCGTTCCCGAAGGCACCGGCTACCGGGCGAGGACCCGGTTCAGCAAATTCTTCAACCTGCCGGAGCTGATGAACCTGTTTAAGGAAGTGGCAGACATTAAAACCGCTGACCAGCTGAACCTGCCAGCCCCGGAGGTGGAGTATCACAATGTTGTGGCTCAGCCCACGGAACAGCAACAGCAAATGGTGCAATCCCTCTCTGAACGAGCGACCCAGGTTCACAATGGCAATGTGGACCCGTCAGTAGACAATATGCTGAAAATCACCTCCGACGGACGGAAGCTGGGCCTGGACCAACGGATAATAAATCCCCTTCTGACCGATGCTCCCGGCTCAAAGGTGAATCTGTGTGTCGAGAACATTCTGCGGACCTGGAAGGATGGGGAATCCGAAAAACTAACCCAGTTGGTTTTCTGTGACATCTCCACGCCCCAGAAGAATTCTGGAAAAGGCGACAACTTCACTGTTTATCAGGACATCCGTCAAAAGCTGATTGACCGTGGGATGCCTGCTTCCCAGATTGCCTTCATTCACGACGCCAACACGGAGGTGCGGAAAAAGGAGCTGTTTGCAAAGGTGCGAAGCGGTCAAGTCCGGGTACTGCTGGGCAGCACCTCTAAAATGGGCGCAGGAACCAATGTCCAGGACCGTCTTGTAGCACTCCATGACCTTGACTGTCCCTGGAGGCCGGGAGATCTGGCCCAGCGGAAAGGCCGTATCGAACGCCAGGGAAACCAAAACCCCCTGGTCCATGTTTACCGCTATGTTACCGAGGGAACTTTCGATGCTTACCTGTGGCAGACGGTGGAGAACAAGCAGAAATTTATCAGCCAGATTATGACCTCCAAATCACCGGTCCGGTCCTGCGATGATATGGATGAAACGGCCCTGAGTTTTGCCGAAATCAAGGCTCTGTGTGCCGGAGATCCACGCATCAAGGAGCGCATGGACCTGGATGTGGAGGTATCAAAGCTGAAGCTGATGAAAGCAGACTTCCAGAGCAAACGCTACCGTTTGGAGGACCGGGTGATTAAGCAATTCCCGGAGGAAATTGGACAGCTCAAGGGCTGTATCGCCGGTCTGAATAGTGACATTCAGACAGCCCAAAGCCATCCCCATCCCAAAGATGGATTCATCGGGCTGGAAGTCAAAGGCAAGCTCTACTCCCAAAAAGAAGAAGCTGGAGCGGCCCTGCTGAAGGCTTGTAAAAGTGTGGCAACTAACCAAGCTGTGAAAATCGGAAGCTATCGAGGCTTCCAGTTAAGTGCGTCCTTTAACCCCTTCGATGCGGCCCTGGTCGTCTGGATGAAAGGGGCTATGACCCATGAGGTTGCACTGGGAACAGACCCCAGAGGCAATCTCATCCGCATGGACAATGCTCTGGCCAACATTCCTCAGAAGCTCAAAAAGGTGGAGGCCCAGCTGGATAACCTTTACCGGCAGCAGCAAGCGGCCAAAGAGGAGATGGGCAAATCCTTCCCCTTTGAAGATGAGCTGAAGGAGAAATCGGCACGGTTGGTGGAACTGGACACCCTGCTGAATCTCAGTAAGCCCGAGGAACTGACTTGCCTCGATGACAGCCCCCAGGACACACCCGACCCCGCCGAAAGTCCGGAAGGCCCCGATTGGGACGAATGAATCCGGAGTTGACCGCAGGGCTGCCACGAAATACGAAACCGAGCCGGAGAACCGGCAGAAAGGAGAAATTATGAGATTAACGCATTGGAAAGCCAGAAAAATGATGAAAGCGCAGAATGGGGACCTTAACCTGGCTGGGATGCCAATCACACGACTGCCGAAGAGGTTGACTGTAAATGGCGATCTCGACTTGAAAAACACGCAAATCACGGAGCTGCCGGAGGGCTTGACCGTGGAATACGACCTCCACCTGGAGAATACGCCAATCACTCAGCTACCAAAGGGCCTGACCGTAGGCGGCAGCCTTAACCTGCGAGGTACACCAATCACTCAGCTGCCGGAGGGGCTGACTGTGGGCGGCAGTCTCGACCTGCAAGGTACACCGATCACCCAGCTACCGGAGGGCTTGACTGTGGGCGGCGACCTCGACCTGCGAAATACGCCAATCGGCAGCATACCGAAAGGGCTAACCGTGGGCGGTGGCTTGTATCTGGGTGGCAATCTGCACCTGGAGGGTACGCAGATTACCCAGCTGCCGGAAGGACTGACCGTGGGCGATGGCCTGTATCTATACGACAGCCTTGACCTGACAAAAACGCAGATTGCTCAGCTACCGGAAGGGCTGACCGTAGGCGGCGACCTCAACCTGATGTGGACACCGATTACCAGTCTGCCGGAGGGTCTGAGCGTTGGTGGCGACCTTGACCTGCTTGGTACACAAATAACGCAGTTGCCGGAGGGCTTGACCGTGGGCGGCGACCTCAATCTGAGGTGGACACCGATTACCAGTCTGCCGGAGGGTCTGAGCGTTGGTGGCAACCTTGACCTGATTGGTACACAAATAACGCAGTTGCCGGAGGGCTTGACCGTAGGTCACGACCTATATCTGGCCGATAACCTGCACCTGGAGGGTACGCAGATTACTCAGCTACCGGAAGGGCTGACCGTGGGCGGCGACCTTAACTTAACTGGTACGAAAATAACGAAATTATCGGAGGGCTTAACCGTAGGCGGCGACCTTAGTCTGCGTAATACGCCAATCACCAGCCTGCCCAAGGGGCTGGTCGTGGGCAAAAACCTTGATCTGGCATGGACGAATATTACCCAGCTTCCGGAGGACTTAAGCGTGGGAAGTACCCTTGACTTAACTGGTACGAAAATAACGAAATTGCCGGAGGGCTTGACCGTGAAAGGTTCCCTTGAACTGGAGGGAACGAAGATTACCCAACTGCCGGAAGGGCTGAGCGTGGGCGGAAGGCTCAGCCTGAATTGGCTGCATCTCACCCAGCTGCCAAAGGGTCTAACTGTGAATGGCGACCTTAACCTGTGTCATTCAACAATTACCCAGCTTCCGGAGGACTTAAGCGTGGGAGGTACCCTTGACTTGCGGGAGTCGCAAATAACAGAGTTGCCGGAGGGCCTGACCGTTGGCGGCAACCTTGAGCTGCAAAATACGCCAATCACAAGCCTGCCCAAGGGCCTAACTGTAGGCCACAGTCTCGACCTGACTGGGTCGCAGATTACCAAGCTGCCGGAAGGGCTGACCGTAGGCTACAGTCTCAACCTGAGGTGGACCCCGATTACCAGCCTACCGAAAGGGCTGGCCGTAAAAGGTTCCCTCAACCTAGAGGGGTCGCAGATTACCAAACTGCCGGAGGACTTGACCGTAGACAGCAACCTTAATCTGCGTAATACGCCGATTACCAGCCTGCCCAAGGGGCTGGTCGTGGGTGAAATGCTCGACCTGACGGGTTCATCAATTACCCAGCTGTCGGAGGACCTAACCGTGGGGCACTATCTCGACCTGCGTAATACACCGATTAGCAGCCTGCCCAAGGGCTTAACCGTGGACGGTACCCTTGACCTGGCAGGGTCGCAGATTGCTCAGCTACCGGAAGGGCTGACCGTGAAAGGTTCCCTTGACCTGCGTAATACTCCGATAAGTAGCTTATCAAAGGGCCTGACCGTGGGCCGCAACCTTGACCTGGAGGGAACGAAGATTACCCAGTTGCCGGAAGGGCTGACCGTGAAAGGTACCCTTGACCTGACGGGTTCATCAATTACCCAGCTGCCGGAGGACCTGACCGTGGGGCACTATCTCATCCTGCATGATACTCCGATTACCAGACTGCCCAAGGGCTTAACCGTGGACGGTACTCTTGACCTGAAAAGGTCGCAGATTACTCAGCTACCGGAAGGGCTGACCGTGAAAGGTTCCCTTAACCTGACAGGAACGAAGATTACCCAGTTGCCGGAGGACCTAACCGTGGGCCGCAGTCTCATACTGCAAAATACGCCAATCACAAGCCTGCCAGAGAACCTGACCGTGGGCGGCAACCTTGACCTGATTGGTACACAAATAACGCAGTTGCCGGAGGGCTTGACCGTGAAAGGTTCCCTTGACCTGCGAAATACGCCAATCGCCAGCATACCGAAAGGGCTAACCGTGGGGGGTGAGATTAACCTGTATAATACGCCAATCAGCAGCCTGCCAGAGAACCTGACCGTGGGGGGCGATCTTAACCTGACTGGTACGAAAATAACGAAGTTGCCGGAGGGCTTAACCGTAGGCGGCGACCTGTTCCTGGAGAATATGCAAATCGCGGAGCTTCCCAAGGACCTAACCGTGGGAGGCGACCTGTATCTGGATGAACGCATGCTCAACCTGGAAGAGATGGGCATATGCAAGTCTGTTTCAAACATATGCGGGCCTTCAGCAGAATCCGAGGCACTGGAATGGGGCGAATAGTTCCGGAGTTGACCACAGGCTTGCCCACACCGCAAGGGCGTGGACAAGCTCTGATGGACAACTCCTACCTGGTGGCCGCAGGGCTGCCGCCCCGCAGGGAAAGCCTGGCAGTATCGGTAGCCGGTGCTGCACCCTGCTAAGCGGATTCATATATATTTTTTTATATTTTTGTTTTTTAAGAAAGACTAACTATTAAAAGTCAAGTCCTGAAATGAGGAAATTGCAAATCAGTCTCCCCCCGTGAAAACGGCATGACAATTAGAGCGTCGAAGACGGCGCTCTGGCAG
>OEQQ01000128.1_pt1 | contig 17807 bp, 16 predicted proteins | sample 1539741 | NCBI WGS metagenome assembly OEQQ01 (sample SAMEA3891876, study PRJEB23780) | metagenome | biome: terrestrial biome; feature: animal house; material: Caecal content | place: Italy | collected 2015-05-05
GGCGGGGAGCACGGGTCCCACGGGGGCGACCGGCCCGGCGGGGAACACGGGTCCCACGGGAGCAACCGGCCCGGCGGGGAACACGGGCCCGACGGGCCCTGCCGGCCCTGCAGGTGCGACCGGCCCTGTTGGCCCGACTGGTTCCGCTGGGCCCTCTGGTCCGCAGGGTATTACCGGTGCAACGGGTGTGACCGGTCCGGCTGGCGCCACCGGGGCAACGGGTACGGCCGGTGAGCCAGGTGCGACGGGAGCAACCGGAAATACCGGTGCAACGGGTCCCACAGGAGTTACGGGAGCAACCGGGGCTACGGGCGCGACCGGCCCAACGGGCAGCACAGGGCCAACGGGCGCGACCGGCTCCACGGGCAGCACAGGGCCGACCGGCCCCACGGGCAGCGCGGCTCCTGCGGAATTTCTGACCGCCTATTCCACGCCGCCCCATCCCGGAAGCGACGGCACAGCCCTGATTTTTGACCGGAATGGAGCGGCATCCGGAGACGCCGTCTCCCACGACATCGATTCCTCCGACGTCATCGTCCACGAAACGGGATCCTATCAGGTTTCTTTTCACTGCACCATATCCCCCGCCGCCGGCGGGACCTTCCCGCGCGCGATCCTGCTGTCTTTGAGGCTGCAGGGAACGGATGTGCCCGGCGCCGCCGCGCAGCACATTTTCCAGAGCGCCGCGCAGACGGAAACCGTTTCCTTTACGCAGATCGTAGCGGTGGATACGGTCCCCGCAGCGCTCACCGCAGTGGGGACCGGAGGCGCTTTTCTTTATTCGCTGGCCGGGATTTCCGTGTTAAAGGTGGGATGAACGGTTCGGGCGATGCAGGCCGCGCCTTTTCTTTCGCTCCGTCCCTGCAAGGGGCGTAGGGGCTATCGCCTGCCTGCACCCGAAAGGGCCCGCGGAAGGCGCAACGAGGGCCGGGAACCTCCAAACAGGTTCCCGGCCCTCTGCGCTTTCTTTCCTGAATGATACAGATCGTTAAAAAGCCCTCATCCCCTCATCGCTTCGATGGCGCTCCAGGCCTCTTCGTCGAACTTCCTGTCCTTAAAATAGTACTGCCTGTCTTCCTCCGTAATCTCCCGGATCACGCGGCATGGGTTGCCCGCGGCGATCACCCAGTCCGGAATGTCCTTCGTCACCACGCTGCCCGCTCCGATCACCGTGTTGCTTCCAATGCGGACGCCGGGTACGATCACCGTGTTCCCGCCGATCCACACGTTGTCCCCGATGGTCACGCCGATCCCGTACTCATAGGCGGTGTTTCTGGATTCGGGATGCACCGGATGGCCCGCCGTATAGATGGCCACGTTGGGGGCCATCTGGCAGTTATCCCCGATCTTCACCTTCGCCACGTCGATGATGGTGCAGTTGTAGTTGGCGAAAAAGTTTTTCCCAACCTCGATGTTGAAGCCGTAATCGCAGTAAAAGGGCGGGTTGATGAATGCTCCCTCCGATTTTCCCAGCAGCTCTTTCACGATCGCCGCGATCTGCTCAAAATCCGACCGGTCCGCAAAATTGAGCCGCTGCAGGATCCTCCTGCTCTCCTTTTGCTGCTCCATGACGGCCGCGTCCGCAACGTAAGCCATTTCCGAATCCCTTCTCGTAATGTTGTCCATCTTTTGTCGTTCCTTTCTCCCGGGGAGACCCCTTTTTTTTCGGAAATCAGTTCCGCAAAAAACCGGTGGCTTCCACGATCCGGTGGGGCACCAGCACCGTCCGGATTTCCCCGTTCCCGTCGATGGCGTCCGCCAGGATCCTGACGCCCAGCCGGCCTTCCTGATCCTCGTCCTGTTTTACGTGGGTGAACTGATATTCCTGCATGATATTTTCGGTGCTGTCAAAACAGACCACGGGCTTCTCCTTCTCCAGGCCGAGCCTGCACAGGCAGGTGTAGATGATCTGGGCGATGCTGTATTCCACCGCAAAAAAGGAATCGATCCGGGGATGTTCCTGAATGAAATCCGTCACCAGCTGCAGGTCTTCCTTCAGCTGCCCGGGGCCGAAAAACAGGGGAAGCGTGGCTTTGATCCCGGACAGCCAGATGGACTCGTCCGGCACGATCCCCCGTTCGTTGTGGGCGATGCAGAATCCCCGTTCCCGGTCCTTCACGGCAGAGGTCTCCAGCGAGTGGCGCTGCGCGAAGCAGATATTCCGATAGCCCCTGTCCAGCAGGTAATCGGCCAGCTCCCTGGCCGCCGCTTCGTTGTCCGTTCCCACGAAGGAAACCGGGATCCCCCTGAGCTTGCGGTCCAGCGTGACCACGGGAAAGTGCTCCACCACCATCTTCATGATGCTGGCGTTGTAGACTTCCCCGTGCACGCACATGATCAGGATGCCCTGGGCCCCGTTGGCGCAGAGCTGCTCGATGGCCCGGCTCTCCTCCTCCATCTTTCCGTAGGAACAGTGCAGCATCATCACGATCCCCTGCCTCTGGCACTCGTATTCGATGCTCTCCAGCAGTCTGCAGCCGAAGCTGGGGCCGAATCCGTCCAGGATCACGCCGATCTTTTTCTCTCCGGCGTCGGACGGTCCCTGAACCGGTTCCGCTTCCCCGCGGCCGTCCGGGGCGGGCGCTTTCGCAAGAAACGTGCCCCGCCCCGGCATCCGGATCACCGTCCCCTCCTCCGCCAGCATTTCCAGCGCCTTTTTGCTCGTGATCCGGCTGACCTGATACTGTTCGGAGATCTCCTTTTCCGACGGGAGCCTGTCCCCCGCCTCGAAGGCCCCCTGGACGATCTGTCCCCGGATATCGCTGTATATCTGCTCGTATAGCGGCCTCTGCTTCATTCCTCTGCCCCCCGCACCAAATAGTATATCATTTATCGCATTATATCATATCGATCTGAGGGAAACAACTCACAACCGGTTGCGAACCGCCTTCTCAGTCCAGAAGATCCGCCTCCCCGATGACGCCTGCTGCCTCGTCGTAATGCAGGGTCTTCAATTCGAACGGCTTCAGGGCGATCTCTGTTTCCACCCCCGCCCAGGGCAGCCGCAGGACGGCTCTGCTGTCTTTTCCCGCTCCCTCGAAAACGCGGATCGTATATCCTTCCCCGCTCTCCGCCCGCTTGAACGCGGAAACCAGAACCGCGCCGTCATCCACCGAAACGAAGGTCCCTTTCTTCTCCCCGTTCCCGGAAGGGCTGAACGCGAAGGCATAGGGCTGTTCGTTGTAAATCTGTCCCTCCTGATCCAATCGGTCCATCAGTTCCTCCGCCCTGCCGGCCTGCAGGCGGAAGGAAAAGAGGCGCTCCCCCTGCTCCATGCGCACCGTATGCCGAAGTTCCCGAAGGGTGCGCTCAAAATTCCCGTCGGCCGCAGAATATCCGGCGGAATGCAGCAAAGTCAGGCCGATCACCCCGTCCTGTTCGCAGCTACCGTGGCTCCCCCGGTTGAACACCGCCAGCGCCTTCCGGCCGTCCGTCAGGGCGTTCCACTTCTGGGCCACCACCTCCTGACCGCCCTGACGCAGGGCTTCGTGTCCGAACATCACCTGCCCCAGATAGCTCCCGTCCTCCAGAACGGTGGGAATCCGCATCTTGAGCACCGTGTCGTTCTCATTCCAGTATACTCCGGTCTCCACTTCCATGGACGCTCCCTCTTTGGGCAGGATATAGCGCTGCCAGATTTTGCTGTTGTGCCAGCCGAACAGCGCTTCCACCACCGTGCGCACGGGTCCGTCTTCCACGACCTTCACGGAAGGCGCCACCTGATCCCTCAGCCCGGAAAATTCGCTCCCCTCATGGGGCGTCAGCAGGTTGAAGGTCCTCCGGCAGGCGGTCTCATCCGTCCACAGCCCCCAGGAATTGTAGGTGCCGTCCACGGCCACCAGCTGAAAGCTGTCCTTTTTGAGGTACTCTTCCCCGTCCACCTGCCAGGAATCCACGAGCCCCGTGTCCGTATTGATCACCACCCGCATCCTGTCGTTTTCAAACACCCATTCCCGCCGCGCTGCGATGGGATCGAAAACGGGGCGCTTTTCGATGGCGTCGAAAAACACGTCCACCCGGTTCATGCAGGCGGGCTTCAGCGTCGCCTGGACCACCACCTTTTTGCGCCAGTCGATGCAGAAATGGCTACTCTCCATTTCGCCCTGAGTGGGAACCTCCTCCCCGTTGCACAGAGCCCTGGGATAATAGAAGACGTTTTCCCAGTTCTGCTTCGGAAGCCCCACCTCGAAGGCGAACTGTCCGGTGACGGGATACGGATGGGGATTGTACAAAAAGGCGCAGGAACTGCCGTCCAGGATCCTTTCCTCTCCCGCGGTCAGCGCGATGGCGGATTTCATCTTCTCCCGGGAGACGATCTCCAGACCGAAGTCCAGCAGCCGGAGGGTATCCTCTTCCACCGGCTGGGATCCGGACCCGGGCAGCGCATCGTGGAACTCGGAAAACAGAAGGGCCTCCTTCGCCTGTTCGAACGCTTCCGCCGGATAGTCTTTCCCGTAGAGGAGGGCGGCCGCAGAAGCCATTTTTTCCCCGCTGTAGAGTTCGTTCTCCAGAAGGCGGTGCTTCTGCTTCACCCGGATCTGGGACGTATAGCAGCCCTCCGCCACCGGATTTAACCCCCGCTCCACCACGGGCAGGCTGACGCCGCACTCCTTCAGCTCCCGGAAGAAGGTCTGCGGATCCGAATGCAGGATCACATATTCCTCTTTCTTTTCCCGGATCAACTCCGTCAGGTCTTCCAGGTCCTTTCTGGAAGGGCCGCCGCCGTGATCCCCGACGCCCCACAGAAAGAGGGAGACCGGCTCGCCCTTCGCCTCCTCCAGGAAACGCTCCAGCTCTCCGGCCGCGCATCCGTGCACGGAATTATAATTTTCGTCGGAGCGGTGCACCGTCACTTCGGATCCGTTGAACCCCTTCCACAGGTAGTTCTGGTCGGGAAAATCGAAGTTGTCCTTCGCCGGACGGCACACCACATAGGAATCGTAGCCCGCCTGATTCAAAATCTGCACCAGCCCGCGGGAATGGCCGAAGGAGTCGAAGTTGACGGCCGTAGAGGGCCTGACGCCGAACTCTTTTTCAAAGAACCGCCGCCCGGTGGAAATGTTGCGGATGATGGATTCTCCGGAGGGCATGTTGCAGTCGGGCTGCAGATACCAGCCTCCCATGATGTGCCATTTCCCCTCCGCCACCTTCTTCTGGATCCGCTCATACAGATCCGGCTCGTTTTCCTTCACCCACTGATACAGGATGGCTTCGTTGTGATTGAAGGCAAATCCGGGGAATTCGTCCGTAAACCCTTCCGCCACCCGGAAGGTGGACAGCGCTTCCGCGCATCCCTCCTCCCATCTCCACAGCCACACCGGATCGATATGTGCGTTGCAGATCAGATGAATTTTTTTCATGCGTCCCTCTTCTCCTTTTCGAATTTTGCGGCCATTTCCAGAACCATCAGCCCGCTCAGATGCTGCGCCAGGTCGATCTCCCCGCGGTTGACGATGCGCCATTCATTCCCGATCAGGCCGTCTTCGTCCATCGCTTTGGCCGCCGCGCGGGCGTTGATGCAAATCACCTCTTCCAGCTCAGGGCAGCCCTGCGCCGCGACGATCACTTCGTACAGATAGCGGAAGTAAATGCCGCGGAAAAGCCCGCAGTCATCCTTTCCCTCGCTGTGAAAAATGCGGTCTTCCCCCGCCAGCTCCGCCACAGCCCGGCGGGCGACCTTTTTGGCCAGCTCCAGGTGTTCCTCTTCGCCCGTAATCCTATAGTACTCCACAGCAGCGCCCATGACAACGCCCTGACAGTAGGTAAATTTCCAGTCCTTATCGATCTTGCCGTCCCCTTCCCGGTTCATCCCGTCCCAGACGAAACAGGTTTCGGGATCCATCAGGTGATCCCTGTTCCAGAAGTAGATCCGCCGTCCCCAGGCGAGGTCCTCTTCGTTTCCGAAACGCTGATACAGACGGAAGGCGAGGATGGCGGCCGGCGCGTTGGCCGGCGTATTTTTGTAATCCAGCTGATCCTTTTTCCAGGCCATTCCTCCCCCGCAAAAATCGTTCCACGCGGTTTTGATATCCTCCCAGACCGCCAGCACGGCCTCCCGGTACGCTTCCTTTCCGGTGATGTCATAAGCCCGCAGCAGCGCCAGCGCCATCCATTCCATATCGTCGTACCAGTTGTGCAAAAAGATGTTCCCGTTCTTCCGGAAGGTCCCTTCCATTTCCCGAGCAAACCGCTCCTGATACTTCCGGTCCCCGCTGCGCAGATATCCGTCCAGCAGGGCGTCCAGCGCGTGCGCGTGCCACCAGTAAATCCAGTTTTCGGAATCCCGGACGGGCCTGTGATTCTGCAGGACCCCCTCCCCTTCGTCAAAAAACTGCTTCCAAAGCCCTTCCTGCGCCCTCTCGCAGGCTCTCGCAAATTCCATTTCCGCCATCGTATTCTCCTTTTTTTAATTAGTGTGCACATCCTCAGCGGAGCGTCTTTTTTATACGATAGGAAAGGAACTTTCCTATCGTATAAAAAGGGGATGCGCCAGAGCATCCCCTTCGTCTTTCCTTCCGTCCGCAACGGCAGCGCCCTTTTTTCCCTTACTGCTGGGCCGCCTCCGCCAGAATCGCGTCGCCCTGGGACTGGGCCGTGGACAGCGCTTCCTGAGCGTCGATCTCTCCCGCCATGAACCTCTGAAGCTGAGGGATCAGAGCCAGGCCTTCCACGTCGGAATAACCGAACGCTTTGGAGCGGATCCCGGCATATTCATAAGCTTCGTTGAATACGCTGAACACTTCGTCGTCCGCGAAGTAGGGATCCTCTGCCGCCTGCTTGTTGGCAGGCATGTTGCCGCTGATCTTGCAGAATTCCACGCCGTTTTCCGGTTCCATGGTCCACCATTTGATGAACTCCCACGCTTCTTCCGGATGCTTCGCGCCGTTGGGGATCGCCAGGCCGAAACCGCCCATCATGGCGTGCTTTTGTCCGGAAGGGCCTTCCGGCTGCCCGATGACGCCGAAGTTGAGTCCCGCTTCCTTATACTGTTCCAGCACCCAGGGGCCGTTGAAGGTCAGCGCCACCTTTCCGGCCTTGAAGCCGTCGCCGCCCAGGCCGTCTTCGAAGCCCAGCTGGTAGACCTTATCCTCGTTGAGCAGTTTGTCCCAGTAATCCAGCACTTCCAGCCCCGCGTCGCTGTTGAACGCGGTGACAGGCGGATTTGTCGAGTCGTCGATCATCTGGCCGCCCGCCTGCGCGATCCAGTTGTTGAACAGCCCCGCGTCCTTTAAGGAAAAGCCCGCCTGTACCATGGTGGAGCCGTCCCATTTGGTCAGTTTGACCGCAGCCTCCTCCAGGCTGTCCCAGTCGGTGATGGAAGCGGGATCCACGCCGGCCTCTTCCAGCAGATCCTTATTGTAGAAAATCACGCGGGTATCCACGGTCAGCGGAATGCCGTACAGGGCGTCCCCGGACTGCAGCTCTTCCACCGCGGGCTCATAGAACTGGCCCAAATCCACGCCGTCCCTCTCCACGTATTCGTCCAGGGGCATCAGCGCTCCCTTCGGCGCATACACGCTGGTGTTGAAACGGTCCCAAAGCACGATGTCCGGCACCTCGTTGGACGCGATGGCCGTCAGCAGCTTCTGCTCCATCGTATCCTGGGCCATATAGGTGATGCGGATCCTGTCCTGGGAACTGTTAAACCCTTCCAGCTGTTCTTCCAGCTGCGCGATCTGGTCCCCCGACCAGCCGCCCCACATGGTGAGCTCCACCACCTCGCCGCTGACCGCGGCCTGTCCCTGCTCTTCCTGCTGCTGGGCAGCCGCGCCGCCTTCCGCTGATTCCGGAGTGGCAGCCGCAGGCGCGCTTCCACAGCCTGCGATCATGCCAGCCGCGGTCAGCGCCGCCATCGTCAGTGCCAAAGCCTTCTTTTTCATCATCCTGATCCTCCTTTTTATAATTGAAATGCTCTATCATCAGGCTCGCGCCCTTCTGATCCAACGGTACGGTTCCGGCATCATTCTTTCCCTCCGGAAAATGCGATGCCCTGAATGTAATATTTCTGTGCGAAAATGAACAGCAGCAGCGTGGGAATGACGGAAATCACCGTCCCTGCCATCAGCGGCCCGTACTGCGTATTGTACTGATACTGGAATGCGGCCAGCCCCACCTGGACGGTCATCATGTCCTTCGAATTGAGCACGATCATGGGCCACATGAAGCTGTTCCAGCCGCTCTGGAAAGTCATGATGCCCAGCGTGATCGCCGCCGGAAGGATCAGGGGCAGATAGATATTCCAGAAAATCCGGAATTCGCTGCAGCCGTCCACCCGCGCCGCCTCCGCCAGATCGTCCGGCAGGGACTCGAAAAACTGCTTCATGAAAAACACCGCATAAGCGCCCACGGCCCCCGGCAGGATGATGGCCGCGTAGTGATTGATCAGCCCCTGTCCTCCCTGGCCGAAGATGTTGTTGCCTCCCACCAGCGGAAAGCTCTTGAGCACCAGAAACTGCGGGATCATGGTGATCACTCCCGGGATCATCATGGAAGACAGGAGGAGGGAAAACATCGTCCTGCGCCCTCTGAATTTCAGCTTCGCGAAAGAATATCCCGCCAGCGCCCCCAGAAACACGTTGGTCAAAACGCCCATGGCCGCCAGATAGAAGGAATTGAGGAAATACCTTCCGAAGGGAACGACCTCAAAGGCCTTTTTGTAGTTCGCCAGCGAAAACTGATCCGAAAACAGGGACAGGGAGTTGGAATAGATCTCTGCCTCCGGTTTAAAGGATGTGGCGATCATCCACAGAAACGGGTATACCGTGATCAGCGAAATGATCAGCGCTCCGATATACCAGAAAAAACTTCTCACTTTCTTCGCTTTTTTCATGCCCATCCGACAGTCCCCCTTTAAATATCAGCCTGATTGATCTTCGTGTTCAGCAGCGTCATCAGAAGGATGATCACGAACAGCACCAGCGACATGCTGGACGCATAGCCCATATTCAGGTTTTTAAATCCGCTGTTGTATATGTAGTAAACCAGCGTGATGGTGGCGTTTCCCGGCCCGCCCTTGGTCAGCACATACGCCTGGTCGAACACCTGAAACGTCCCGATGATGAGCATGGTGGAAACCAGAAAGGTGGTTTTCGTGATGGACGGCATCGTGATTTTGAGGAACATCTGCCACCGGCTGGCGCCCTCGATCCTGGCCGCCTCGTAGTAGGCCGTGGGAATCCCCTTCAGCCCCGCCAGGAAAATCATCATATTGCCTCCGAAACCGGCCCAGAGGCTCATCATGACGATGGAAATCATGGCCAGCCTGGAATCGTACAGCCACGCCTGATTCGGGACGCCGAAAATCTTCAGGATCCCGTTTAACAGGCCCATCTGCGGATTCAGGATCCAGAACCACAGCGTGGCGGTGGCCACCGTGGAGGAGAGGACCGGCAGGTAGAACAGCGTCCGAAACAGCCCCACGAACTTCTGCTCCGCGTTCAGAAACAGCGCCGCCCCCAGGGAGAGCAAGAGCCCCAGCGGAACGTACAGAAGCGTATAGACGCAGGTATTCTTCATGGCGATCCAGAAAAACTCATCCCGAAGCAGCTTCCGGAAATTGTCCAGGCCGGCGAAGGTCGGGGGGTTGATCACATCGTACTTCGTGAAGCTCATTCCGATGGCCATGATCATCGGAATCAGGGTGAACATCAGAAACAGGATCACCGGCGGGGCCACGAACAGCCTTCCCATCACATCCTGCTTTCCGATCACCACTTCCCGTTCCTTCCTCTTCTTTTTCTTTTGCATCCTCCCACATCCTTTCTTATATCATTTATATCAACTCGTGCGGCATCATGCCCGCTTTTAACAGGAATCAGCGGATTTTATGCGCCGTTTTTTCATGATTTATAAATTATTACCCCTGCGTTCCCGTCGTTATGCACACATTTTAACATCAGCTATATCATCTGTCAATCATTTTTAATATAATTATACTAAATATATCTTTTATATCATTTATTGCCCGCTCCGGGCAGGGTAGTCCGGAAGTCCGGGGAAGGGAAAGGCGGGAAGATAGCGCCTGGAGTATCGGGGCTGGGAACAGGAAGCGGGGTGCGATGACGGGATGTGATGATAGAATTTCATAATGGGATTTCATGATGAGATGCGGTTCTTTGCGGGCCGGATGCCTCCGTCCCCGCATGGGCGCGGGATGCCCTGCACGATGCGGCCTGCGCGATGCGGCCTGCGCGGCAGGAGCGCGGATGCCGATCGCCGGCTGCCGCGCCCCCTGTTTTCGTCCGCTTATTCTTTTTCGCCTTCCGCGTTTACAACGCCCTCGATCATGCCCGTTACAACCGCGTTTAACTGCGCCGCGTTTTGGGACGTGATAACGGGTTTCCCGGTCTCCGCTTCAAGGGCCTGCTTTGCAATCCCGGCGACATTTCCGCCGCGGCGGGCGACCTCCACATTTTCTTCAAAAGTTCCCGGCTTCGTTGCTTTGGAAATATCGGTTGTGGAAGTTTCCGCGAGCATATTCAGGATAATTTCCGTGGTGGTCATATTGTCCCGCAGGTTTTCCTTTTTCAGCCCTTTCAGCTTTTTGTACTGCTTCGTCGTCATGCCGGACCACGCGCGGGTGATCTCGTCCGTGAGTATGGCGTACTCCGCGCCCTTTTTCACGCCCCTGTCCCGCCATTCGTCGGTCAATTCCCTGCGCACCTGGATCGCCTGCAAACGCTGGTGAATCCATTCGCGGGAATAGCCCTTTTTTAAATAGGTTTCGAGGGCGCGGTCTATGGTGAGTTCGGGATCTATGGTCTCTTCTATTCGCTCCCGGCCCACTTCTGCGAGCCACAGCTTAAACGGCTCCGCTTTCGGGGACGGGATGGACTGAATGATCCGCAAAAGCTGTTCCGTTGTGGCAACGTCGGTCAAATAGCGTTTCCCGTCTTTGGGCGATTTCAATTTCAGTTGGTTACAAAATGTAACCGACTGATTGCCCTCATCTTTCAGTCGCTTCTTTAAAACTTTCCAATAGTTATTTGGATTCGGGCTGTCGGTCAAAACCGCGACCACATCGACGACAGAAAAGTACCATTCCTCCTTTTCCCCGTCCCACGCCGTTCGGATCTCCCTGTTTTCAAAAAGCTGCAATTTATCACTATCCACTTGCGATGCTCCTTTTCGTATAAATCCGTTGGATTTCAAACGGTCAAAATGTCCGAAATGTTTGTATTTTTGAATGTTGCTACCCGATCAGGCCATACTCCCGGTAAAATTCTCTCCTGGCGTTTTCATCCTCCGCAGCCAGACGAATGCCGTCGTAATCCCCTTTCTGAAGCAGGAGGCAGATCAGCTCCGCCAGACGGCTTTCTCCCTCCCGGGCGCCCTGAAGGATCCCTTTTTCGATCCCTTTCTGGATTCCTCTCTCCTCCACATATCCGCTCAGATTACACATCAGATCGACCTCCCTTCCCAGTCCGTCGTCCATTCGCATTCCATACTTCTGCTGTAAAATCTCTTTCTTCCGACTTCCTCCGATCCTGGGGGATAACAGCGTATCGATCTTGTGGGAAGCTGATAGCCGGGATAATAATCCTTCTGCGCCTCCACGTTGATGATCAGCCGAATCAGCCTCTGCCCTTTCGGCACGCTGGCCAGAAAGCGGATATCGTAAACGATGCTCCCTTCTCCCGCTATCCTGCTTTCCGTCTCCAGACCCATAATCCGTTCCCCGGTTCCTCCCGGGGCAACCTGCAAGGAAGAAATCTCCGGCGTCCCTTCGATACAGGACCGGATTTCCTCCAGCGACAACAGGGCGAATTCCTCCGCAACGCCCTGCAAAATCCATGCCAGTACTTCCTTCTGCGACAGATAACGGCATGGTCGCCGCTTCATGCGCCCCCATGCCGTTACATCGCTTCGCGATGATCAAACGGTAAGCCCCGGGATTTTTGTGCTTACAGCACAAAAACACCTCGCGGAACAACAACTGGCCAAACGGCAGCAATAATCTTCCTGCACTGAGCGTCGTACTGCGCCTTCATATCAGCTGCCAGCACCGCTCTCGCCAGTTCGTTTTCCATTCGTATTCCTCTTTTGTATGGCATCGGTTCGCATTATTATTGTAGCGCTGTAAAGAGGATTTGTACAGATATTGCGGAGCGCTTTGGCAGAAAATTCGTAACCGTTCAGCCCTGCCATTCATCATTTGACGGATTCCACTGAATTGGCTACGCAAAAGGCCACTGGCCGTCAAATGATTCATGTCGGGCGTCCGCCCTATAGGCACATGTGGCAAAATACAGCTTAGTGAGCAAGCTCCCACGCGGTATTTTGCCACATGTGCCTGCATGGCAGAACTGTTACGAAAATTCTACTATATCAAACAGCCGCCATGCGGGATCGCTCCCGCGCGGCGGCCGTTTCTGAAACCACACAAAATTACCCTGCGATAAACGTCAGGTACTGGGAGAAGTCATCGCCTCTCCCGGAATCGTTTCCATGGAAGTCCCCTGTACGATTACGAATACCACATTCGCATAATCGCCGAAGGAAGGAATCGAAATCGCGATGGCTCCGTTTTTGATGACCACCGGAAGAGCGATCCAGCTTCCATCCGCTCTCCGGTAAAAGGCCTGTATCGTTTCCCCTTCCCTCAGAGCGCTGTCCCCGAGAATTTCCTGTACCGGAAAGGCAGGCGCTACCGCGCCGTTAATGGACAAAAGGTTGTCCGCCTGATCCCTCACGCTGACCAGCACGTTTTTGATCACGTTCAGGTTGCCCTGACTGTCCGTCATGTTCAGCGCCCGTTTCCCCGTGTAGTTGAAAATCTGCATCACGGGCGAGGCCATCGCTGCGGAAAGTTCCGCCGCCGACTGCTGCGTCCGCGCCGCTGAAGCCGGATCCACCACAATTCGAACCGCTCCGGTATCCACGATCTGTCCCGCCGCATCCCGGAAGGTGGTTCCTCCCAGCACCGCGGAGCGATCCGAAGATACGCCCGCAGTCAGGTTCGCCGTGGTACGATCCGTTTCCAGAACCGCCGAGTCGTCGATCACGACCTGCGCTCCGGGCGCCCCCACGATGGAAGGGCTGGGCGCGGCCCATACGGGCAGGCTCATGGAAAAGGCCAGAATGGCAGCCATGGCTGCCGCCGCTTTCTTTTTCATCTCAATCATCCCCTTTCAAAATCTGTGTGGCTTCTCTATATCAACGGCAAAAGCCGTCAATACCTATTCTTCTTCATAAAACACCTGCAGGATCAGCTCGTACAGGGCCGTTTCATCCGGATAGAACTCTTCAAACTGTTCGCCCATCCGGATTTCTCCCTGCAGCGAATACAAATTCTCCCGGGCGAAGGTATAGGAAGCGGCCTGGGTGGCCAGATAGACCGCTTCGGAAGCGGAAATATCCGTAACCATGTAGGGCAAAATCTCCCCGTACAGCTTCGCCGGAAGGGTCAGATCCTGCGCAACGGCTTTTTTGGCCTGCGCGGCGAACGCCTCCAGATACCGTTTCTGTCGCTCCAGCCTCTGCTCCGCGCTGTGGGGCGCGTACATGTCCCGGTTTCGGACGAAGGAATACGCTTCCACCCCTTCCAGATGCACCGTTTCCCCCGCTTTCCAGCCCGCCCGATAAAGCCGTTTGTTTCCACTCGTAATCTCGATGTTTTCGTCCCCTTCTCCGATCACCACATCCACGCCGCCAACCGCATCGTTTATCGGAATGATTGCGTCCATATTCATGGCCAGATATCCGTGGACAGGAATCCCGTAAAACAGGTTGGAGACCGCTTCCACCGTCCTCTCACAGCTCTCTTCCATGCCGTCCCCGTAGGCGTGCTGCAGGGCGATCTGCCCCATCTCCCTGCCCAGATAGTTTCCGTCTCCGTCATAGACGAACAGCTCCACCATGGTATCCCGGTTGATACCGATGACGCTGATTTTCTTTTCCCCCGGATCCATCACCGCCAGAAACAGCGCGTCCGCCTGGCCGCCCCGGTGCAGGTCTTTCGAAGCCTCCGCTTCTCCGGATTTATCGATGCCCATGCATAAAAAGGTCAGCACATCCTCTTTATAGGAATAAGTCTTCCCCCGATAGCGCAGCATCCCGTCTTTGAGCGGCTCCTGCGATTCCCGCGTTTCCGGCTCCTCCCGCTGCCCCATGTCCTCCGAAGTTTCTCCCAAAACCATCCCCTCCGGAAGCGCTTCCTGTTTCCTGCGAAGCGTCTCCCAGCCTGCATGTTTCATCCAGGCGTAAAGGCAAATGGCGGATAGAGCCAGAAACAGCAGGAGGCCCATCCCGACCAGGGCGGCACGGAAAACTTTTCTTTCCGTCAAGCGCCTCCTGCCCGCTCTCCTGTATAGTCCGCGCCGTTTCTTCCGGCTTTTCTTCGATTTCGATCCCGCACGGGATCGGGATTTTCCCCGGTTTTCCTCTTCTTTCAAATTCCGCTCCTGATCCTTTCAAAAGCAATTTTTTATCATTCAGAGACGTCTTCCTGCAAAACGAGAACCGCCTGTACCAGATAGCGTTTCTGAGGTTCTCCGTCAACTCCCGTGGACAGGGTGACGATCCGGTCCTCTTCGCTCACCTCCGCGTCCGGATTCAGGAAAACATCCATTTTACGCTGGGAGAGAATCCCTGACAGGTATACGGAAAACACGTCCGGATTCCAGAAATCCCAGTTCATAAGCAGATGCCTGTCGTCGAAGGGATACGCTGCGAATACCCGGTATTCCAGCACCGCATCGCCCGTATAGACGAGTATTTCCGAATGGGAATCGAAGAAGTCCCGATCCTGATACTGATGGAGGCCGCCGAACCTCCCGTCCGCATTTCGCCCGTAAATGACCGTATTGGGATCGCCGAAGTCCTTGCCGTTGTAGTATTCGGTATAGATGCAGCCGTCCTCATCCGCATTTCCGAAGAAATCGTGGCTCAAATACCAGGACAGGTCCTCCGCCGGCTGCATCAGAGGAAAGCTCATCTCCGTATCCGGGATATCCAGCCAGGCGTAGCATTCCGGATTGTATTCCTGCAGCTTCGCCAGATCCAGCCGGCCGGATTCCGTGAGGAAGTCGTCCAGGGTCAGGGACGGGGGCCGGGAAGTTTCCGCTCTCTCTTCCCCCGCCGTCTCCTGCTCAGAATGATCGAATCCGGACGGCTGGCAGCCAGTAAAAGTGCTGAAACAAACGCTCACAATTATGATGTACTCCGCCCGGCGAATCATCTTTTTGCTCAATCCGTCACAAAATCTAAAACGGGACAGGAGATTCGATATATTCCTCGGCTGTATTTTTCCCATAAATAACACTCCCCGGGTTCCCTATTACTATGGAATTGCTGGGAACATCGAAATTTACATACGCTCCTGGAGCGATGATTACATGATTTCCAATACTCACATTGCCGACTATAACGGAATTTGTTCCCAGGAATACATTGTTTCCAATTGTCGGTGTTCCCGCTTTCTTTCCCGAATCGATTTTCCCGAGAAGGACGCCGTTCAGACAATCGACGTTATTACCGATAACCACATTTGGGTTAAAAACAATACCTCCCAGATGCCGGATTTTGAAGCCCTTTCCAATTTTACATCCTGCAGGTATATCCGTATTATATTTTATTTTGTAATGTTCATAAATGAACCGGTACAGCAAAAACAGGACCCGGTTTTTATCTCTCCACTTTTCACATTTCCGTTTTGCTTTTACAAAACGAAATTGAGCAATTCTCTCCGGATTCTCGACCTGCCCCTTCCATCTGAATTTATCCGCTTCTATTACATTCATTCCGGTTTTACCTCTCTATTTCGCACTTACATTACGATAGATATTGATCAAATTTATAATATCGACTTCCTCTGAATATTTTTTCTCATACTCTCTCTTTGCGATTTCACCGTAATACTGGCATAGCTCTTTTTTCTCCCATAATGTCCGTACAATTTTTCGCATAGCAGCGTAGTCCCGTATCGGAAATACCGTATCCATTCCCTGCTCTTTTATCGCTTCACGCATAAAACCAACGTCTGTTGCGACCACGGGCTTTCCCAGGCTAAACGACTCCAATACCGTCATGGAACATCCTTCATACCAGACGGAGGGCAGCAATACAAATTCAGCCTGTTTCATAATAAACTGACATTCTTCATGGGGAACATATCCTAAAAAAAAGATCGGCAGCTTCGGATTGTCCGAAATAAATTGCTTCAATCTATCTTCCTGAGGCCCGGCTCCCATCATCACGAGCGGAATATCCCCTAACCCTTTCCACGCTCTGCAGAGAACGGAAATCCCTTTTTCTTCCCCGATCCGTCCGCAGTAAACAGCATAGCGTTTCGGCAGTTTTCTGTCAGAAGAAACCGGATCAGGGCGAGGCACGCTGTTGTACTTCTTTATCAGTTTTTCCCTTTCAAATCCGGCTTGCAGAAGTAACTGAATCTGCGTATCATTCAAACAAATATAACGGTCTATATGATTATAAAAAGTTTTTCTCCAACGATGAAATTTGAAAATAAATGCCGTCGCAAGCGACTGTATCCTCGAATTCTTAAAGCATCCTCTTTTTACCATTCGAAAATATTTCCCATCCGCGCACAAATTACACAGCTCACCGCCGCAGAGCGACGCCGCGTTTGGACAAATATATCTGGTATCGTGAAGCGTCTGGATCACCTTCGCGCCGCTTTTGTGCGCGGCGACGAAAACCGAGGGCGACAGCAACGGAAAAAATGTATGTATATGCACAATATCGGGCTTATCTTTGAAACATATTTTTCTAATATCGCGATATGCCTTTCCCGACCATAGCATGGAGATCGCCGCAGCTATTTTCCCCGCTTTTCCCTTTTTATCGAAGTCATCCGTATGGAGCGTATACTCCAGAACATCTATCCCCGCGTTTTTCAGCATCCCTGCTTCGTGCCGAAACACCTGATCATCGCCGCTCGCCGAACCGGAACGGTGAAAGTTGTGGACAACAAGTACTTTCATACTGCCGTTTCCTTCCTTAACTGTTATCAAGGCCTGTCCGTTTTAATAACTCTTCGAAATAGAGCCCTTTCTTTTCCCATGTCCATTTGTTTCGAACGGCCTCATATCCTCTCTCCCCCATTTCTTTTGCCTGTTCAGGATGCTCCAGCATCCAGATCATGGCCTCCGCAAAGCGGCTTACCATTGTGTCATAATCCGCTACGGGAATTTTAATTCCTCCGTCGTCTTCCACCAGTATGTGCATGCCGGACGTATCCATACAGATAATCGGGGTCTTGCACATCATGGCTTCATAGAATACCCATGCCCCGCCTTCTCTTGCGCTCGTTACGACGAGAGCGAGAGCTTTCCGTATCTCCCGGACGCTTTCCTCCTTTGGAAGCATGCCGGTAAAAGCAATATTTCTTTCCAGAGAAAAGGATTTTACCAGCTTTCTCAGCTGCTTTTCACACTCGCCGCCCCCTACAATCCGCAACTCGGTCTCCGGATGGCTTTTTACAACGATATCCATGGCCCGGATAGCGATATCGATCAGCTTGAATCCCACCAACCGCCCGCTTACCACAAAAGCCCTGCCGGATTCTTTTACGCCTTCGCCCCATTTGTTACAGATCTCTTCGGATACCCCCGTCTCAATCATCAGACTGCACTTGTCCCTGTATTTGTGCGGAATGCAGGCCAGGGAATCTTCCGTGCGCAAAACGAGCGCTTTCGATGCCCTGCACGCGCTGCGAAACCACGGATTTGTAACGGATATATGCTTATTGACCCGCCGAATCCATTCCACCATCATCTGCCTAGCGGTCAGATGCGGCCACAGAACCCCGGGAACCCCTTCTCCTCCCCCCAGAGGCCCCCATATAA
>OEQQ01000129.1_pt1 | contig 17802 bp, 23 predicted proteins | sample 1539741 | NCBI WGS metagenome assembly OEQQ01 (sample SAMEA3891876, study PRJEB23780) | metagenome | biome: terrestrial biome; feature: animal house; material: Caecal content | place: Italy | collected 2015-05-05
ACGTTGACCTTTTCGACGGTCACTCTGCCGTTCTTTCTGTCAACAGCGATTACTTTTCCTTCTTTGTCTTTATCTTTGCCGGCGATAACCTTTACGGTATCGCCCTTTTTAATTTTCATGGTAGACATAAAGGTACCTCCTATAATACTTCCGGAGCCAGGGAAGCAATTTTCATAAACTGCCTGTCACGAAGCTCACGCGCCACTGGTCCAAAGATACGGGTCCCTCTGGGGGTCTTGTCGTCTTTGATGATAACAGCAGCATTTTCATCGAATTTGATATAAGAACCGTCTTTGCGACGGACGCCTTTTACAGAACGCACGACTACGGCTTTCACCACGTCGCCCTTCTTTACAACCCCGCCGGGTGTTGCATCTTTGACGCTGGCAACGATGATATCGCCGACATTCGCATATCTTCTTGTAGAGCCGCCCATAACTCTGATGCACAGAATCTCTTTCGCACCCGTGTTATCGGCAACTTTCAGTCTCGTTTCCTGTTGAATCATGATAATTCTCCTTCCAACTTAATTGCCGCTTCGATTATTTCGCTCTCTCGATGATTTCAACGAGTCTCCATCTCTTATCTTTGGACAGGGGTCTCGTTTCCATCACTTTGACCGTGTCGCCGATGTTGCATTCGTTGTTCTCGTCATGGGCCTTCAGTTTGTAAGTCTCTTTCACGATTTTCTTGTAAAGGGGATGCTTTACATGGTCTTCAATCGCAACGACGATCGTTTTGTCCATTCTATTGCTAACGACTTTACCAGTACGTGTCTTTCTTAAATTCCGTTCCACGTTCCTTTGCTCCTTTCTGGATTATGCCCGGATCACTCTGCAACCCTGGATTTCTGAGTCATCAGTGTCTGAATTCTGGCGATATTCTTTCTGACTTCCCTGATTCTTGCAGTGTTGTCGAGCTGATTGGTTGCGTTCTGGAATCTCAGGTTAAAGAGTTCTTTCTTGGCAGCCACCAGTTCCTGAGCCAGGTCCGCAGCTGTTTTATTGTTTAATTCTTCCAGATAAGTCTTAGATTTCATTTGCTACACCGCCTTCCAAATCTGCTTTCGAAACAATTTTGCATTTGCAGGGGAGCTTGTGCATCGCCAGACGCAGCGCTTCTTTTGCGGCCTCTTCGGGAACTCCCGCGATCTCGAACATAACGCGTCCGGGCTTCACTACCGCTACCCAGTATTCAAGAGTACCTTTACCGGAACCCATACGCGTTTCAGCCGGCTTCGCCGTTACCGGCTTGTCGGGGAAAATCTTGATCCAGACCTGACCGGTACGCTTCGTGTAACGGGTCAGCGCGATACGGGCTGCTTCAATCTGATTGGATTTAATCCAGCAGGGCTCAAGAGCCACAAGACCATATTCACCGTAGGTGATTTTATTGCCGCGCAGTGCCTTACCTCTCATGGAACCGCGGAACTGTTTACGACGTTTTACTCTCTTAGGCATTAACATAGTTATTTATCGCTCCCTTCCTTGTTTCCTTTTGCGGGAAGTACCTCGCCTTTGTAGATCCAGACCTTGACGCCGACTTTGCCGTAGGTGGTATCCGCTTCCGCGAAACCGTAGTCGATGTCAGCTCTTAAGGTCTGCAGCGGAATGGTTCCTTCGCTGTAGAACTCGGTACGCGCGATATCCGCGCCGCCCAGACGTCCGGCAACGGCGGTCTTGATGCCCAGCGCTCCGGATTTCATGGTTCTGCCGATGCAGGACTTCATCGCTCTTCTGAAGGACACACGGTTCTCCAGCTGCTGCGCGATGTTCTCCGCTACCAGCTGCGCGTCCTTATCGGGTCTCTTGATCTCCTTGATGTCGATCAGGACCTTCTTGTCTGTCAGTTTGGACAGCTCTTTTTTGGTCACTTCGATCTCCGCGCCGCCCTTGCCGATCACAACGCCCGGCTTCGCGGTGTAGAGGATCACCTTCACTCTGTCGGAAGCTCTTTCGATTTCGATTTTGGAAACGCCGGCGGAGTACAGTTTCTTCTTTAAGAATTTTCTGATGTTATAATCTTCTACTAAAAAGTCCGAAAACTCAGCGTCCGCATACCATTTGGAATCCCAATCCTTGATGACGCCGACTCTTAAACCATGAGGATTAACCTTCTGTCCCATTATCCCTTCCTCCTACTTCTTTTCATCCAGCACTACGGTGATGTGGCTCATTCTCTTCTCGATCCTGTAAGCCCTGCCCTGCGCTCTGGGTTTCACTCTCTTCATCGTGGGCCCTTTGTTCGCATAGCACTCCGCCACATAGAGGTTCTCCCTCTTCAAACCGTTGTTGTTTTCCGCGTTTGCGACCGCGGACTCCAGCAGCTTCTTCACGAGGCTGGAAGCGTATCTGGGATTGTATGTCACGATTGCCAGTGCAGTGTCAATGTCCTTTCCTCTGATGGCATCCAGTACAAAACAGGCTTTCGTTACAGACACTCTTGCGTAAGATAATTTTGCAGAAGGTCTTGTATCTTTATTCGCATTTCTCTCTCTCTTAATCTGGGATCTATGTCCTTTTGCCATGAATAAAACCTCCTTTCAATTACCTGACTTTGGACTTCTTCTCGTCCTTGCCGTGACCTCTGTAGGTCCTGGTGGCTACGAATTCGCCGAGTTTGTGTCCAACCATATCTTCTGTTACATATACCGGAACATGCTTGCGGCCGTCATGCACTGCAATTGTGTGTCCAACGAAGGACGGGAAAATTGTAGAACGACGGGACCATGTCTTAATAACCTGTTTCTGTCCGGAAGCGTTCATAGCGTCCACTTTTTTCAGTAAGCTGGCGTCTGCGAACGGTCCTTTTTTCAGTGATCTTGCCATTGTTCATATCCTCCTCAAATTATTTGATCGCTCTACCGTCTCTTCTTCTCACAATCAGCTTGTTGGAAGCCTTCTTGGCTTTCCTCGTCTTCAAGCCGAGTGCCGGTTTGCCCCAAGGAGTGCTCGGACCAGGACGGCCGATACCGGTCTTACCTTCACCACCGCCGTGCGGATGGTCATTCGGGTTCATAACGGAACCGCGAACGGTAGGACGGATGCCCATATGGCGTTTGCGTCCAGCTTTACCGATGTTGATCAGGTTGTGATCGCCGTTGCCTACCACGCCCACTGTCGCGCGGCATACCAGCGGAACCATTCTCATTTCGCCGGAGGGCAGACGCAGCGTCGCATACTTGCCTTCCTTCGCCATCAGCTGTGCGCTGTTTCCGGCGGAACGAACCATCTGGCCGCCTTTGCCGGGATATAATTCGATGTTGTGTACCTGCGTACCGACAGGGATTTCGGACAGCGGCAGGCAGTTGCCGACTCTCACTTCAGCTTCGGGGCCGTTCATGACCTTCTGGCCGACTTTCAGCCCTTCGGGAGCCAGGATATATGCCTTCTGGCCGTCCGCATAGCAGATCAGGGCGATGTTCGCCGTTCTGTTGGGATCGTATTCGATGCCCACTACGGTCGCCGGAATGCCGTCCTTGAATCTCTTGAAGTCCACGATTCTGTACTGTCTGCGAACGCCGCCTCCGCGATGTCTCACAGTGATTTTACCCTGATTGTTACGGCCGGAATTCTTTTTCAGAGATACGCACAGGCTCTTCTCGGGAGTGTGCTTCGTGATCTCGGAAAAATCGGAGCCAGTCATGTTTCTTCTGGAAGGTGTATAGGGATTATATGTTTTAATTCCCATGATGATTTCTCCTTTTCTTCATTTAATATCGTGCATGAATGCACATATTCGCGATGAGCTTCGAGGGTGCGGAGATTGGCGAAGAGGACTTTGCCATGCCCGCATGAGCAAAGGGCTCTTTGACAAGATCCATAGTCGCGTGCAACGCGACCGAGCGGCATATGCCGCGAGGTGCTCACGCAATCTTTGCCATGCCCGCGCCCGCTTTTCTTCCTCTCATCGCCCCTGCGGTCTTCATCAAAAACCGCTCTTTACAGTCCGGCGAAGATCTCGATTTCCTTGCTGTCCGCGGTCAGCGTCACGATCGCCTTTTTGATCTTCGCGGTCTTGCCGACTACCATGCCGCGTCTTCTGTTCTTGCCGGGTGCGTTTAAGGTGTTCACTTTCGCTACCTTCGCGCCTTCGAACATCTTCTCCACAGCTTCCTTGATCTGGGATTTGTTCGCTTCCGGGTGTACCAGGAAGGTATATTTCTTTTCGCTCATGCCGGCCATGCTCTTCTCGGTGATAACCGGTTTGAGGATTACGTCATAGTATTTGATATCAGCCATTATGCGTACACCTCCTCGATCGTCTTCACAGCGTCCTTCGTCAGAACGACCTTGCCCGCCTTCATCACGTCGTACACGTTGATGGTGTTGGGCAGCGCCATCTTCACTTCAGGAATGTTCTTCGCGCTCATCATGACCTTCTCGTCGTTCTCGTTCACAACGACCAGTCCGTTGCTCACGTTTAAGTTCTTCATAACCTGTGCGAAGTTCTTCGTCTTGATCTCGTCGAATTTCAGCTCATCCACGACCACCAGTCTGTTGGTCTGCACTCTGTCGGTCAGGGCGGACTTTAATGCCGCTCTCTTTTCCTTTTTGTTGAGCTTGAAGGAATAATCTCTCGGAACGGGAGCGAATACCACGCCGCCTCCGGTCCACTGAGGAGCTCTCGTGGATCCCTGTCTCGCATGACCGGTCCCCTTCTGTCTCCAGGGTTTTCTTCCGCCGCCGGAAACTTCAGAACGGGTCTTCGCCTTCTGGGTTCCCTGACGCTTGTTCGCAAGCTGCTGCACAACTGCCATGTGTACCAGATGTTCGTTGACTTCTACGCCGAACACGGCATCGCTCACTTCGATCGTGCCAACTTCCTTGCCTTCCATATTAAAAACAGATAAGTTTGCCATCTGTGTGTTCCTCCTTTCCTGATTTAAGCCTCCACCTTAGTGGTCTCTTTGATTGTTACCAGAGCTTTTCTGGGCCCCGGTACCGCGCCCTTTACCAGGAGCAGGTTCTTGTCCGCATCTACTCTTACGACTTCCAGATTCTGAACGGTAACCTTCACGCAGCCCATGTGACCAGGCATTCCCTTGCCCTTGAACACGCGGCTCGGGGAGGAGCAGGCGCCGTTGGAACCCTGATGGCGATGGAATTTGGAACCGTGCGCCATGGGACCTCTGTGCTGTCCGAGTCTCTTGATCGCGCCCTGGAAACCTTTACCCTTGCTGATCGCGGAAGCGTCGATCTTGTCGCCTGCGGCGAAGATGTCCGCTTTGATCTCCTGAGCCAGCGCATACTCGGATGCGTTCTCGAATCTGAATTCTCTCACATATCTCTTGCAGGAAACTCCGGCCTTTTCGAAGTGTCCCTTCATCGCTTTATTCACGCCATGTCTGTGAATGACTTCTTTCTTTCCGGCCTTGTCTCTGTTGACGATTCTTTCCTTCTTATCCACGAAGCCGACCTGAACCGCTTCATAGCCGTCGTTCTCCACGGTCTTGATCTGGGTTACCACGCAGGGACCTGCCTGAAGGACGGTTACCGGAACGAGCACGCCGTCGTCATTGAAGATTTGAGTCATTCCGACTTTGGTAGCTAAAATTGCCTTTTTCATTGTTTGACCTCCTGATTGTTCTACATAGCGGAATGTTCGCAGCTTTCCTTCTTCCTTATCATAAGGGAGCGGTTAAAGCCGTTGGACTATTCATACGTCTCTGTAGAGGTTCGCTTTGCATTATTTGTTCTTCATCTTGATATCGATGTACACGCCTGCGGGCATTTCCAGTCTCTGCAGGGCGTCCACCGTTCTGGGGGTGGGTGTGATGATGTCGATCAGCCTCTTGTGAGTCCTGCGCTCGAACTGTTCTCTGGAATCTTTGTCCTTGTGGACGGCTCTCAGGATCGTCACAACTTCCTTCTTCGTAGGAAGCGGTACCGGTCCGCTCACCTGTGCACCATTTTTCCTGACTGTTTCGATGATTTTCTTCGCAGACGCATCAACTAACTGATGATCGTAAGCTTTCAGTGTAATACGCATTACCTGATTTGCCATAAAAAAAGTCGCCTCCTTTTCGCGCTTTCTGAGATAAGTGCGACAAGCGGTGACTGTACACGTTCCCGTGTGTGTCCTTCTGATAAGCAACCCTGAAAGGCATTTCCTTTCTCTTATCTGCGGATCCCCACGTCGTTTCCCCTGTCCGACCTTCACTCCTGCGGGCCGCGCCAGGTGCTGTTTCTGGTACAGTGACTTGTCGTCAGTTTAAAACTTGACATTCGCTCCACGGAAAACCTGCCGGAATTATGATTTTTCCCGGGCAGCAACCTCACGCTTCATCGCTATCATGTCACAGCACTTGCTAGTATAAGGGATCATAAACGGAATTGCAAGCGTTTTTTCAAATTTTTTTCCAGAAATTTTTTCTCGCTAAAAAACGGTCCGGGCGGGCGCCAAAAAGCGGGCCGCCGAACCGTTTCAGGCGCATATCCGAAAGATTTTGGGGAATCCTCAATAGTTGCGGCTGACGAAATCCCGTTCGGCCACGCCTTCCGTCCGGTTCAGCTTCAGGGCGAGGCCGAAAAAATAGCCGGATAAAAGATTGACGAAATCCACCAGCCCCTCCGGCGCTTCATGTCCCTGTTGAACGTGCCGGTACAGCAGCCGCACCAGCTCCTTTCCCTTCACCCGGAGCACATGGGCCAGCGCGGCCGTCTCGCAACCGCAGGGCAGGACGAAGCGGTTCACCTCTCCAGACGCCTCCTCCATCAGCTCCCGGGTCCGGTCCGCCAGCTTTTGAATTTCCTCCGGCCGCAGGCTGAAGCAGGTACGCAGGGACGGATTCGCGTGATAGATCAGCTCGTCGATCCACAACAGCTCCTCTTCGAGCTCCTTCCCCATTCCCGCGGCCTTCACCTTCGCCGCCAGCAGGCCCGTCAGGCTGGACAGCTCATCCGTCATCAGTTCGAAATCGCAGCGCAGATCTTCCGGCGCGTCCGCCAGAAAAGGATACGCTTCATAAGGGCTTCTGTAAAGATTTCCCATTGACAATGTCCTCCATTCGGTCGGCCGACTCTCTCATGTAGGCGGCCACATCCATCCCATAGGCTTCTGTAAGAAGTTCCGCAGTGAGAATTTCCGCCCCTCCAAAGGCCAGGCATTTTCCTCCCTTTATAAAAAGGAAGGTGTCCGCCATCCGCAGGGCCAGATTGATATCGTGCAGAACGCCCACCACAGTGTGTCCCGGCTGTTCTCCCCAGCGCCGGATATAATCCGTCAGCTCCGTCTGATATTTCAGGTCCAGATGGCTGGTGGGCTCGTCCAGCAGGATGATGGACGGCTGCTGAGCCAGGGTCCGGGCCAGAAAGACCCGCTGCAGCTGTCCGCCGGAAAGTTCGGTGACGCGCCGCTGCTCCCATCCGGCCAGCCCCACCGCATCGATGCAGTTCCTGGCCGCCTGCAGATCCTCGCTCCCCGGGGCCGCCAAAATCCCCCGGGACATATGGATATAACGCCCCATCATCACGGTTTCCTCCACCGTATAGGGCAGGGAAGCCCCCGCGAACTGGCTCATCATGGCCACGCTCCTGGCCAGTTCCTCCCGCTTTAGCCCGGCAGCATCCTTCCCCAGGATCTTCAGTTCGCCCTTCCATTCCAGAAGCCCGTCCAGAACGCGCAGCAGCGTGGTCTTTCCGCTCCCGTTGGGCCCCAGGATCGCCAGCCGCTTTCCTTCCTCCAGGGAAAAGGAAATATCCTTCAAAACCGGCTCCGAACCGTAGCCCGCGGTGACCCCCTGCAATTTCAATGCCGTTTGTTTCATCTCTTTCTTCCTTTAAAATAGACCCAGGCGAAAAAGGGCGCTCCGATCAGCGCGGTCACCGCTCCCACCGGCAGCTCTGCAGGCGCCAGAACCGTCCTGGCCGCCGTGTCCGCCAGCACCATGAAAGCGCCGCCAAACAGGGCGGATACCGGGAGCACATAGCGGTGGCTGGGCCCGAATACCCGCCGCGTCACATGGGGGGCGATCAGATCGATGAAGCCGACGGTTCCCGTGAAGCAGACCGCGGTCCCGGTCAGCAGGGAAGCGGCGACGATCAGGCACATTTTCGTCCGCTTCGTGTTCACCCCCATGGTGCGGGCGGCCTCCTCCCCGAAGGTCATCATGTCCATCTGCCTGGTGAAACAGCACAGATACAGAACGCCCGACGCAAGAACCGCGGCCAGGATCAGCACTTCTTCCCATCCGTTGCCCGAAAAGCTTCCCATCTGCCAGCGGATGAGCTGCTGCATATAATTTTGATGCAACACGCTCACCAGCGTCAGGCAGGCATTGACGAACAGGGAAAAGACCATGCCCGTCAGGATGATGGTCTGATTTTCCAGCCCCCTGTCCATCCGGGCCGCGAAGGCGATGACCGCCAGCACCGTGCCCAGGCCGAACAGAAAGCCTGACAGAGGAAGGGTGAGAACGCCCGCCAGCGGCAAAGCGAAGCCGGTCACGATCACCAGCGCCGCCCCCAGGGATGCTCCCGAGGATACGCCCAGCGTATAGCTGCTGGCCAGGGAATTGCGCAGCACCGACTGCATCACCGTCCCGCTGGCCGACAGCGCCGCCCCCGCCAGAAAGGCGGACAGGCACCGGGGAAGGCGGATGGACCAGACGATGGAGACTTTGGACGCCTCCAGCGTTTCCGGGAGGGGTAGATCGAACAGCTTATTTCCCAGAATCCGGAAAATATCCCCCGGAGAAATCATGACGCTGCCGATCCCGATCCCGGCCGCCAGCGCCAGGACGCAGGCGATCAAAACGATTCCCACCCGGATCCGATTCCTTCGCTTCATATATCCGTTTCCTTCCTTATTTTAAGTCAGCGTATTCTTCCGGATAAACCGCCTTCGCCATTTCCTTCAGCGCATCCACGATATGATGGTTGGGCAGGCTGCTGGCCGCGTTGTCGATGTAACAGGCCTGTCCTTCTTTCACCGCGGTCACGTTTTCCCAGCCTGCGCGCCCCAGGATCTCGGCCACGGGATCGCTGTTGGAAAAATTATCGCTGGTGAGGATCACGTCCGGATCCGCCGCCACAGCGCTCTCCTCCGTCACGGAAATCCAGCCTTCCTGATCTCCCAGCACGTTCTGCGCGCCGATCAGCTCGATCATTTCGTTCAGATACACGCCCGTTCCGAAGCTGTACAGATAGGGTACCGGGGAAATCTCAAACAGCACGGTCTTCTTTTCTTCGATGTTCTGCCCGATGGCGCTCACTTCGTCGATGACCGCTTCCATATCCGCCACCAGCACGGCGCCCTCTTCTGATTTCCCCACGCAGTCCGCCGTGAACTGCACGTCCTTTTTCACATCCTCGATGGTGTTGGAGGTGGGAATCTCCGCCACGCAGATTCCGGCTTCCCGGATGCCTGCGAAGATATCGTCACCGCCCTGGCTGCTCATGCTGCTGACGAAAATGATATCTGGCTCCGCGTTCAGAATCTGTTCCAGATCGGGCTCCATCATGTCGAACTGCATCACGTCCCCGGACAGCCCTTCCGCATACATGGGAGAGTTGGTGTCCACGGCCACGATTTCGTCCGCCAGCCCCAGATCGCACAAAATCTGCGTAGTGGCGGGAGCCAGGGAAATGATGCTGTCCACTTCTTCCGGCACCTCGATGGGATTGCCGGCCCGGTCTTCCTGAGGCCTTGCGGCCGCTTCCCCCGCGCTCTCCTCCGTTTCGGCCGAATCCGTTTCTGCCTGCGTTTCCGCCGCGGATTCCTCCGCAGTTTCCGCCTCCGTTCCCGCAGCCGTTTCAACCTGATCTGCGCCGGCAGCCGACTCCGTCTCGCTGACGGCGCCGTTTCCCGCGCAGGCCGTCAGCCCTGCCGCCAGAAACAGGGCGGCGAGAATGCTCCATCTTCTTTTCATAAGTTTTCCTCCTCGTTCTCCGCATGATTGCGGACTGATTTCTTCGATGTGTTCTCAACGCGCTCCGGGCTTTCGGAAAGGAACTTTCCTGCCGTATAAAAAAGATGCTTCTTCTCAATTCGTTTAAAATCAAGAAGAAACAGCGCTTCATTCCTTTTTCCGCCCGCTGCCGCAACCGCGCAGCTGCCATGGGGCGCACTCCGCCCCTTCAGGCTTCGGCCAGGTTTCCCGGTGCCGGGGAAGTCCGCGCCGGACACGGCGCTTCCCGCGCCCGTGCCCACAAATGCGGCAGGTCTTCTGGCTCAGGCGGCGGAGTCTTCTTCCGGATCCGGTTCCGACTCTTCCCGGCACGTCCCTGTCAGCCGCGTCCTTCCCAAACCTTCCGGTTCAGTGGCTTCGGCCTTCCGTGCCCATCCGCCCATACAGCAGCGGCCCTGCTGAGGATTCTCACCCCATTCCCTTTTCACTCCGGCCATGGCCGGAGCACCGCATTTGTCTGGTTTTCGTTTCACATCTGGGTTCACTTTAGCACAAGGAGGAGCGGAAGTAAAGAGGGACCTTCACCAAATTTCATCCCATGTCGGGATGGAAGCGGCCGCGCCCTTTCTGGATACGGCGATGGCCGCGGCGTCCGCCGCCGCCTTCAGGCATCGTCCGGGATCCGTTCCCCGGCTTTTTGCGGCCAGGAAATAGCCGCTGAAGGTGTCCCCCGCGGCGGTGGTGTCCACCGCCCGCGCCCTGGTGGCGGGACAGAAGCAACGCGCGCCCGCGTCCCCGTACCAGGCCCCCTTTTCTCCCAGCGTCAGAACCGCGGCCGACGACGGGAAGCGCTCCAGAATCGCGTCCAGAATTTTCTCCGGCTCGCTTTGACCGGTCATCTGCTCCCCTTCCACTTCATTGAGCAAAAACAGGGAGACCTTTTCCAGTTCCCAGCCCAGGATCCCGGGCTCAAAAGGAGACGGGTTGAGGACGATCTCCATCCCCCTCTCCCAGGCGCAGCGCACGATCTGCGCCCCGTCGTTGACCTCGTTTTGCAGGATCAGCACATCCCCTTTTCCGAAATGCGCCAGCACTTCCTCCCGGTACTCGTTCGTCCATTTCCGGTTTGCGCCGCCGAACAAGACGATGCAGTTCTGGCCGCTCTCCTCCACCTGGATGATGGCGTTGCCCGTCCGTTCCTCCGCCCTGCCCACAAAATCGCAGTTCACGCCGAAGGATTCCGCCGTCCGTACCAGCTCGTCGCCGTCCGCTCCCACCAGCCCGGCCAGACAGACCTGCGCTCCCGCTTTGGCCAGAGCTACGGCCTGATTGAAACCCTTGCCCCCGCATGCCCTCTCCAGGCGCGCGGAAGCGATGGTCTCTCCGGGGCGCGCGATATGGTCCACGGAATAGCTGTCGTCATAATTCAAAGATCCCATCACCAGAAAACGCAAAATGGAAGCCCTCCTTTTTCATATTCAAATTTCTCTTCCTCCCAGTTGCCTTTTGTTCCCCCTTCCTGTATAGTGGAAGAAAACGGCTTCCCGCCGCGCAGACGAACGAAAACGAACAGAAAACAAACGAAAAGAGGAATTGTTACATGTGGATTGCAGACAACTGGAACGACTATGAAGTGATCGACACTTCTTCCGGGGAAAAGCTGGAGCGCTGGGGCGACTATCTTCTGGTCCGCCCGGATCCCCAGGTCATCTGGAGCACCCCCCGGACCAATCCCGGCTGGAAGAAGAAAAACGGGCATTATCACAGAAGCGCCAAAGGCGGCGGCGAATGGGAATTCTTTCATCTGCCCGAGGAATGGAGCATCCGCTACCGGGATCTGACGTTCCGCCTCAAGCCGTTCAGCTTCAAGCATACGGGGCTCTTTCCGGAGCAGGCGGTGAACTGGGACTGGTTTTCCGAAAAGATCCGAAACGCCCGAAGGCCGCTGAAGGTGCTCAACCTCTTCGCCTATACCGGCGGGGCCACCCTTTCCGCCGCGAAGGCCGGGGCCCATGTCACTCACGTGGACGCGTCCAAAGGGATGGTCACCTGGGCCAGGGAAAACGCCGTCGCGTCCGGCCTGGGGGACGCCCCCATCCGCTGGCTCGTGGACGACTGCGTGAAGTTCGTGGAACGGGAAATCCGCCGCGGCAACCGCTACGACGGGATCATCATGGATCCCCCCTCCTATGGCCGCGGCCCCAAAGGGGAGATCTGGAAGATCGAGGAGAGCATTTTCCCCTTCCTGCAGCTGGCTGCTCAAATCCTGTCCGACGACCCGGTCTTCTTTCTGGTCAATTCCTACACCACAGGGCTTCAGCCGGCGGTGCTCACCTACATGATCAGCTCCGTGCTTTCGGACCGGTTCGGCGGTCGGGTGCAGTCCGACGAAATCGGCCTGCCCGTCACGGAGAGCGGCCTGTATCTGCCCTGCGGCGCTTCCGGGCGCTGGAGCAAAGCTCCGGACTGACTCCGGATTGAGGGATCCGGGCGAAACGATCAGGGAAAAAAACGTTCCATCCACGCCCCGGCGGCCTCCTGCAGGCCGCCGATCGTTTTCAGCGCCCATTCCCCGTATGCGGGCCACATCCGCTCCAGAAGGTTTCCCGGCGTATAGCACAAAGGAGTTTCCCCAGGAAAATACCGGTACATCCTGTACAGCCAGAAAACCGCCATGAACGCCGCGAGACAGCCTCCCGCCTGCAGCGCCCCTCTGGGCTTTTTGCCCAGCCCGTAGCGCATGGCGCAAAAATAAAGGGCCAGAAGGAGCCATAAAATCCCCAGCGGGTTGAGCTCCCATCCCTTCGCAAACTGCCCGGTGGCGAAGCAAAACACCGACCTGGTCATCCCGCAGCCCGGACAGGGCAGCCCGGCGACGATCACCGACGGGCAAAACGCCCCGAACAGCAGCGTCGCCAGCCCATCGTAAACCGCAATGGCCGCGCCGAATTTCCAGTATTCCCGGACATCCTTTCGGATCCTTCCCAGGACGGCGGAGAACATTCCCCGTTTACCCACGGCCTTCTCCCTCCTGCCCGGCTTTGCGGCAGAGCTCGACTCTTCTCCCCTGGACCTTCACGAGCCCCTCCTCCTTCATTTTTCCCAGCTCCCGCATCATGGCGCTGCGGTCCGCGCCCAGATAATCGGCGCAGTCGGTGAGGGAAAAGGGCAGCCGGAAAGCCCCGGGGGTCTCCTCCCGGTCCAGGAAGGAAAAGAGGGCGTTGAGCTTCTGCCTCAGGCTGCGCTGGCCCAGGACGTCGATGTGCATCAGCGCCCGCTCCTGCGCGCTCCTGAGCATGTGATCCAGCAAAACCGCCCTCAGCCCGTGGGCCCCCCAGGAAGCCGATATCTTCCGGTCGTCCACGAAGGCGATCCGGCTCTTCATCCCGGTAATCACATAATAAACGCCTTTCTCCAGGTCCGGCAGGCTCTTCTTCCAGAAAAGGTCTCCCGGCCCGTAATAATCCATAATTCTCCGCTGCCCGTCCAGATTGACGCTCTCCAGAAAGAGGAGGCCGCTCTGCAGGATCCCGATCCCTCCCGGATCCTCGCCCCTGCGCAGCACCACCTCCCGCTTCGCGTACTCCCTCACCGTCACGGCTCCGGCCTTCGCCAGGCTCTGCGCCTGCCGCTGCGTCAATCCCGTCACCCCGTCCAGCGCGCCGTCAAAAACGCCCATAGGATCACTCCATCCTGTAGTTCTTTTTTGTGCAAACCACTATATTTTGTATTATATATCAATTCTGTTGCGCATGCAACTGTTTAATAACGGCCACAGGGATATAATAAAGCCTGTTCGGAAAAGAGAGTAAGGAGACAGAGAGTATGAACATTATCAAAAGAAACGGTTCCGAAATGACCTTCGATGTGAATAAAATCGTCGCAGCCATCACCAAGGCCAACGCTTCCGCACAGGCCCCGTCCCTCACCACGGAGCAGATCAACGACATCGCGGATTATGTGGAGTACAAGTGCCGGAAGATGAACCGGGCGGTCTCCGTGGAGGAGATTCAGGACATGGTGGAAAACCAGATCATGGCCACCGGAGCCTTCGAGCTGGCGCGCAATTACGTCAGATATCGCTATCAGCGCACCCTGGTCCGCAAGGCCAACACCACGGACAACCGCATCCTCTCCCTCATCGAGTGCAACAACGAAGAGGTGAAGCAGGAGAATTCCAATAAAAACCCTACGGTCAACAGCGTACAGCGCGACTACATGGCCGGGGAGGTCAGCAAGGACCTGACCCAGCGCCTGCTGCTGCCCCCGGACATCGTGGAAGCGGATAAGCAGGGGATCATCCATTTCCACGATTCCGATTATTTCGCCCAGCACATGCACAACTGCGATCTGGTCAATCTGGAGGACATGCTGCAGAACGGCACCGTGATCAGCGAGACCCGGATCGAGAAGCCCCACAGCTTCTCCACCGCCTGCAACATCGCCACCCAGATCATCGCCCAGGTCGCCAGCAACCAGTACGGCGGCCAGAGCATCAGCCTGGCCCACCTGGCCCCCTTCGTCCAGATCTCCCGCGACAAGATCCGCGCGGAGGTGCTGGAGGAGATCCGCCAGCTGGGCGCCCAGGCCAGCCCCGAACAGATTTCCGAAATCGTGGAGAAGCGCCTCCACCGGGAGATCAACAAGGGCGTTCAGACCATCCAGTACCAGGTCATCACCCTGATGACCACCAACGGACAGGCTCCCTTCCTCACCGTGTTCATGTATTTGAACGAGGCCAAAAACGAGCAGGAGAAAAAGGACCTGGCCCTGATCATCGAGGAAACCCTGAAACAGCGCTATCAGGGCGTCAAAAACGAGGCCGGCGTCTGGGTGACCCCCGCCTTCCCCAAGCTCATCTACGTGCTGGAAGAGGATAATGTCAGCGAGGGCAGCGAATATTTCTACCTCACCGAACTGGCCGCCAAATGCACCGCCAAGCGCCTGGTGCCGGACTACATCTCCGAGAAGAAGATGAAGGAGCTCAAAGAGGGAAACTGCTTCCCCGTCATGGGCTGCCGCAGCGCCTTAAGCCCCTGGAAGGACGAAAACGGCAACTATCAGTTCTACGGCCGTTTCAATCAGGGCGTAGTCACCATCAACCTGGTGGACGTGGCCCTTTCCTCCAACCGGGATATGGAAAAATTCTGGAAGATTTTCGACGAGCGGCTGGATCTGTGCTACCGCGCTCTGATGTACCGGCATAACCGCTTAAAGGGCACCCTGTCCGACGCGGCGCCCATCCTCTGGCAGTTCGGCGCCCTGGCCCGCCTGAAAAAGGGCGAGACCATCGACAGGCTGCTCTACGGCGGATATTCCACCATTTCTCTGGGATATGCTGGCCTGTACGAATGCGTCAGATACATGACCGGGAAATCCCATACCGATCCGGAAGCGACCCCTTTCGCCCTGGATGTGATGAAATATATGAACGCCGCCTGCGACCGCTGGAAGGCCGAAACCAACATCGCCTTTTCCATCTACGGCTCGCCCATCGAAAGCACCACCTATAAATTCTCGAAATGCCTGCAGAAACGGTTCGGCATCGTGGAAGGGGTGACGGATAAAAACTACATCACCAACAGCTATCACGTCCACGTGACGGAGCCCATCGACGCCTTTTCCAAGCTGAAATTCGAGTCCCAGTTCCAGGCGCTTTCCACCGGCGGCGCGGTGAGCTACGTGGAAGTCCCCAACATGCAGGACAACATCCCCGCCGTGCTGCAGGTGATCCGCTTTATCTACGACAACATCATGTACGCGGAGCTGAACACCAAGAGCGATTTCTGCCAGGTCTGCGGCTATTCCGGGGAAATTCAGGTGGTGGAGGACGAGCACGGGAAGCTGGTCTGGGAATGCCCCGGCTGCGGCAACCGGGATCAGGATAAGATGAACGTGGCGAGGCGGACCTGCGGATATATCGGCACCCAGTTCTGGAACCAGGGCCGCACGCAGGAAATTCGGGAAAGGGTGCTGCATCTGTAATGAATTACGGCGAAATCAAACTCTGTGACATCGCGAACGGAGAGGGAGTCCGGGTCTCCCTCTTCGTTTCCGGCTGTACCCATCACTGTAAGGAATGTTTCAATCCCGAGACCTGGAATTTTTCCTACGGACGGCCTTTCGACGAAGAAACGCAGGAGCGGCTTCTGGCCGCGCTGGCTCCGGATTATATCGACGGCCTGTCTTTGCTGGGCGGCGAGCCCTTTGAGCCGGAGAATCAGCGCGCCCTGCTCCCCTTCCTCAGGAAGGTCCGCGGGCGCTTCCCGCAAAAGAGCATCTGGTGCTATACCGGCTATACGCTGGAGAGCGACCTCCTTTCCGAAAGCCGCGCCAGATGCGAGTGCACGGACGAAATGCTCTCCTGCCTGGACGTCCTTGTGGACGGGGAATTCGTGCTGGAGAAAAAAAATATCAGCCTGCCCTTCCGCGGCTCCGAAAACCAGCGGATCATCGACGTGAAGGAAACGCTGGCCCGGGGCCGCTGCTGTCTGTGGGCCCTGGAGAGCGAAAAAATCCGGATGAGCGAAGACACGGATTTTTAAAAATTTTGCAACTTTTTCCCTCTTGATTTTCCCACCCCCGGCGTTATACTGAAATCAGAAAGGCGGTTTTTGTTCCCTGACCGGGGCGCCGCCGGATGAAAGGATGTGATTGCCGATGGAGATTACTGTCTCGGACGATATCAGCGCCGACTTTCTGTCCCTCGTGCAATGCATACTGGATAACGCTGAATTTAAAAAGCTGAACCGGTACAGGCAGCATTATCAGACCACGCGCCTGATGCACAGTCTGAATGTTTCCTATCTTTCCTGGTACATCGCTCGAAAATTCGGCTGGGACGCCAGTGTTGCCGCACGGGCCGGCCTGCTGCATGACTTCTGCGTGTATGACTTCAGGGATAAGCTGCCGAAGGGACAGATTCAGGCCTTCTATCATCCGCGGGTAGCGGCGAAGACGAGCGAAGAGCATTTTGCCCTTCGCGAGAAGGAGCGGCAGGCCATCCTGTCGCACATGTTCCCGCTCGGGCCCCTGCCCCAGAGCAGGGAGGCGTGGGTCATCTCCTCCATCGACACCTACGACGGGGCGGAGCGCTTTGAGTCCCACCTGACCACCCCGGAGCCCCTGGACCTCCAGCGGCACTTCGCCAACGCCGCCGCCGCGGGGGTGGAGTACCTGACCATGGAGGTCTCCTCCCAGGCCCTGAAGTACGACCGCATGGACGGCGTGGCCCTCTCCGCCGCCGTCTTTCTCAACATCGGCTACGACCACATTTCCCCCATCGAGCACCCCGACTTTGAGGACTACTTCGCCTCCAAGCTGAAGATCTTCCGCCACGCCCCCCTGGCCGTGGTCAACCTGGACACCGAGCGGGTGGAGGACGTGCTCAACGCCGCCGGGGAGGCCGGCGGGCGGCTCATCACCTTCTCCGAGACCGACCCCGCCGCCACGGTCTATGCAAGCGACGTGCGCAAGCAGGGCCGGGACATCCTCTTCCGGGTGCGGACCCCCCGGTTCAGCCGGGAGTTCCGGCTCACCATGCCCGGCCTCTTCAACGTCCAGAACGCCCTGGCCGCCATCGCCGTGTGCGAGGGCCTGGGCATCCCCGAGCAGCACATCTACCTGGGCCTCATGAAGGCCCGGGTGCCCGGCCGCATGGAGGTCTACCAGAACGCCGACGGCCACATCACCGCCATCGTGGACTACGCCCACAACCGCCTGAGCTTTGAAAAGCTCTTCCTCTCCGTGAAGGAGGAGTACCCGGGCCAGCGGGTGGTCATCGTCTTCGGCTGCCCGGGAAAGAAGGCCCTGGACCGGCGGAAGGACCTCTCGGAGATCTCCGCCAAATACGCCGACAAGATCATCATCACCGAGGAGGACCCCGGCGAGGAGGACGTGCTGGACATCTCCCGGGAAATGGCCGCCCACATCGAGGGCAAGTGCGACTACTC
>OEQQ01000131.1_pt1 | contig 17745 bp, 20 predicted proteins | sample 1539741 | NCBI WGS metagenome assembly OEQQ01 (sample SAMEA3891876, study PRJEB23780) | metagenome | biome: terrestrial biome; feature: animal house; material: Caecal content | place: Italy | collected 2015-05-05
AAAGAAACACTTGGGAACCTCAGCCTCCACCGGCAGGGGCGGAAGGGCGATCGCCCGCCTGCCCCAACCGGGGGAGGAAAGATTCCTATATCTTGCCGTCGGCCCACAACGGCAGGGGGACAAAGTTACAGGTTTTCCTTCAGGAAAGCCTGAAGCCCGGCAGCGGCAGCCTCCTCGTCGGGACCCTCACAGGTGACGGTCAGCTCCATGCCCTGCTTGGCAGCCAGGCGCATCACGGCCATAATCCGCTTGGCATCGGCCTTGCCGGTGGGAGCGGTGACGGTGACGGTGCTCTGGTAAGCGGCAGCGGCCTTTACCAGAAGACCTGCCGGTCTTGCATGCAGACCCAGGGGGTCAGCAATCACATGGGTAAATTCCTTCATTGTTTACACCTCACTTTCGCACACCAGCTTCCGGGTTTCCAGAATCCGTCCAGGAGCCATGGAAAGCTCGGTGTAGCCCATTTTGATAAAGGTTTCAGTCAGCTTGGGGTCGGCGCCCAGCTCACCGCAGATACCGGCCCAGATGCCGGCGGCCTTGGCGCACTTGGCGATATGGCCCAGCAAGGACATAACCGCAGGATGATAGGGGTCATAGAATTTCCCCAGATTGGCGTTCTGACGGTCCACCGCCAGGGTGTACTGGGTCAGATCGTTGGTGCCCACGCTGAAGAAGTCAGCTTCCAGAGCCAGCTGCTCTGCCAGCACCGCAGCGGCAGGGGTCTCCACCATGACGCCGATGGGAACCTCGCCAACAGGATGGCCTTCTGCAATCAGCTCCCGGCGGACATCCATGCACAGGGCCTTGGCCTGCCGCAGCTCCCAGGGGGAAGCCACCATGGGGAACATCATGCTCAGAGAGCCGTAGGCGGAAGCCCGGTAAATGGCCCGCAGCTGGGGACGGAAAATGTCCTCCCGGGTCAGGCAGATCCGCAGGCCCCGCAGACCCAGGGCAGGATTCTCTTCCTTGTCCAGGCCCAGGTAGTCCGCCTGCTTATCGGCGCCGATGTCCAGGGTACGGATGACCACCGGACGGCCCTGCATAATCTCCGCCACCTTCCGGTAGGCGGTAAACAGCTCTTCTTCCGTGGGCAGGCTGTCCCGGCCCAGGTAGAGGAACTCACTGCGCATCAGGCCCACGCCCTCGGCGTCGCCCTTCATGGCCAGCTCCGCATCCTCGGGGCTGCCGATGTTGGCGCACAGGAGAATCTGCTTGCCGGACTTGGTCACGCTCTTTCTACCCCGATAGGCCTCCAGAGCGGCACGGCCGGCAGCGGCCTCCTCCTTCTTCTTCTGCAGCATGGCGGTGGTTTCCGCATCGGGATCAATATACCAGTTGCCGGTGAAGCCGTCCACCGCAACGATATGGGCGTTCTGGGCGTCCTCCAGAGAGATATTGGCCTGCACCAGGGAGGGGATGTTCAGCGTCCGGGCCAGGATGGCGGTGTGGCTGCTGGAAGAACCCTGCCGGGTGATGAAGGCCAGAATCCGCTCTCTGGGGAGCTGAATGGTCTCGCTGGGAGCCAGATCCTCTGCAATCAGGAGGAACTCGCCCTCCGGCAGACGGAAGCCGTCGGCGCCGCAGAGAATGTCCGCAACCCGCTGGGAAACGTCCCGGATGTCTGCGGCTCTTGCCTGCATATAGGCGTCATCCAGACCGGCGAACACCTGGGCAATCCCCTCGCCGCACTCGGAAGCGGCGGTGGCTGCGGGGGTGCCGGCGGCGATTTCCGCTGCCACCGCCTCCAGATAGTCCAGATCCTCCAGCATGAGCATCTGCACTTCCACAATGGCGGCCTTCTCCGCACCCAGCTCCTTCACTGCCTTTTCATACAGGGCAGACAGCTGCGCCTTGGCGGTGGCACAAGCCTCATTAAACTTTTCCTGTTCCTGCTTGGGGTCGCCGCTGGACACCGCAGCCTGACGCTGTGCCTTGCGGTAGACCACACCATTGCCGATGGCAACACCGGGGAACACCGGCAAACCGGAACCTTGTATCATAATGGTATGCTCCTTTCGAAAAACTTTTACTTGGAGAGAGTAATTACCTCATCGCCAGTCTTCACAGTTTTCCCCACATGGGGCTGAAAAACCGTGTAATCTCCGCTGTTGCACACAATCACCGGGGTGATGATGTCGTAACCCTCGGCCTTAATGGCCTCCGGGTCAAATTCCATAAGCAAATCGCCCTTTTTCACCTTGTCGCCGTTCTTGGCATAGACGTGGTAGTGCTTGCCCTTCAGGTTCACCGTGTCCAGACCCACATGGATGAGGATTTCTGCGCCGAAATCCGCCACCAGGCTCACAGCGTGGCCGGTGTCGAACATCATGTCCACAGTGCCGTCGCAGGGAGCTACCACCCGGCCCTCCGTGGGCTTGATGGCGATACCCTTGCCCAGAATCTCCTGACCGAAGGTGGGGTCGCTGACCTGCTGAATCTCCACGGCCTCGCCGGCCACCGGTGCGCAGATGGTGTCTGCGGCCTTTCCAAAAAGCTTGCTGAAAATACCCATTGTTGTTCCTTCCTTTTCTTAGCTTATGCACGCCCGGCGGATACAAATGGCCAGATGTGCTTGTTCTTCCCTGGGAATCTGCCGCCCGGATTGGCGGGACAGGTATCCTGCGGTGGCTTCTGCACAGGCATAGGCCTCGGGATACAGCTTTTTCACCACGTCCTCCAGCTCCGAGGCGCCCCAGCCGCTGGGGGTCTGGGAAAAGGCCTGCATGGCGATGAATTTCAAATCCACAATCAGCTGGTTATAATAAAGGTGGTTCTTGTTGAGGCACAGCCCCGGCCAGCCTTCAAGAATGTCAATCATGGGCTGCAGCACCTGCACCACGTGCATGGTGGTGTTGATGGAGCTGTTGTACTGGGCGTTTACCAGGTGCATGGCGATGCTGGCGGCCTCGTCCTCCGGCAGCTGCACACCCTCCTGGGCGGCAATCTGCTCCAGGGCGTACTGCCCCACCGCAAACTCACCGGGATAGAACACCCGCATCTCCGTCACCAGAGCATTGTGCAGCTGGATACCCCGGTGCATCCGCTCCAGGGCGAAATTCACATGGTCCGTAAGGGTCAGGTAAATGGACTCACTGAGCTGGCGGCCCAGCACGTGATCCGCATGGTCGATGATCCTGGTGCAAAGCTCCAGAAGGCGCACGGGAAGCTGGCTCAGCACGTCCTTAAAGCGGCTGAACTCCTCGTCGCTTTCCATGCGAAAGACCTTTTCCGCATCCTCCGGACGAAGCACATCCCCCGCCCTGGAGCGGAAGCCCAGTCCCTTGCCCATGGCAATCAGCTCCCGGCCGCTGTCGTCCACGCAGCTGACCACATTATTGTTAATCGCCTTCAGAACCCGCAAAACCGTTGTCCCCCTATAACAAAAAAGACCAAATCCTACAAAACCGCATACCTCCTGCGCACAATTGTAGAACTTGGTTTTGCCTGCTTTACCAGTAACAATCCATTGCTGTCCTCTATTTACAGTTATAGTCTACAGAAGATTTTACAATTTGTCAACATTTTTTGCCTACCTGCCGGAATCTTTGGAACATCTCATAGCATTCCCTGTGTATTTTTGTGCAATATGTTAAGTATTTGCCCACATCTTTTCCCAACTTCCCGGAAATAGCCATTGCCCGGGGGAACAATGTGTGGTATACTACGGACAAAGGAGGGCTTTTATATGCCACGGATTTTAAGCGCATTCAGTTCCCAGCTCACCGCCATGGGCCCCCGGGAACTGCTATCATCCATCGCCGCCTCGGAAGGGCGCACCATTCTCTGCGAAACCATCGGCTCTGTCATGCCCATGCTCATGGACGTGACCAACGCCGAGTTTGCCGCCGCCATGGGGGCGGACATTCTGCTTCTGAATATGTTTGATGTAAATAAGCCGGTGATTCAGGGGCTTCCCCCGGTTCCCCCGGAAGAAACCGTCCGGGAGCTGAAACGCCTCACGGGACGACCCATCGGCATCAACTTAGAGCCGGTGGAGGCGCTTCCCACGGAGGAAGAAGAGCTGTGGGCCATGACTCCCGGCCGGATTGCCACCCTGGAAAACGCCCAGAAAGCGGCGGATATGGGTGTGAACATGATTCTTCTCACCGGCAACCCCGGCACCGGGGTGTCCAACGCCGCAATCGTCCGAACCCTGGAGCTTTATAAAAAGGAGCTGGGGGACCGGCTGGTGCTGGCCGCCGGAAAAATGCACGCCTCCGGCGTTCTCTCCGAGGGTGGCGAGCATATCATCACCCGGCAGGATATCGAAAGCTTTGCAAAGGCCGGTGCGGACATCATTCTTCTCCCCGCCCCCGGCACTGTTCCCGGCATCACCATGGAATATATCCGGGGTCTGGTGGAATACGCCCACAGCCTGGGGTGCCTGACCCTCACCGCCATTGGCACCTCCCAGGAGGGAGCGGACACCGCCACCATCCGGCAGATTGCCCTCATGTGCAAGCAGACCGGCACGGATATGCACCATCTGGGAGACACGGGCTACTGCGGTATGGCCCTGCCGGAGAACATTCAGACCTACAGCATTGCTGTGCGGGGCATCCGCCACACTTATCACCGGATGGCCGCCTCCATTAACCGATAAGAAGAAAGGTTGGATTAAACATTATGGAACAGCTGATGGATGCAATCGTCAAACCCGCCGCCGGCCCGGGACTTACGCTGCGGAAAGTTCCGGTACCGGTTCCCGGCCCCGGCGAGGTGCTTATCAAGGTACACAAGACCGCCATCTGTGGCACGGATGTGCACATTTATAATTGGGACCCCTGGGCCCAGGCACATATCAAGCCCCCCATGACCATAGGCCATGAGTATGTGGGCGAGGTAGCCGCCCTGGGTGCCGGCGTCACCGGTCTTACCGTGGGACAGCGGGTCTCCGGAGAGGGACACATCACCTGCCACCGGTGCCGCAACTGCCACAACGGCGACATTCAGTGGTGCAAGGACACCCTGAGCGTAGGCGTGGACCGGGACGGTGCCTTTGCCCAGTATGTGTGCATCCCCCAGTCCAATGTGATTATCATTGATGAAAGCCTGCCGGAGGATGTGGTGGCCTTCTTCGATGCCTTCGGCAACGCCACCCACACCGCCCTCATGTTCCCCCTCATCGGCGAGGACGTGCTCATCACCGGCGCCGGCCCCATCGGCATCATCGCCGCCGGTATCTGTAAGTTTGCCGGTGCCCGCCGGGTCATCATCACCGACGTGAACGACTACCGACTGGAGCTGGCCCGGAAGATGGGGGTGGACGCCGCCGTGAACACCGCCCGGGAGGATCTTCCCCAGATTATGAAGGACCAGGGCCTCACCGAGGGCTTCGACGTGGGTCTGGAGATGTCCGGCAACGGAAGGGCTTTGCAGCAGCTCATCGGCTCCATGCGCAACGGCGGCAAGGTGTCCCTCCTGGGCATCAGCAACAAGCCGGTGGAGCTGGATATGAACACCATCATCACCAAGGGTCTGACCCTCCAGGGCATTTACGGCCGGAAGATGGACAACTGGCACCAGATGAGCTATATGGTGCAAGGCGGCCTGGACGTGACCCCGGTGATTACCCATCGGTTCCATTACACGGACTTTGAAAAGGGCTTCCAGGCCATGCTCAGCGGCAACTCCGGCAAGGTGGTTCTGGACTGGACGAAATAAGGAGGTAAACACCATGAAATCTGCACTGAAAGCTTTTCAGCAGGAGCTGGAGGCCATCCGGGAGGCCGGCACCTGGCGGGAGGAGCGAATCATCACCACTCCCCAGAGCGCCCGGATTGACACCACCGCCAAGAAGGCCGTGGTAAACCTGTGCGCCAACAACTATCTGGGTCTTTCCAATAACCCGGAGCTGATTGCCGCCGCCAAGGACAGCTATGACAAGTGGGGCTTCGGCCTCTCCTCCGTCCGGTTTATCTGCGGCACCCAGTCCATCCACAAGGAGCTGGAAAAGAAAATCGCCGCCTTCTCCGGCATGGAGGATGCCATTTTGTACTCCTCCTGCTTCGACGCCAACGGCGGTCTGTTCGAAACCCTTTTGGGGCCGGAGGATGCGGTCATCTCCGACGAGCTGAACCACGCCTCCATCATTGACGGTGTGCGGCTGTGCAAGGCCAAGCGGTACCGCTACAAGAACAACAATATGGAAGATCTCCGCCGCTGCCTGGAGGACGCCCGGGCTTCCGGCTGCCAGAAGCTGCTCATCGCCACCGACGGCGTATTCTCCATGGACGGCTACATCGCAAACCTCCCCGGCATCTGCGACCTGGCAGAGGCGTTTGACGCCCTGGTGATGGTGGACGACAGCCACTCCGTGGGCTTTATGGGCAAGCACGGACGGGGCACCGCCGAGCACTGGGGCTGCATGGACCGGATTGACATTGTCACCGGCACCTTCGGCAAGGCCCTGGGGGGCGCTTCCGGCGGCTACACCGCTGCCCGCCAGCCCATTGTGGATTTGCTCCGGCAAAGAAGCCGTCCCTACCTGTTCTCCAACACCCTGGCTCCCGCCATCTGCGCCGCCACCATCCGCACCATTGAGCTGCTGGAAGAAAGCACCGCCCTGCGGGACAAGGTGCATGAGAACGCCCGGTACTTCCGTGCCGGCATGGAGAAGCTGGGCTTTGACCTGCTCCCCGGCGAGCACCCCATTGTGCCGGTGATGCTCTACGACCCCAAGGTGGCCCACGAGTTTGCCCGGCGGATGCTTCAGAAGGGCGTGTACGTGGTAGCCTTCTGCTACCCGGTGGTGCCCAAGGGCAAGGACCGCATCCGCACCCAGATGTCCGCCGCCCTCACCAAAGAGGACCTGGACTTCGCCATCGCCTGCTTCGGAGAAGTAAAGAAGGAAATGGGGCTGTAAAACGCTGTCCTGACAAACTGGGCGGATTGCCGATTCTCTTTGGCAATCCGCCCAAACTTTTTCCAATAACGGTTTGAATCTCAAATCCTCTGCTGAAGCCTATGAGATTTTTTCTTTTTAAACCAAGATTCGTGCAATCATCTTGCACGATGTTATTACACATACTTACACGCGTGCAAGTATCTATTGACAAACTTGCACGCATGTGATAACATATTTGCAAGAGGTGAGTAATGATATGAAGTCTGCAATTCCTGAGCGTGAAACACTGGAGATTGAATTCAAAAGTGATCAAAAAAAGTTGCCGGACAACGACATTGTAGACGCTGTTGTAGCCTTTGCCAACACCATTGGCGGCACGATTTATCTTGGCGTGGAAAACGATGGAACCGTAACAGGGCTTCATAAAGCCCATCACGATTACACCCAACTTGCGGCGTACATTGCCAACAAAACGGTTCCGCCTGTATCCGTCCGGGTAGAACGATTAGAGGAAGTGTTCCCTGTCCTGGCAATTCATGTACCCAAATGCCGGAGCATCATTGCATCCTCCGTAGGTAAAATCCAGCGGCGGCGAATTAAGGCAGATGGAACCCCCGAAAACGTCCCCATGTACCCCTTTGAAATCAACACCCGATTAAGTGAGCTGTCCCTGTTGGACTTTTCGGCACAGCCTGTTCCCGGCGCAAGTTACCAGGATCTGGATCCATTGGAGCGGGAACGGCTGCGGAGAATTATTTTATCTTACAACGGAGAAAAATATCTGCTGGAGTTGCCTGACGACGAATTGGACAAGGCTCTGCAGCTGGTGGTAACCGTGGCAGATCAGCTTGTTCCCACTTACACAGGCATGCTTTTGCTGGGCAAGAAGGAGAAACTGCGGGAATATATGCCCACCGCTGAGTCTGCTTTCCTGATGATGAACGGTACGGAAGTCAGCACAAATGAAACCTTCTATCTTCCCCTGCTGTCTGCCATTGAGCGTGTGCTGGATTTTGTAAATGCCCGAAATCCTGAGCGGGAACTGGATATGGGAATGTTCCGCATCTCCATTCCGGAGTTTGACAGGCGTGCCGTGCGGGAGGCGGTGGTAAACGCTTTTTCTCATAGGGATTACACAAGACTGGGGCGGGTTCTTGTCCGCATGGATGCAGACGGCCTTACGATTACCAATCCCGGGGGATTTATCGAAGGTGTTACTGTACAAAACATCCTAAATGTGGAGCCTCACGGCAGAAATCCCGTATTGGCAGATGCTCTCAAACGCATTGGTCTGGCTGAACGGTCCGGTCGGGGTGTAGACCGGATTTATGAGGGTTCCTTGCGGTATGGTCGGGACTTACCAGATTATTCTGAAACATCCACCACCAGTGTTACCCTTTTCATTCCCAGAGGTATGCCGGACAAGCACCTGGTGGCCCTGATTTCCGAACAGCAGCAGCGCACCGGTGAGCCGGTTCCCCTGAACGCACTTCTTGCTCTGAACCTGCTTCGTCAGGCTCGTCGTATGACCGCCGGGGAAATCAGCAAAGAAGCCCACATTCCGGAAGCAAAAATCCGTGCAACCCTGGAATATCTGACCGAAACCGGTCTGATTGAGGCAATCGGCACAGGGCGTGGCAGAGCATATATTCTGAGTGCCAAGTCCTACAAGGATCCGGTCAAATATGTTCGCCAAACCGATATCGACCAGCTTCGTTATCCCGAACTGGTTCTGAAGCTAGCCAGGCAAAAAGGTTCTATTTCCAGAAAAGATGTGATAGAGCTGCTCCACATCTCTCCCTCCCAGGCTTACCGGCTTCTGAAGAAATTGGCAGAGAATCAAAAGCTGGTTCGTCAGGGCAACACCAGTGCTGCCCACTATTGTGTTCAGGAAGAGAAGTGACCGAATGGCTCTTTGGCAGATTTTTACGACGAGGTCGCTATACCACCGAAACCTCCTGCGTTGCCCAATTGATGAAACTCTATCAGCAGTTGGCCAACTAAATCTCTCAAACAACAACCGTCCCGAAAGTGCTTGGCTTTCGGGACGGTTGTTGTTGGTTAAAGAGAACCTCAGGCTGATTAGCTCTGGGCCAAATATTCTTCGGCGTAGTGGCAGGCAACAGCGCCATCGGCTACGGCGGTGACCACCTGGCGCAGAGCCTTGGTGCGGACGTCACCCACGGCGAATACCCCGGGGATGGGGGTGCGGGTGGTTTCGTCTGCCTGAATGTAGCCGGCTTCGTCCAGGGGAAGCTTTCCTTTTACCAGCTCCGTTGCCGGGTCTCTTCCGATGCTGACGAACACGCCGTCGCAGGAGAGGGTGCGCTTCTCCCCGGTCTTGGTGTCCTTCAGCACCACGCCGGTGACAAAATCCTCATGGAGCACCTGCTCCACGGTGCTGTTCCAGGCAAATTCCACATTTTTCGTCTCCATGAGAGGCTGGTGGTAAATTTTGGTAGCCCGGAGGGTATCCCGACGGTGAACCAGAATCACCTTTTTGCAAATCCGGGACAGATACAATGCGTCTGCCGCAGCGGAGTTGCCGCCGCCTACCACCACCACGGTTTTGTCCCGGTAGAACATGCCGTCGCAGTGGGCGCAGTAGCCCAGGCCTCTGCCGTTGAGCTCCTGCTCCTCCGCCACTCCCAGGGGTCTGGGGTTGGCGCCGGTGGCGATGATCACCGTCCGGCCTTCATAGTCCCCTTCCTGGGTGCGGACCGTCTTGACGCTCCCCTCCAGTTCCAGACCCGTCACCTGGGTGTACCGGGTCTGTACCCCGAACCGGGCGGCACCCTGCTCCATCTGCTGGCCCAGGGTAAAGCCGTCCACCCCCTCCGGGAAGCCGGGGTAGTTGTCAATCTGGGAGGTGAGGGTCATCTGTCCTCCCGCCGCCATCTTTTCCAGCACCAGAACAGAAAGACCTGCCCGGGCTCCATACAAAGCGGCCGTATACCCGCCGGGGCCGCCGCCGACAATCAACATATCATAAATCATGGTATCATAACCCCTTTCCTCCATAGTATAACCGGAAAATTTTTCTTTTTATGTGACAAAATCACCTTTTTTCCCGGATGAACATAGGGGTCATCATGGGCTTTTGGAAAAAGTCCTGGAAATGGGCACATTTGATGAGAAAGGCATAGAAAATGGGGTAGCCGCTGCCGTACAGGGTCTCGGCGTTGCCCATGCCCTTGGCAAGAATCACATCCGCTTCGTCCATGGCTTCCTTGGCCTCTTTGGACAGGAGGCTCAGCTCCGTACCCCCTACGGTGTTGCCGTTGTCAATCACCGGGAAGGGGATTCCCACAACCTTTGCATCCTCCCGGGTGGCATCGTTGTGAGCAGGGCCCCCCCGGACGCAGAAGGTGATTTCCAGCTGGGGATACTTTTTGTGAATCTGCTCTGCCAGCAGCCGGTCAAAGACCACTTCCCCGGCGTTGTCCGTCAGGTACAAAAGCTTCTTCCCCGTAGAAAGCTCCCGGCAAAATGCCTCATAGCAGCCCATGTCCAGCTCCATATCCAGAGCCCCCAGGAGCATTTTTTCCAGTTCCTGGAAGCTGACCTTTCCCTGGAGGGCGGCAAAATCCAGATAATTTCCCAGAATGGAGAATTGCAGCGCCGCCAGAACCGGGTCGGCAGCCCCTTCCACCAGGGGCTGAATCTGGGGCAGCCGCTCCAGTACGAACCGGTTGGAGTCGATTTTCTCCTGACGGTACCGGTCGTCCTCCAGATGGTAGTATTTTTTCAGCAGGGCGTTGGCCTGCACCCCCAGATAGGGAGAGCTGGCGCCCTTGGGGGCCTGGGCATAAAAGGTCAGCAGCTCCCGGGCAAATTCCATCGCCGTTTCCTCGTCTCCCAGCTGCCGTGCCTTTTCCAGGCTCCGGTTCAGGTTGCATTGCAGACACAGGGTGTTCAGTTCGATTGCCAAAGTTATCCCTCCAGATGCCGCCGGATTCTGCCTTCAATCAGCTCCAGAGCCACCAAATTTTTGCCGCCCTCCGGCACAACCAGGTCGGCATACTTCTTGGTAGGCTCCACATATTTTTCGTGCATGGGCTTCACCGTCTGCTGGTACTGGGTCAGCACCGACTCCAGACTCCGGCCCCGCTTGTTCACGTCCCGCTTGATTCTCCGGCACAGCCGCACATCCGCATCGGCGTCCACGAAGATCTTGATGTCCATCAGCTGGCGCAAAGGCTCCGACTCAAAAATCAGAATCCCCTCCACAATAATCACCCGCTCCGGCACAATGCGGATGGTGTCGTTGCTCCGGTTGTGGACGGTGAAGTCGTACACCGGGCAGTCAATGGCCTGGCCGTGGCGCAGCTGGTCCAGCTGGTAAATCATCAGGCTGGTGTCAAAGGCCCCGGGCTCGTCATAGTTCAGCTTGCACCGCTCCTCGTAGGTCAGCTCATCGTGGCGCTTGTAGTAGTTGTCGTGGCTGAGAACGGTGATTACATCCCCGAATTTGTCAATGAGGTTTTTCATCAGGGTGGTTTTGCCGCTGCCGCTGCCTCCGGCAATGCCGATTACCAGAATATCTCCCATGTTTTCTCCCCCTTATTTGTTCAGCAGCTCCATGGCCCGGCAATAAATCTCCGGGGTTCCCAGGCTGTTTTCCATTTGTATATCTCCGTCTCCCTCGGTGGATAAAAGCTCAGCCGCCTCCAATCGGTGAAGGGTCTGGCGGGCGGTACCCGCTCCCCCGTCCAGCAGCTGGGTTCTCTCCCCTAAAATCCCGGCGATGACACCCCGGGCAAAGGGATAGTGGGTGCAGCCCAGCACCAGGGCATCCAGCTTCCCCACATAAGGGGCCAGAATCCCCCGAAGGAGGGTCTCACACGCCGGGCTTTCTCCCTTTCCTGCCTCCACCAGCTCCACAAGACCGGGGGCAGAGATGGCGTGCAGGCCCAGAGCCGGGTACAGCTGCGCCAAATGGAGGAACTTCTCCTCATGGAGGGTCACCTCCGTGGCCATGACCCCCACCTGCCCGGTGGGGAACCGGTCTGCCGCCACCTTCAGGGCGGGCTCAATGCCCACGATAATCTCCTCCGGGTGCTGCTCCCGCAGAATGTCAATGGCAGCGGCGGTGGCGGTATTGCAGGCCACCACCAGGGCCTTCACCCCCCGGGAAAAGAGCAGCTCCGCCGCCTCCAGGGTCAGCTGCCGCACCGCTTCCACAGGCTTTTGCCCGTAGGGGGCGTTGGCAGAGTCTCCGAAGTACAAAAACCGCTCCTGGGGCATGGCCTTCACCAGCTCCCGCAGGACGCTGATGCCTCCCAGCCCGGAATCGAACACGCCGATATAGTCTTTCTTGCTGTGCATAGCTTCACCAGCTTCTTTCTTACTTGGAGCCATTGTACCAGAAAAACCCCGCCGATGCAAACAAAAATTCCCGGTTGTCACGGATGCAGCAAGTTGAACGCCACTCCCAGAAGGCACAGCACCACAATGGGCCAGAAGGTTCCGGAAGGATTGAGAAAAACCCCCTCCCGGGCAGCCTTTTTCGCCCGGCAGTACCAGAAAAAATACGCAGCAATGCTGCCGAGATACATGAGGCCCAGGATAACCCTGTTTACCACCCACGCAGAATCCAGCCCTGGAATCTCGACCCCCTGGGCAGCCGCCATGGCCAGGAGGTTACTGTAGCGTTTCAGCTGCCGATAAATTCCCAGAACAAAGGATGAAATCGCAAAAAGCCAGTAAGGTACCAGCCAGCACATGGCAGTGGTGTGAATCCGGTCAATCTCCAAAGCCGGCTCTGTCTCCAGGGGCACAGGGTCGGGCCGTTGGTTGTAAAAGACCTGCATCCCCCAATCGGCGCAGGCAAACTCCCACCCGTCATGGCGGCACATTTCATAAAAGGCATTCTGCTTCTTTTGGGCTTCGGCGTTCTCCGCATCGGCGGTAGGGCTATAGTACAGGGCAAACTTCAGCTTCTGGGGAGAAATCCGCCGGTAGGTCCACATGAGACCCCCCATTTTTTCCAACAGCCAGCCTTTTTCTGCCATTTTCTCCAGATGGCGGCAGATTCCATCCCGGTTAAGAAAATCGTGGAGTTCCAATCTCATTTTCTTGTCTGACATGAGGTTTCCTCCTTTCCAGTACACAGACCTATGCTCCCGATTTTTCCTACAAGAAAAGAAATACGAAAAACGCCAGCCACAGAGCCAGGGCAATCCAATGGATTCCGGGACGGCTGAAGAAAATCCCCTCCTGAGCGGCCTTCTTTGCCCGGCGGTACCACCAGAAGTATTCTGCGATGTTTGCCAGAAGGGCGGCACTGAACAGTCCCCAAGGTATCGCCTGCCACAGTCCCCAGGGAGCTGCGGCCTCCTCCCGGTAGATTCCCAGGGCTGCCAGTCTCTCCTGCCAATGGAGATTCCAGTTGCAGTATCGGATTTCCTGCCAGATCGACAGGGCAAACAGGCAGAAGGTCAGAATCCATGTGGGCACAAACCCCCGCAGGAAAGCAGCGTGGAACCGATCCAGTTCTGCCACAGGATCCGTATCCAGGGGGACAGGATCCGGCCGCCGGTTGCAGAAAATCTGGATTTCCGAGTTGGTGCAAACCAGCTCCCAACCGTCGTGGGCGCACAGCTCGTAAAACTCCGCCTGCTTTGCCATGGCTTCGGCATCCTTCTCCTTGGCAGGACGGGCATAGAACACAGCATATTTCAGGGCCGTGGGGAGAATCCGCCGGAACCTCCACAGGCCGTCTCCTGTGAGGCTCTCCGGCATCCAGCCCTTTGCCGCCATTTTTTCCAGATAGCGGCACATGCCCTTCCGATTTCCGAAGGAAAATAATCGAAGACTTACCCGAAAGTTCAGCATACCATATTCTCCTTCCCCGAATACAGACGGTAGTCCCGGAGCTGGGCCTCCAGCCGACGGACCTCCGCCTCCAGCATGGCCTTTCCTTTTTCTGTAATGAGATAGCTCCGCCGGCGGCCCTGAACCTGGGTTTCTGCAATCATCCCCTCTGCCAGAAACTGCTCCAGCAGGGTATACAGGGTACCGGAGCCGATTTGCACCCGTCCGCCGGTGATCTCCGGCACCCGGTCCAGAATATCCATGCCCCACCGCTCTTCCCGGAGGCACAGCAGGGTGTAAAACATCTGCTCCGTCAGGGTGCGGAAGCGTTCCCTTGCCATAACCATCCCTCCATTCTCGATTATCGAGTATCTCTACCATGATTATATACTCGAATATCGAGAATGTCAATCAAAATCATTCCCTATGGCAGAACCGTTACCAAAAACCCACCGCTTATTCGTTAACATAAAATTTACAAGATTCTTTTCCCCATTCTTTGACTTTTTTCCCCTGTCAGGCGTCTAACAGGCAGAACAAAAGAAACGAGGGAAATCCTATGCACCACCGCAAAAGAAAACCGAAGAAAAACTTTATGCTTCCCCTGTTGGGACTGCTGCTGATTGGGACGATTACCGCAGGGGTTTGTGTCCAGCTGACCCAGGCAGCTCCCCATGCGTCAGAAAGCACACCCCCTACCCAGGAAACCCAGCCCACTTCCCCTCCCACGGAAGCCGCCGGGGACACCACCCAGCCCGCCACGGAGGCACCGACTGGCGGAGGCTATGACTATACCAGGCCCGTCCCCCAGTCGGAAGGGGTGGACAACACTTACTTTGACGATGCGGTTTTCATCGGGGATTCCAGAACGGAAGGGCTGATTCTCTACACCGGCCTTTCCAACGCCACGGTGTACGCCAATCAGGGGCTGATGGTGGACACGGTATTCACCAGCCCGGTGATTCAGATGGACGGGCAGAAGCTGTCCGTGGTGGAGGCTCTGAAACGGACGGCATTCAAGAAGGTGTATATCGCCCTGGGCATCAACGAAACCGGCTGGGCCTATGAGAGCATTTTCATTGACAAATATCAGAAGCTCATCCAGGAAATCCAGGCCATCAATCCCCAGGCCATCATCTACATCCAGGAGATTATGCCTGTGACCGCCCAGACTTCCCAGACCCACAGCTATGTGAAAAATGACAAAATTCAGCGATACAACGAACTTCTTGCCAAATTGGCGGAAGAAATGGGGGTATACTACATTGACACCGGTGCGGCTGTGGCAGATGATAGCGGCTGCCTGCCGGAAGATGCCGCCATTGACGGCATCCACCTGAAAAAGCCCTATTGCGACAAGTGGCTGGATTACCTGAAAACCCACACGGTACAGCCGGAGGAAGGAGCATGAAGCCCATGAAAAGAAGAATACTCCCCTTTCTTTTGGCCCTTGCCCTGATTTTGGGTCTTTCCGGCTGCGGCAGCGCCGGAGGCACTCTGGATATGCAGACCCTGGCGGAGGATTTGCTGAAAAACGGCGGGTTTTCCGACGAACTTTGGAAAATAGATGACAGCATGGTGGAAAAGCTGTATAATATGGACGGCTACACCCAGGCGCTGGTATATGTGGGCAGCGGCGCCACGGCGGAGGAGCTGGCCCTGTTCGCCTTCCCCTCAGAGGACGCTGCCGCCCAAGGGCTCCAAAAGGCCCAAGCCCGGCTGGAATCCCAGATAGCAGACTACCGCACCTATCTTCCCCAGGAGGTGCCAAAGCTTCAAAATGCCGTAGTGAAGCAGTGGGGCAGCTATGTGATTGTGTGCGTCAGCCCCGGCAGCGCCTGCGAAGAAATTGTGGCCCGGTATACAAGATGAAACGAGGTGAGGCCTACGGAACAGGAATTGACCCGGCTGCTGAAAGCCAATCAGGAAAAATATTACCGTATGGCCTTCGCCTATGTGAAAAACCGGGAGGATGCTCTGGACATTGTCCACGACGCCATCGTAAAGGCACTGCAAAAGGTCCATCAGGTGAAAAGCCCCATGTACCTGGAAACCTGGTTTTGCCGCATTTTAATCAATCAAAGCCTTTCTTTTGTCCGCAGTCGAAAAAATACCCTGAATCTGGAGGAAGTGAAGCCCATTTCCCGGGAGGAGGACTGGACCGGGCGGGTATCTTTGTACGATGCCATCGACCGGCTGCCCCCCCAAGCTGAAAACGGTGATTCTCCTGCGGTTTTTCGAGGACATGAAATTTGAGGAGATTGCCCGGATTACCGCCCAGAAGGAAAGCACCGCAAAAGCCCAGGTATACAAGGCGCTGCAGCTGCTGAAGCTGGATATGGAGGATGTGGATCTATGATAGACAAATCCCAGTATGACCGGACGGAAATTCCCCAGGAGCTGGACGCGGTAGTCAGCGGCTCCATCCGGGAGGGAAGAAGCCGTCGGAGAAAACAGGAAAAAGTAAGAAGCCACCTGAAAAGAGGGGGCTGCGCCCTGGCTGCCCTTACTGCGTGCCTGGTGCTGCTGCTGAACCTCTCCCCCACCGTGGCCCGGGCCATGTCCCAGATTCCCTTTCTGGGAGAGCTGTGTCGGGTGGTCACCTTCCGGGAGTACCATTTTACCGACGAGATCAAATATGTGGATGTGCGGATTCCCCAGATTGAAAACTGGGGGAAATCCCAGCTGGAACAGCGGGTAAACCTGGAAATCCAGAAGAAAATCCACGATTGCATTCAGGAAAGCGAGGCCATTGCCCAGGATTATTATGAGGCCTTCGTGGCCACCGGCGGCAAGCCTGAGGATTTTCACCCCATAGGCATTACGGTGGACTATGAGGTAAAAACCATCAACCAGAAGTACGCCTCCTTTGTCATCTGGAAGTGCGAGTCCTTCGTCCGGGCCTATGAACAGTGGTATTACTACAATATAGACCTGCAAAGCGGCAGGATTCTCTCCCTCAAGGACTGGTTCGGCAACGACTACCGGCAGATTGTGGCGAAGCACGTGGAAGAGGAGCTGGCCAACTGGGATGCGGATCAGCGGTGGGCCCTGTGGGCGGACATTGACGTGGAAGATCTGATTTCCGAGAACACAGACTTCTATATCAACCCGGAAGGACAGGTGGTGGTGGTATTTCCCCGGTACGCCTTAGCCTGCGGAGCGGCGGGAAGGCTGGAGTTCATCATCGAATAACAAAAATCGCCCCCCTGACTATGGCAGTCAGGGGGGCAATATGTTCAGAAAATCAGCTGGGCGGAGAAAACCCGCTCCTGGCCGCCGTCGGGATTGTTCCGGTGGGCATCCAGCTGGAACACCGGGCCTTCTCCCAGGTTCCAGTTCAGGGTCAGCTTCTGCCCTTCCTTGGCCTCATTCAGGTAGCACACCGTAAATTCCTTCAGGGGGTGATCCCGGTGGAAGGCGCTGGGAATCAGATCGTCCACCCAATCCATGTACCGGGTGTTGTTCATGTGGCCGTTGATGTCCAGGTCCGTGTAGCCCACGGTACGCTCAGCCCTGCCTTCTCCCCCATGGGGCACCAGAGAGCCGGGGACTGCCAGCTCGCCCCCCCGGAGGGTGCCGGGAACCAGGATTCCGCTCTTGGCCGGGAGAATCATCTTCCGGGAGCGGGTATCCATCAGCACCCAAAGGCCGATGGTGCGGAACACCTCCTGCCCCTTTTCATCATAGGCCACGGTGGACCGGGGGAAAGCGGAGCGGGTGGTGGGCAGGGGCCAGGTCTCCACGGTAATGGTCTCCCCCTTCATGGGAATCCGGGTAATCTGCACCCGGTGGCGGATAATGGCCCAGAACATATTCTGCTCCTTCAGGGTCTGCCAGTCGGTGTGAAGGGCGATGCAGTGTCCCCCCGCCGCCTCCTGGGCCAGATACAAAAGCACGGAGGCTTTCAGCCTGCCGAAGCAGTCCACATGAATGTCCGAAAGGGTATGGGTTTGACGAAAAACAGCTTCCAAAATTCAGTTACCTCTTTTCTCAAAAGCTCCGCCCTATGGGGGAGCATGGCTTTCTAAGGAAGCTCTGAATAAATAGGCAAGAGCTGGCAGCGAGAGATTTTTTGTCAG
>OEQQ01000132.1_pt1 | contig 17742 bp, 15 predicted proteins | sample 1539741 | NCBI WGS metagenome assembly OEQQ01 (sample SAMEA3891876, study PRJEB23780) | metagenome | biome: terrestrial biome; feature: animal house; material: Caecal content | place: Italy | collected 2015-05-05
GACCTTCACTTCGAGCGGGGTGTTCTTCGCCGCCTCCGCAATGTAGCGCACGCCCGCCATGCCGCAGACGTTCGCCACCTGCCCGGGCTGCAGCTGCCCCAGGCTATCCCCCGCGTCCGGACGCTGGCGGACGACGGCCTGCTGCGTGGCGATCATGGCCGCGGTCATGGGCGTCACGGCGTCCTCTTCCGCCTGAATGACCCCGTTCTGCGCGGTTTGCGCCTGTGCGGCTTCCGCCGCCAACGCAGTGCCCCGCCCCATCCAGATCAGGCACAGAACTCCCGCCGCCAGAACCGCCAGCTTTTTCCATCCCGTATTCATCCCTGCATTCCTCCGATCATTTGTTTCCTTCCATCCATTCAGTATATCGTCTGGACGCGCTTTGCGCAAGCAAAAACAAAGCTTTCCGCCGCAGCGCGATCCACCGGAAGTTTTTGTACCACAGGAATGAACCTTTCCTATCGTACAAAAACAGTCGGCGGGCCGGGATGAATCCTCCCTGCCCGCCGACTGTTGTCCCGCAGCGAAATGCCGCTCTGTTTAATTGCCCGCACGGCCGTCCGCATACTTTTTGATGTTGGCCGCGTTCACATATTTCCGGCAGGCGTCCCCCTCCACCACGACCAGCGTGGGGGCCTGCATGACGCCGTATTTCCTGGCCAGATCCGCGTGCTCCTGCGCGTCTACGGCCACATAGGTTTCATGGTCCAGATACTTTCTGGCGAGGGCGCAGTTGGGACAGGTCTTCGTGGTGAACAGATACTTCACCGCCGTGTCCGCCACGGGCGCCGACTGCTTTACGGCAGGCTCCCCGCCGCCGTTTAAGGCCACCGCCCGCGGTTTTCTTTTCATCCGGGAACCGCCGATGTCATAGAGCTTTCTGTTCTCAAATTCCTGCAGCTTCCCGTCGTTCCAGTTCTGCACCGGGCGATAATAGCCCGTGATCCTGCTGTATACCTCCGTGGGCCGCCCGCATCTGGGGCAGACCTTCTGTTCCCCGGCCAGATAGCCGTGCTCGCTGCAGATGGAATAGGTGGGAGAAATCGTATAATAGGGCAGCTCGTAGTTCTCCGCGATGGTCCGCACCAGGTTCGCCGCGGCCTTCCAGTCCGGCAGCTTCTCCCCCAGGAAGGCGTGGAACACCGTCCCGGACGTATAGAGGGTCTGCAGCGGATCCTGGATGTCCAGGGCGTCGAAAATATCCGAGGTGAAGTCCACCGGCAGGTGGGAAGAATTCGTATAATAAGGGGTATCCCCCGGCTTCCCCGCCGTCCTGATCTGCGGCCAGCGCTTTCTGTCGTGTTTGGCCAGGCGGTACGCGGTGCTCTCCGCGGGAGTGGCCTCCAGATTGTACAGATCCCCGTACTGCTCCTGATAGTCCGAGAGGCGGCCGCGCATGTGCTCCAGCACTTCCTTCGTAAATTTCTGCGTCCTTTCGCAGGACATATCCCCCTTCAGCCACGCCGCGTTCAAGCCCACTTCGTTCATCCCCACCAGGCCGATGGTAGAGAAATGGTTGTCGAAGCTGCCCAGATAACGCTTCGTATAGGGATAGAGCCCCTCATTTAAGAGTTTCGTGATCACGTTTCTCTTGATCTTTAAAGAGCGGGCGGCCAGATCCATCATCCGGTCCAGCCTCCGGTAAAACCCCGTTTCGTCCGCGGACAGCCAGGCGATTCTGGGCATGTTGATGGTGACCACCCCGACGCTGCCCGTGCTCTCCCCGGAGCCGAAATATCCCCCGGTCTTTCTGCGCAGCTCCCGCAGATCCAGCCGCAGCCTGCAGCACATGGAGCGGACGTCGGAAGGCTGCATATCGGAGTTGATATAGTTGGAAAAATACGGGGTGCCGTATTTGGCCGTCATCGTGAACAGCAGGCGGTTGTTCTCCGTATCCGACCAGTCGAAGTCCTTCGTGATGGAGTAAGTGGGGATCGGATACTGAAACCCTCTCCCGTTGGCGTCCCCTTCCACCATCGTCTCGATGAACGCCTTGTTGATCATATCCATCTCTTCCCTGCAGTCCCGGTAGGTAAAATCCATCTCCCTGCCGCCTACCAGCGCCGGCTGATCCGCCAGATCCTCAGGTACGGTCCAGTCCAGCGTGATGTTGGAAAACGGGGCCTGCGTCCCCCAGCGGCTGGGCGTGTTCACGCCGTAAATGAAGGACTCGATGCACTTCTTCACCTCCCGGTAGGACAGATGGTCCGCCTTCACAAAGGGGGCCAGATAGGTGTCGAAGGAGGAAAACGCCTGCGCGCCGGCCCACTCGTTCTGCATGATCCCCAGAAAGTTCACCATCTGGTTGCAGAGCACGGACAGATGGGACGCGGGGGCCGAAGTGATCTTGCCGCTGATCCCGCCCAGCCCTTCCTGGATGAGCTGCTTTAAGGACCATCCGGCGCAGTATCCGGTGAGCATGGAAAGATCGTGAATGTGGATATCCGCATTGCGATGGGCCTGGGCGATCTCCTCGTCGTAAATCTCGGAGAGCCAGTAATTGGCCGTCACCGCGCCGGAATTGCTCAGGATCAGCCCTCCCACCGAATAGGTGACGGTGGAGTTTTCCTTCACCCTCCAGTCCTCGATCTTCACATAGCTGTTGACCACGTCCTTATAATCCAGGATGGTGGATTTCATGGCGCGCATCTTCTCCCGCTGCTTGCGGTAGAGGATATAGGCTTTGGCCGCCTCCGCGTACCCGGCCTGCTCCAGCACCTTTTCCACGCTGTCCTGGATGTCCTCCACATGAATGCGGCCGTCCCTTACCTTCTCCTGAAAGTCGGCCGTCACCCGCAAAGACAGCAGATCGATGATATCCCTGCTGTACTGCATTTCCGTGGCTTCAAACGCCTTCACGATGGCGTCGCTGATCCTCGTCAGCGTGAAGTCCGCATTCTTTCCGTCCCGCTTAATCACCTGAAACATAATGCTTCCCCCTTATCCGATCCCGCAGATGCTTTGCGGATCCCCTTTTTCTTCTGTTTTGAGCCGATAGGATGATTGTAGCACTCCGTCCCCTCAAAGTCAACGCAGAAACACCATATCTTGTGATGTATACAAAAACGGAACACAATATTATGTGTTCCGTTTTCAGAATACCGCTCCGGCCACCGGCGGGGCCGCTCACCGGGTTTTTAAAAAGGTATATTCTCGCTGCGCCTTTTCGTCGTCGGGATACAGGGCCAGATACTGCTCCATGGCCAGCTTTGCCTGATCGAACTGCCCCAGGTATTCATAGGCCACGATCTGATTGAACCGGAGCGACTGCATGACCGGGTTGCCCTCCACGGCGATGCCGGCTTCAAAGGCATTCAGCGCGGCCTCGTAATCCCCCGTCTGCAGCCTGCAAAGCCCCAGCTGGTTGTAAATCTGGGCGTCCGCCTGGCTGGTCTCCAGATAGCTGCTGTAAACGCTGGCCGCATAGTTGTAGTCCCCCAGCTTTTCATAGGTCTGGCCCAGAAGGGAGGCCACGTCCGCGCCCCCGCTGCCCTGCGCGCTCTCCAGGCAGGTTTTTGCCTCCTCGTAATTTCCCAGATAGAACTGGATCCTGCCCCGGTCGTAGTCCGACAGCCTCAGGGAATCGTCCGCCACCACTTCCTCCAGATACGGGCTTCCCAGCTCCCCGTAACCGTATTTGCTGCAGCTGCAGAATATGTCGATCCGCATGTCATAATCGTCCCCGTCCGTCTGCACTGCCCGGTCGAAATCCGCCTTCGCCTGCTCCTGCTGCCCCAGCTCCAGCTCCATGGTCCCCTTCAGATACCAGGCGTCCTTTTCCTGAGGGCGCAGATCCGTAATGGCGCTATATACCCCGATGGCCTTCTGCACCTGCCCCCCTTTATAATAGGCGGTGGCCAGATAGTAGTTGATATCGAAATCCAGCTGATCCGGCACGGGCCCTCCCAGGGCCAACGCCTTCTCCAGGCTGGCCGCCGCGTTCTCATAATCCGTCAGCCCCATATAGGCCAGCCCCTGCCCCCGGTATACCTGGCGCAGGTTTTCCTTGTTCACCATGGCCGCCTCAAAACTCGTGAGCGCGCCTTCATAATCCATCTGTTCGATCTGTCCCATCCCCTGCTGCAGGTTTTCCCCGCCCGAAGCGCCGCATCCCGCCAACAGGACGGCGGCCGACCAGGCGGCCAGAAGGACGGATGCTTTCCCGTGTTTCATACGCTACCTCTGCCTCAGATTTTCTCGATCCAAATGCGGTCGATCCCGATTCCGCTCTCCCCGAAGAACAGCTTCAGATAGACCTCCGGACCGGCTGCGGCTTCCAGCTCCACCGCCCGCTCCAGCCATTTTCCATCGCTCCCCGTAATGGTAATCGTGCGGATCAGCTGGTTGTTCACGAAGACCGACATGGGCATCTGCGCCAGCTCTCCCGCATCCGCCCTCATCCGGAACGAAAGCCGGTAGGTCCCGGAGGATTCAAAGAGAAGCGTATAGGCCGCCGACGTCCCCTTTTGGGTGCGAAGCCCGCCCACTTCCAGGTCCGCCGCGTCCCCCACGCGCGTTTTGCCCATATCGGCCGCACGGGATATCCCTGCGGAAAAATCGTTCTTCACATCGCAGACATCGAATTCCCGGTCCAGGAACCGGTTCATCACCGGGGAGCGCATCAGGAAACGGCAGATGTTCGCGGCGCTTCTCACCAGCTGCGCCCGCGTGATGACGCCGTTTTTCAGCGCCTCCATCGTATTATCCCGTCCGGAATTGGAAGCCGAATCGGACACCACCATGTAAACGTCGTTCTGCGCCCGGATCATGGCCGCCGTATTCTCCTTCGTGCCGTCCTGGCCCTCATCGTTCATCTTCGCCCACCAGTCCGTCATCACAAGGCCCTGATAGCCCCATTCGCCGCGCAGGATCGCGGTGAGCAGGTCGTAGTTTCCGGCGGTCCAGATGCCGTTTACCGGCCCGTAGGTGGACATGATGCTGTATGCGCCCCCCTCCTTCACCGCGATTTCAAACCCCTTCAGATAAAGCTCCCGAAGCGCCCGCTGCGAAACCGCGGAATCCGCGTCGTGCCGGCGGTACTCCTGGTTGTTACAGGCGAAATGCTTGATGGTCCCCGTGACGCCGTATCCGGCCATCCCCCTGATCTGGGCCGCCGCCATCTTTCCGGTGAGCAGCGGGTCCTCGGAAAAGTATTCGAAGTTCCTGCCGTTTAAGGGATTTCTGTGGAGATTCATCCCCGGCCCCAGCAGCGTATCGATCCTGTTTTTCCGGAGCTCCATCCCTTCCATCCGGTAGAGCTCTTCCACCAGCGCCGGGTGGAAGGTGCAGGCCAGCAGGGTCCCGTTTGGCAGCGAAAACGCCAGCGTCCCGCAGTCCATCCGGATTCCGGACGGCCCGTCCGCGCAGCACGCCACCGGAATGCCGAACTCCTGCAGACGATAAGTCACGCCGCCGAAGGCCGCAGCGGTGCCGGGCGTGACTTTGGGAGAACACATCCCCTCCCCCCGGACCATGCAGGCCAGATCTTCGTCCGTAAGCTGCGCCAGGAAATCCTCCATGGAAGCGTTCCGGTCGCACACATCCTTCAGGCGGATTCCCCGATCCCCGGTATAAACGGCTTCCTGCGGCCGCTCTGCGAGAATCCTGCGCATCGGATCCTGCGTCCGGAGCGGGACCTCCTCCCAGGCCTCCTGATAACGCCCCCCTTCATCCGGCCCTTCCCCGGAAGGCCTCAGGCGCGAAAAGGGCAGCACCGGAGCCATGGCCTCTTCGCACTCTTCCACCACCTGCAGGCCGTCCACGAAAAAGCTTCCCGCCTTCGCGGCGTCCCGCACGCTGTTTCCGACGAAAACGCCGTACTCCCCTTCTTCCATCACGAAACAGTTCCGGTGCCCCGTCACGCCGCTGTCGTCGTAGGAAGCCATCCGCTCAAAGGGAATGAAGAACTCCAGCTCTTCCTCCTCCCCGGGCGGCAGCAGGGTGGTTTTCCCGAATCCGGCCAGGCAGCGGGCCGGCTGGCCCAGCTTTCCCTGCGGTTTGGAAAGATAGATCTGCACCGTCTCCTTTCCCGCCGTCTCCCCTTCGTTTTTCACCCGCGCCCAAAGGCGGATCCCGTTCCCCTGCCGTTCCACGGCGGAGGCGGAAATGGAGAAGCTGGTATAGGAGAGCCCGAATCCGAAGGGATAGAGCACCTTTTCGGGCGCGAAGGTTTCAAAATACCGGTATCCCACATAGATATCTTCCGCGTAAAAATTGCGCGCCGGATCCCCGAAATGGGCGGTGGAGGGGTAGTCCCCGATATCGGCCGCGATGGTGTCGGCCAGCCTGCCGCAGGGATTCACGTTCCCGCACAAAACGTCCGCGGCTCCCCTGCCGCCCTCCATGCCGCCCTGCCAGACGTAGAGCACCGCCTGGGGACGATAGCGTTCCACCCACTTCATGTCGATGATATTCCCCACGTTGAGCACCACCGCGGTCCGGGGAAAAACGGAGCACACGGTTTCCAGAAGCGCTTCTTCCTCCGCGGCCAGAAGATAGCTGCCGGGCGCGGCGCTGTTGTCGTTGTCCTCGCCCGCCGTGCGGCCCAGAATCACCAGCGCCAGATCCGAAACGGCTGCCGCGTCTTCCACACGCTGACGGCTGACGGGCATCTCCTTCTGGCTCCAGGGCTCCCGGGCCCAGCCCCCCCCCTCGTCGAAGGGGTTTTCCTTCAGCCATTCCCCGTATCGCCGCTGCGTCTCTTCCTCGATTTCCACGCCGTTTTCCCGCAGCCCCTCCGGGATTCCCACCGCATAAGGGACGTTTACCATGCCGCCGGATCCGGTTCCGCTTTTATAATAATGAAACTGTGCCCGTCCGAATACGGCGACCTTCTCCCCCTTTCGTATGGGCAGCGCTTTTTCCTCGTTCCGCAGCAGGACGCAGCCTTCCGCCGCCGCCTGCCTCGCCAGAGACGCGTATTTTTCGTAGTCCAACGTATACCTCATTTCGCTCCTCCTGTCATTCTCTCATCTGCCTGCGCAGCCCTTTCGGATAATGGTTCTTCAAAATTCCTCCGGCCAGCTTGCCCCAGCCCAGGCCGTAGCCGTCCACCGTCACCAGATACCAGCCCTTTTCCCCTTCCGCCGGAAGCGTCATCCCCCCGATCCACGCCCGGGCATCCTCCCCGGAGGCGGAAACGGCGTGGGTCCGCAGCGCTTCCCCTTCGGCCAGAGCCAGGGCCAGCGCGTGGGAAGGTTCAAATCGCCCCTTCTTCAAAGTGCCCAGGTGCAGGCCGGGCCTTAAGACCTTCAGCCCCTCCAGGGACGGCAGGTTTTCCGGGGCCAGATACAGCTGATCCGCGAACCTCAAAAACAGTCCCCTGCGGAAAACGGACAGCGTCTCCTCCCGGAACCGGAAATACTCCTGGCAGTCCTTTTCGGGAATCCCTCTTTGCAGCCCGAAACGCCCGAATCCGGAGCCGCCGGACACGCCGCTCCCCTCTTTCTGAAGCACCGCCAGATAATGCCCTTCCCCTTCCAGGCGGTGCGGCCAGAGGCGCACCGTCCCCTCCAGCCCCGGGCAGGGCTGCCGGATCCAGTCCGGCCTGCCGCCCGACATCCCGTTTTGCGGGGAAACCGGCACGATGGAAAATTCCGGGTGGCGCTGCAGGAAGCGGCTGACGCTCCCCTCATCCTCCTGCGGAGCGAAGGTACAGGTGGAGTAGACCAGCCTTCCGCCGGGCCGCACCATATCCGCCGCGCTATCCAGAATCAGGTCCTGTCTCTCGGCGCACATCTCCACGTTTTCTTCGCTCCATTCCTGACGCGCCTCTTCCTGCCTGCGGAACATCCCCTCCCCGGAGCAGGGCGCGTCCACCAGCACCCTGTCGAAATAGCCCGGGAAGCGCTGCGCCAGCCTTTCCGGCGTCTCGCAGGTCACCACGGCGTTGGAAATTCCCATCCTCTCCACGTTTTCCGACAGGATCTTCGCCCTGGCGGGATGGATCTCGTTGCAGAACAGAATCCCCTCCCCGCGCATGGCCGCCCCGATCTGCGAAGTCTTTCCGCCCGGCGCGGCGCACAGATCCAGCACCCGTTCCCCGGGACGGGCGTCCAGGAAGGCCGCGGGCGCCATGGCGCTGGCCTCCTGAATATAATAGACCCCGGCCTCGTGCCAGGGATGTTTTCCCGGCTGATCCTCCTGTCCGTAATAAAAACCGTTTCCCTCCCAGGGAACCTCCCTTAAGGAAAAGGGGGCCGCTTCCAGAAAGGAAGCCCGCTCCGCCTTCAGCGGATTCATCCGCAGTGCCCGGCAGCACGGTCTTTGATAACTGTCATAAAACTGTGGGAATTCCTCTCCCAGCAGCGCCTTCATCCGTTCCGTAAATTGTTCCGGCAGCATCCTCGTTCATCCCATCCATTCCCGATTCAAATCTCTTCTTATCATAAACCAGGATAGCCCGCCGCGCAACATCGAAATCCTTTGTGAAAGCACCAGCTGTATCCCCGAAAAATGCCGACCCTGTTTTCGCCCGCAAAGACCGGCTCCAGAGAATCCGCAAACCAGCTCCGGATTTCGTCCGCATCCATCCCTTCCTCCTCGATCCTGACGTTGACGTTGGACTGGATCATCATGAATTCCACAAACCTTTCCAGCGAAAACTCATAACGCAGTTTCAGCGGAGTCTGATATTGCACTGCGAATCCGTATTTCTCCACGTCCTTTTCCGTCCAGACGGCTTCATCGCGGTATGGCCTGGGAAAGCGCTTTAAATACTGTCCCTCCCACCATTCCGTATACTGCGGGCAGTTTTCCATCCGATCCGAAATGCTGAAGTCATAGATCAGCAGATAGCCGCCCGGAAGCATCCGATTTTTCAGACATTCCAGCAGTCCTTCCCGGTCTATCCACTGGATCGCCCCCGCCGCGGTGACGATGTCCAGGTTCCCCGCCGCGCCGGGAATTTTTTCCCCGCGGCCCACGAGGAAACGGATGCCGGAATCGTTTTTACAGGCTTCCCCGGCAACCCGGATCATCTCTTCGGAGACGTCTATTCCCGTCACCCGGTCGCAGATCGTTCTCAGCGCCCTGGTGGATAACCCCGCGCCGCATCCGATATCAAGCCCGTTTCGAAACCGGGTCTTCCCGGTTTTCCGGACAAACTGCTCCAGCGCCTGTCCGTGCAAAAACGGGCGGTTTTTATACCCCTGCGCAATTCGCGCCGAATCAAATGACGTATCGCTCATTTTAATCTCCATTCTCCGTATAAAAAAGGGACGATTCCTGAATCATCCCGCATCGGAATCCTGCTCGAAAAAAGTGTAGCACAGAGCCGTGTGTAAATACAGCTTCTTTTCGTGTATTTCCGGCAATCGAGCCGCCTTTCTGCACCCCGCCTTTTCCATTCGTCTGTAAGCCCGTTGCGGATACGGATTGCCAATCAGTTTCCAGCGCCCGGTCAATGGCCTGTTCCGGGGTAATGGTTTCCCCGATGCGCTCCCGGCCCTCCATCGCCAGCCATGCCTTGAACGGCCCGGCTTCGGCTTCCGTTTTAAGTCGCTCCAATACCGGCAGGGATTTTTTATCTTTAAATGGCTGGACGGCGTCATCGTTCTTCAATTCGCCCATAGCTAATACAGTCTGTTTCACCGGAATCAGCCCTCCGGAATGGAGAGCTGATTCTATATCCGTCCTTATTCTATTTGGCATTCCGTCGCGGGAAATCCGAACCGGTCTCCTCCTGAGCAGCGCTCAGCCGCTGCAGCGTTTCCTCCACAGCCTTCCCTGCCGGGCCGTTTTCCCTCTCCTTTCTCCCCGGCATGTCATGCCCGGAAAATCGTTACGGATATTTTACCTCACTCCCTTTTCCTGCAAAACAACTTTCCCCCATCCATTTCAAATACCTGATCGCAGAGAATCTCCATATCCTCTCTGCTATGGCTGGTCAGCAGGATTGTCTTGCCCCGCTCTTTCCACGAAAGCAGCAGAGCGCGAATTTCCTTCGCCCCCTGCCGGTCCAGACCGTTTAAATATTCGTCAAGTATCAGGATCTGTGGATCTTCCATCAGCGCCTGCGCGATGGCCAGCCGCTGCCTCATCCCCTGCGAATACTTCTCCACAGGCTTTCTTTCCCCCGGATCAAGCCCTACCTGCAACATCGTCTCTTCCAGCCTTTTTCGATCCATCCGGTTTCGAATCCCATACAAATATTCCAGATTTTTTATACCGCTCTTCTTTCCCAGAAAAGCCGGTTCCTCAATGATGATCCCCGCTTCCCGGAGCATCTCTCCCCTTTTCTTCGTCTTCCCGAAAATCCGGATTTTCCCCGCATCGGGAATCAGGAAACCACAGATACATTTCAAAAGAACCGATTTCCCGGAACCATTGCGCCCCGTCAAACCATAGATTTTCCCCGGCTCACAAATCACGGAAACCCCGCTTAACGCAGAAAAGCTGCCAAATTTTTTATCCACCGAAAGCACCTCGATAGCTACCTGAGCTCCGGTTTGCATATTCATTCCTCCTTTTGCCAGAAGATGTCCCTTTTTTCCAGAGCCCTCTTCCAGAAAAATGCCAGACAGATAATTCCCGCTGCCAGTGCTCCCAGCGCCCAGACTACAGGTACCTGCCTTCCGGCTTCTTCCCCGAGACGGTTGAGATTCAGCCAGGAAACGGGGGAAACAAATAGTGCTTCCGGCATCCTCATGGAAATATTCCGCTCCGCCACAACAAACAGTGCCAATCCTGCCACAATTCCCATGGCTGCTGCCCTGCCTGCCAGACAGCTGACAGCAGCCATCAAAATCGCCGTAAACCATGTCAGCAGCCATCCCACTCCCAAAAGCAGCAATATCGCCTCCAACGGCGAATATTTCACCAGGAATTCGTAAGGGAAACTGGCCATACTGTTGTACTGCAGCACCGCGTTGGACATGGAAAACGTATAGAAAAGGCTTCCCCAGCCATCCGCGGGGTCCGGTCTCTGCGGCATCAAAAAGGATATGGACAACGCGATTTCTGTCAGGATCAGAAACAGAGACTTCACTGCCAAAATTCCCAATCTCTCCCAAAACCATCGCTTTCGCCCCATTCGAGCCATACGGTACATTTCGTTCTGCTGTAAAAAGGGCGCATCTGAAAAGTAGTAAATGACTCCTGTCTGCCAAACCATGGCGAAAAAAGGATTCATAAAATAGAACGGAAGGGCCCATGGAGAAGGCGAACAGCCCGTATCATGCGAGAAGCTCAGTATCGATTGCGAATAGAGTAAAAGCATGATCGTCTGCATCGCTGTCACCGGACCCAGTCGCCTTCCCAAAAGATTCCTAACCATTTCTCACCGCTCTTTCCATTTTCCATACCAAAAAGCCGCTCAATACCGCGAAGGAAAACAGGCCGGCTCCCATAGCAAAAAGCGGGACAGGCGTCCCCCACAGCTGCTCGTTGTAAGTCAGATCGAAAAAACAGAGCAGCCCCAAATCGGATATTCCAGCAAGGATCAGCAAATACTGGATCAAAAAATAGAATAGCAGCGGGGCAATCCATGTAAGAAGACGGTTTTTGAGATACATTGAGCAGCAGGCTGCCAACAGGTTCAAAATGCCGAGCAGGATTCCGAGCTCCAGACAATAGCAGATTGCATATGTCAGGTAATGACCGTTCGCCAGCAGCGCTCCCGCCACCCGTTCGCCCACAACACCTGCCACCTGTGATCCGACGCTGCCCATCCATGGCAAACGCACTTTTAAAATCAGGAGAAACAGAAAATTTCCTGCCGCCAGCACGGCAGAAGGTATGGTAAAGATAACTGCTGCTTTTGCTATTCCATAGCTTATCAGCCCTCCCCGGACCATTGCGGGCCGATAGTACCCGGTCTCCCAGTCCTCCACCAGCAGGGAAGCGCACGGAATCGCCGTAAAAATATAATTCAGAAAAAACATTGACCCATAAATAGCCTGATGAAACACATACATTACATCCAGATAGCTGTCCAGCTCTTCGATGAGATAAAGGAGGCCGGCAACCGCTACTGCTGCGATGCTCAGCCAGAATCCCGCTCCCTCCAGGGCGCGCTTCAGATCCGTTCGCATATATCGGAAGAACATTTTCACACCACTTCCTCCCCCGTAGTTGCATCCACAACAATCCGGATTTCCGTCTGCTGCCCGTCGGCTTCCCCGTACCCGGTCAGTATCCAGGCCGGAAACACCCGGAAAGTCTTCCTCCCGTCCCTGACATCCACCATGTAATAAAAGGATGCGTTCGTAAAGGTATAGGACCACTCCCCCAGCAGGCGATTATACTTTTCGGCCGCTGACGCTGTCACGGCTTCAAAGGAAATCACTCCCGAAACCTCTTCTTCCTGAGAGATCTCAAAAAGAAGTTCCGTATCCAGTCTGGAAATTCCTTCCGCATTCCATCCCGCCTGAACAGGGGCATTCGCGTCTTCGTACCGGTCAAAAATCTTAAAGTAAACATGGTAAAGGGGGATTCCCCGATAATACTGCTGAAGCGCCAGATAATAGCTGTCGTCCTCCTTCGTCCAATCCCCCTGCCCAATGGATTCGTAATCCAGCGTATAGACCGAACATGCATATTCTTCCGGAGAGATTCCCAGATGTTCCAGCAGAACCATGAGCGCCTGCTGTACCTCCTCCTGGCTGGCAAAGGAAAGCTGCTTTCCATTGAGGAACCTGTCCCCATTATAATCTTCATACTTCGTTTCCAGAGAAAGTTCCGATAAAATATCCGCCCCATCTCCCTTTCTATAAGAAACACAGGAAGACCAGGGCCCGACGCCTGCATACAGTCCGTCTTCTCCGTCATAATATGCAAAACGGGACTTTTTTCCGGATTCATTTACCGCCTTTCCCTCCTGTATTGTCGTCTTTTTCCCTTCTAAAAAGGCGGAGCAAACGGCTTCTTCCTTCGCTTTCAACGCCACAGCCTTCGCTTCTACAAGGCAGCAGTCCAACGCTTCCTTTGGCATTTCTACCTCCATCCGAAACGTCACATTTCCTTTTTCCGCTTCATAAAAGGCCGGGACATCCCCTGACTGATAGCATTCCTGCATTTTTCCCTGTTCGGGCGGCGCGCAGGCGGACAGAGCTGCGGCTGTCACAAGGGAGATCAATTTAATGATTATAATCCTTTTATTCGTCTTTCTCATATTTTTTCCCGTTGAAAAGCCAGTTGCCTTTCCGCAATCTCCTGATCACGGTGTATAAGTTCCTGACACGTTCATCACATCTCCCGGACAGTCCGCACGATAATGAGCTTCCAGGAAATAGTATACATTCTCAGGAACATTCTTCTGATAACGTAATGGCAGCTCTTCTCCAATATCCATATCTGTTACTAAATAATATGGAGATGCCATTGACGTATTATTAACCTGCACAGATCGAAAATCAGCCCTTCCCCCTGCTTGACTAAAATGGGATGGATTTATAAACCAAAGGTCTTCTCCTCCCGTCTTTTCTGCCCTTTTCGATACATTGTCCTGATTGTATCCTGTTCCGGTAATCGTTATGTAGAATGAAACCGTCTCTGCATGGACCATAGTACCTGTTGCTATCACTAAGACTATCACACACAAGAAAACCATCCATTTTTTTATGTATCTCCTCATAATTACCTCCTTTTTAATTGATAGCTAAAGTGTCTCAAAATCCCGACAGGCAAAATTAGATTTACATATCCAACGGATTTTCCCCCCTTTCCCCAAATTACAACTTCTGCTCCTCATGATTTGTATACTGGAAATTTTGTATGTATTATATATTGTAGTACATTGTGTTTTAAAGAATGAGCTATTTGTTGTCATAACCAAACAGCTCATTTTTTCAGTTCCCTCTTTCTCTTTCTTCCGGATACATTCTTTACCCATGAGGGCATTTTTCATAATGATGGCTTGAGACCAATTCCTCCTCAAAAATTATACCGCAGTCTTTGCATCTCAGGGCAGAATAAATGTATATATCACATCCTCCATCATTATTTTTACGATGAACCTGATACTCACCGGGAACTTTCGATGGGTGGGAGCAGTTTTTTCTTTCCCAATTTTTTGCATCATATACCATTCCGTTTTCGTCGGTAAATTGATTGTCATATGTGACCGCAATGATCTCCTCCAGCCCACTTTCCCGGAATGTGAACTCCATGGACCCCACTATCACTCCCTCATTCCTGGAAGAATTAACATGTAAAACAGTTGGTTTTTCATAAGCCTGTACCGGGATATAACAAGCTATGCCAATCGCAATGCTAAGCAATATACCCGCTGCCTTCCATCTCTTCAAAGTCTCCCTGATGTCCGTTTTGTTTCTGATATTCATAATCCTCACCTCTGTCATCTTCCTCCCCCGGCTAAAAAGAGGCATCTCATATAACACACGGTCATTCTTTCTTAACGATTGATTCAAAATTTCTTCCGCATAAATCCTTTTCTGCCTTGTATTAAGGTATTTCAGCACCGTCCCATCGCATCTGAGTTCACACAATTCGTCGTATAGTACGGGCAATAAGAAAACCAGGGGATTATACCAATGCATACAAATAACTATGGATACTAGCACTTTCCAAAAAGAATCCAGTTTTTTAATATGGATTAGTTCATGCATCAACACCACATAACGTCGGTCCTTTCCCAACGTCTCCGGAGCAATGACAATTGGAATCATTACCCCTGTTGTAAAAGCAGTTCTGTCATAAGGATCCATATAGACCCTGATTTTTCTTTTGATCTTAAGCTGGCTTTTCAATTCCTCAATTTCTTCTTTCCAGTCCAGGTGTCCCCCTATTTCCCCCAAAAGTCTCGTACATCTCTTTACCCTGAAGTATCTCTGACAGTTCCGGACCAAAAAGACCGCCGCCACCAATAAAACTGCTCCCAACAACCATATCTGTCCCCACTCTCTATGGCTTACGATCACTGCTCTATCCTCAAAGACAAGGAAGCGTTCCCCATCATTCAGATGAAAATTCTGAGAAACCTCCGCGTCCGTTGATAAAAAATCCGCGATCTCTTCTTTCAGCAAAGGTACTGGAAACAGAAAAAGTGCCAGCGATGTCTTAATCCAGATCATCTTCCAACGAAGCATCGTCTCCTTTCCCAAAAGAAAATTCATCAGCAGAATGGCAACTATCACAACGCTGCCGGACAATGACATCGCTAAAATAATCCACATCCGTTCCCCTCACACTCTCTATTGAATCGAGTCAATTATCTTTTTCAGATTTTCTGCTTCATCCTCTGTCAGTTTTTCCCGTCCATGACTCAGGGCAGTCAAAAAATTCCTCAGAGAACTGTCGTACAGTGTATCCAAAATATCCTGAGCCTGCTGCTTCTCCACTTCTTCTTTCGTATATACAGGATAAAATCTATGATTTTCACGTGTAATCAGCCCTTTCTTCACCATCCTGGTCAGAAAGGTATGTGTAGTCTGACGCGCCAACGCTTTTCCCTTTTTAGCAAAATGCTGCACGATTTCATTGTTCGAAACGCCGTCCATCGACCAGATCACTTCCATAATTTCACGTTCTGTCACGCTCAATTTTACCATATTTTTCTCCTTTTCAATATTGTACTACATTTTTTAGTACGCATCAACCATATCTGTTTTTAAATACGATCCCCTTCCCTTCATTTCACGATTCCGGCAAACTCTCCGCCGCGCACAGGGCCCCGTATCCCACCCTCTCGTTGGGGTAACGGGTCTCCCCGGTCAGGGGACGGGCTCCCCTGCGCAGGTACGCCTTCATTTTTTCACCATACGCTTCTGTCAAGATAAGACTAAACATTTTGTTTCAAATTTTTCCACTCAATTTCCAATTTCCCATCCCTATGTACGTAGACATTGTCAATCAGCACATCCATCAGTTTTGTGGTCAATTTAACTGGAATCCGACTTTCTGCAGCTGCGTCTTCCTGCTGATCCTTACAGTCCTCTTTTGGATTGAAATCGCTCCTTTGCTGCAATAGCTGTCTTTTCAACTGAAGCTCCCGTTCCCGGACAATTTCCACTTTTCTTCGATAGCTTTCCTGTCCAATTTGATTTTGTTTCAACTGCCTATAAAAAAACTGCTTCTCCAGTTTCAGGGATTCCAACTCTTTTTTGATCCTCTCACGCATTTTTGCATCCGACAAATTTGTATCTGGAGCTTCCACAGTAGCGCAACTTGTATCCGGCTCAATATACTCTTTGAATCCCTTCAATTGTTTCAATCGTTGATTCACCTGTTCGTACACAAAAGCCTCCGCTTCTGACTCCTTTATTTTTCCCGGGAAGCAACTGCATCCAGCATCGTACAGAACCCGTTTACAAACAAAACAGGATTCCATCTGTTGAGGACAGTATACAAGACATCTTCGACAAACTCCGCAGCGCAGTTTTCCCAAAAGCAATGCCTCCTGTCTCCTGGGATGTTGATGTTCTACTCCTTTCTGCTTTCCCCTGTTTTGAATAACCTGAGAAGCTTCGTAAAAATCCTGTTCCGAAACGATAGCTTCATGCCTGTCCGGTATGCAGATTTGCTCTTCCTCCGCTACGGCTTTAAACCGTTTTCCCCCAACTTTTGTCACCCTTGATTTTCCGTTGACTACAGTTCCCAGATATACTTTGTTCCGGAGGATCTTCCGTACCGAGCTGCTCTCCCAGAATCCTTCCTCATCCAGCAAGTTGTATTGTTTATACCTTCCCGGAGATGGAATTTTCTCCTCATTTAATTTTTTTGCGATCATTCCGGTCGTATATCCGAGACATGCCAATTCAAAAACCCGTCTCACATATTGCGCTGACACCGGATCCGGCTCCAGCACTTTTTTATTCTGCGAAAAGCGGTATCCAAACGGCGGTCTTGGCCCAATAAAATCTCCTCGTTTTCTCTGAATAGTAAGCGTCGAACGCATTTTCTCAGATAAGTCCCTGCTGTACATCTCATATAAGAGATTTTTTAACGCAAACTCAACCCCTCCTGTTGTCCCTGCATAATTATCGCTGTCGTATCCGTCGTTAATCGCGATAAATCTTACTCCGAGAAAAGGAAATATCTGTTCCAGATAATCGCTCACTTCCAGATAATTTCTGCCAAACCTCGATAAATCCTTTACCACTACACAGCATATCTTTCCTTCTTTTACCAAAGATAGCATTTTCCTGATTGCCGGGCGTTCAAAATTGGTTCCGCTGTAGCCGTCATCTACAAATTCTAATATTTCTATCCCGGGATATAACTTCTCTTTTTTCCGAAATTGTGCAATCAAAGCTCTTTGATGTGTAATACTGTTACTTTCCACCTTATTGCTATCTGAGATTATATCCCCATCCTCCACTGAAAGTCTCAAATAATCAGCCTGGTATCGCTTTTCTGACATCCCCTTTAATTTCACCTCCATTCGTCCAGGATCGCAGGCATTCGTATTCATTCTGAAATTTGAATACAATATGGACCCTCATATCTCCATATATTTCTACCTTCTCCAAAAGGGATTCTGCCATTTCACGTGTCAGATTGTTTTCATTCCGAAACTTCAGAAATGCCTGTATCCATTTATTTTCCGCATTCGAAATTGCTTCTATTTCCTCCTTTTCCATTTGCATCTCCTCTAATTTTTGATCCAATTCCATAATGTTTTGTGTATACTTTTCTTTTACGATATGATATTCTTCTCCCGACAAAATTCCCTGTTTGAAATCTCTATATGCTTCTGCTTTTAAATATGAATACCGTTCTTTATCAAGTAACTTTTTTTTCATTTCACTTTCAAGCTTTTTCAATTTCTTTGCGAAAAAGTTT